>MTLC01000256.1_pt1 | contig 100437 bp, 84 predicted proteins | sample 1982451 | NCBI WGS metagenome assembly MTLC01 (sample SAMN05710165, study PRJNA340218) | biofilm metagenome | isolation source: sample SPH anode biofilm adapted to +100 mV | place: USA | collected 2012-02-03
CGCTGGCCTGCAATGCCTGCCATGCCAATACCAGCCTTAGCCATCCGAAACATATCGTGACGGAAGGTGTCAGCTGCGCAACGTGCCATAGCAATACGGCTGCGAGCCCGACTGCACTCAAGGCCGCTACCACCACGCACATCAACGGCAGCTACAACGTCAACGGCACCGACGTGCGGTTTGCCGGTATCAGCTCTGCATGGAAGGCAACTTATACCTCTGCTTCAAAGGTTTGCTCCAACATCTTCTGTCACTCCAACGGTAAAGGCTCATACCAGAACGCCACCTGGGGCGGGGCCATGAACTGTACTTCTTGCCACCCGACTCTCGGTGGCGCCCATGCGCGCCACATGGGGAGCATTGCCCTTGCGACGATTCCGTTCTACCAGTACACGGCCAACAAATCGACCGGTTCCGATCCGACCACGACAACGACCTGGACCAATTATGGGCTTGGCTGCGCCAACTGCCATCCGGTCGATCCGAACCTCCACGGAAACGGTATCATTGAGGTGCAGTTGAACAGCGTTACCGGCGCCGGCACGCTTAGGACAAAGAACTCCACAGCATCGATCTCGGCCGTCGGCGGCAACACCGGTACCTGTGCCAATGTCTACTGCCACAGCGACGGCAAGGGGAACTACATCACCACCCTGGCTTGGAACGCCACCTACGGCGCCGACCGCTGTGCGCGCTGCCACGGCAACGCCCCGGCATCGGGAGCCCATGCTGCGCACGCCGTTGGCATCCATTCCGATGACATCTTCAATGGCACCAGCGGCAAGCTCACCTTCACCGGCACCGCTGGCCAGCCGTCCGCGCACGGCATTGCAACGCAGGCGACGACCATCAGCTGTAACATCTGCCATTACGACACCACCAGCTTCTCGCGCAACAAGCTGAACAGTCAGTGCAGCAGCTGCCACACCGAGGCCGATGCCACGGGAGTCGCCAGAATCACCAACCTTGGCCGCCACGTCAACGGCACCGTCGAGATATCCTTTGCCCCGGTCAATGTCGTCTCCAAGGCCCAACTCCGGCCCGGATCGTTCGCCGATTACACCGCTGCCGGCGGGTACTGGAACCGAAACGCCGGCAACTACAAGAACGGCGCGGCTGCGTACGACACTGCCAAGGTGCAGTTGAGCAACACCATGTGGAATGCCGGCACCTGTTCCAACATTGCCTGCCACATGGGCAAGCCGGTGAATTGGAATGCCGGAAGCCTCAGCTGCGAGGCTTGCCACAGCAAGCTCTGATAGGATGAAATGTTGCCCCTCCCGTGCTTCGGGAGGGGCAAACCTGCCGGGGTTACGATTACATACAATTCAATAAGGTGAGGTCACCATGGGAAAGGTTATAGCAAGGAAAGTTTGTGGCATGAATCTATGGACGAAAGTGGCATTGACCCTGCTCTTCACGTTTGCCCTTTCAGTGTTCATGTATGAAGGGTGGTACAAGCCTCTGGAACTCAAGGCTGCCACCACTGCCACGAAATACGGGGGAACCGCGACCCAAAGTGGCTCCGGATGGAGCAACCTCACCTCTGCCCAGGGGAGCACCAGTGGCACTTACGCGACATACAGCGGGACGGCTCAGTCATACCTGAGACTGACCAACTACGGCTTTACGACGACCGACATCCCCACGGGATCGACCATCAACGGGATAACGGTCAATGTCCGGGGCAGAAACTCCCAGGGAAGCCAGTCGATGAACGTCGCGCTTACCAAGAACGGCACAACCGCCCTTGGTTCCAAGACGTTCACGATTTCATCATCCTATGCGAACAACACCCAAGGGAGTACCTCCGATCTCTGGGGGCAGACCTGGGCCGTTTCCGACATCACTGCATCCACGTTTGGCGTCATGTTGCGGGACAGCAACACGACCGCATCCGGTACCTTTGAAATCGACTACATCACCGTAACGGTCACTTACACCCCACCAGCTGCAGCGCCAACAGTAACGTCGGCCAGCCCGAGCAGCAGAGGGCAGGGGGCGACCAGCCAGACCATCACCATCAACGGCACAAACTTCCAGAGCGGCGCTACGGTGGCCTTCAGTGGGACGGGGATTACCCTGAACGGCACTGCCACGTTTGTAAACGCCACACAATTGACCCAGAACATCTCGGTCGCCTCCAATGCAACAATCGGCGCACGCGACGTCACTGTCACCAATCCTGATGCGCAGAGCGGAACAGGTACCGGAGATTTCACCGTCAATGCTGCTCCGACGGTCACCACTGCCAGCCCGAACAGCGGCACCCAGGGAGCTACCAACCTGACGGTTACCGTCAACGGGACCGGTTTCCAGAGCGGTGCAACGGTAGCCTTCAGCGGAACGGGGATCACCCTGAACGGTGCCGCTACCTTTGTGAGTGCTACCCAGTTGACCCAAAGCATTTCCATTGCATCAAATGCAACAAGCGGTGCCCGTGACATCACGGTGACCAACCCTGACGGTGGCACACCGGGCATCGGCACCGGGGATTTCACGGTCAATGCGGCGATCGTGAATCCTACGGTTACTTCTGCTTCTCCTAACGCCATGACGCAGGGAACCGGGCCGACTACGGTAACCCTTACCGGCACCGGATTCCAGAGCGGAGCAGCAGTCACGTTCAGTGGGACCGGCATTACAACGGGAAGTGCCACGGTGGTGAATGCCACGACCATTACCGTCCCGGTGACTGTTGCCGCTGATGCAACGACCGGCGCCCGCAATGTGACGGTCACCAATTCTGATACCGGGACAGGGACAGGCATCGGCATCTTCACGGTCAATGCGGCAGCGGTCTGTACTGCCGCCACCCCGACCCTGAGTGTGACCCCGACCTCGTCGACAGTTTCTCCCGGTAGCGGCACCCTCTACACGGTAACGCTCACCAACAATGATTCGGCTGCCTGCACGGCAACGACCTTCACCCTCTCCAAGTCCGACAGCAATCCGACCGGCAACTTCACCATCACTGGTCTCAGCCAGGGTTCCCTGAACCTCTCTCCTGGCGCCAGCGGTACTTCGACTTTCACTGCTACCGCTTCTGCAGCAGCAGCTTCCGGTAACAGCACCAGCTCCACGGTCAATGCCTCGGCCAGCGGACATGCGGCGCCTCCTGCGGTTGTCGCCACTACCACCGTGGGGAGCGGGCTGATCTCTCCGCTCATGCACAACAGCGATAACACCAGCACCACCTACGGCACCTGGGGCCTGAACCGCAACTGCTCCTGGTGCCACTCCGCCACGACCAGCAACGTCAAGCGGATCGCCAACCAGATCAACACTCCGACCGGCATCCGCACTGTTATCTTCACCCGCATGACCGCTTCGAACAACAATATTCAGGGGGTCTTCGGCAACGACGAGCGGACCTATGCCCTGGAAGGCTCAACCAATGTCTGTGAAGTCTGCCATCACCAGACAAAGTATCACCAGTACAGCGCCAGCAAAATCGCCCTGAAGAACAACCCGGCCCATGCCAACAACCGGAAGGACTGTACTGCCTGTCACGTTCACGAAAAAGGATTCAAGGCGGGGTGCAATACCTGTCATGGCTATCCGCCCATCGCCACCACCCTGGGTGGCCCGTCCGGTCTTGCTTCCCCTGCGACTCTGGCGCTTGGTGCCAGCCCGACCAATGCCGGTGCCCATGCCGCCCATGATGCCCTTGGCATGCTCTGCGCCACCTGCCATAACAATTACAGTAACGGCGTGGCCCACCCGAGCACGAGCATCCAGATCGACTTTGCCATGAATACTGGCAACTGGCCAGGATTCTCCGGCAGTGCAGCCTTCGGCACCTTCAGCGGCAACGCCCCCACTGGCGGTTCATCCGCAGTTGCCAGCATTGGCGGCACCACCATCGTCCGGACCACTGCCAACAACACCAATAACTCCTGCAATGTCTACTGCCACGGCAATTGGCAGGGTAGCAACGGCAGCACCAACCCGCGTTGGGCAGGCGGCGCAAGCCAGGCAAACTGCGGCACCTGCCACGGTGCCAGCAACACGCAGGCTCCGGGAACCGGGAGCCACACTGTTCATGCCAGCAACAGTGCGGGCAATTACGGCTTCTCCTGCACCAAGTGCCACCCGCGGGTCACAGCCGGGAGTGATGGTCACGTCAATGGCAGCGTCCAGTGGCGTCTCTCCACCAGCTCCAACCTGATCGGGGCCAGCGCCACCTACCGTAGCGCCGCCAGTGGCGCAACCGGTACAGTGGCTCCCAGCACCAGTTTTGGCGACTGCTCCAACATCTACTGCCACTCAAACGGCCTTGCCAGTGGGGCAACATACGTCAGCAACCTCACCTGGGGCACTGCCAGCGACGGGAACTGCGGCACCTGCCACGGCGTCACCGCAGCCAGTCTCCCTGCCTCTGCCGCCCATGCCCGTCACGTCGGTCAGGCAGCCGGCCAGTACACCTATGCCTGCGTCAAGTGCCACAGCAGCGTTGTCAGTGCGACGGCAAATTCCACCACGGCACCGGGCGTTACCAGTACTGCCCTGCACGTCAACAAGGCATTCGATATTGCCTATGACAGTTTCAACACCGGCGCTACCTCTTGCCAGACCACCTACTGCCACAGCGAAGGGACCGGCGGCACCACCCAGACCGGCGACACCAGACCGATCGACCAGCCCGTCACGGCTCCCACTTGGAGCAGCACAGCCAGTTGCACCATGTGCCACACTGGTGGCACCAGCACCGGCCCGACTTACACCAGCGGCACTCCCAAGGCCAACAGCCATGCCGGGCACACCGCATCCGGCTTCACCTGCGATGTCTGCCACTTTGCCACCACCAGTACCGGCACCACCATCACCGACGTCACCAAGCACGTGAACAAGGTCTATGACATCTCTGCCAATACAACCAAGACCGGCAGTTTCACCTACACCTACAACGCTAGTGGCGGCAGTTGCGCCAGCAGCTACTGCCACGGCACCACCTCACCTGCCTGGGGTGCCAACACTGCAGCCCCTGAGTGTGAAAAATGCCACGGGTCTGCGTCGACAGCAACAGCCGGCTCCTTCAAGATCACCAATGGCACCTCCAACACCGCAGCATCTACGATCCATGTCAGCCACCTGGCATCGACGCACAACTACTCCAGCGACATCACTTGCGAACAGTGCCACGCGGTTCCTGCTCTTTCCAGCTCGGCTGGACACGTCGATACTGCCCTTCCGGCCGAAGTGCCGATGAGCGGTGCTCTGGCAACAGCCAAAGGAGTTACCCCTGCGTATAACAGCAGCACCGACACCTGCACCGCCTCCTACTGCCATGGCACATCCCTGGCTGACGGCAGCACGGCGACCAAGGTGATCCCGACCTGGACCGCAACCATCCTGACCGGCACGGCTGCCGACTGCGGCAAGTGCCACGGCAATCCGCCCAACACCGGCGGCCATAACGGGGTTGCTGCAAACCAGTGCAATAGCTGCCACAGTCATGTCAACAACACCGCCCCGTATTTCAATGACATAACCAAGCATATCAACGGTGTGCTCGACGGCGGCATCTCCAGTGGCGGTCAGGCCTGCTACGGTTGCCACGGCACCTACAGCGCCATGAACAGCACCACCACCTCCTACCACCACGTGCTCGACGACGCCGCTCCCGATCAGGCTCCAAACACCGGAACCTATCCGACCAGCACCACGGTTCTGGCCTGCGTCAGCTGCCACACCGATCATAACTACTTCAACAGCAACCAGGCGAGCAACCTCCGCTCCGGCATTGCAGTGGCCGGTTCGACAACGGCCGCAACCGATTTCTCGGCAACGGCCCCCAACGGCATCTGCATCTCCTGCCACAGCACCAGCATGACCAAGAGCACGGCGCAGAAAACCGGCGGGACCACGACGACACCGGCCATCACCGGGGCTGTCTTCAGCGCGTCAGCCCATAACTATGGCGTGGCATCCAGCTTCGGTACCAGCACCTTTACCGCTAACTGCTCCAAGTGCCACACCGACGAGCAGGTCAAGGACAAGCAGACCTCCACCACCAAGTTCGGCACCCACTACAGCGCCCAGCGGAGCATCCTCAGTGCCCTGGGGATCACGACCCCGACCGAGACGCTCGGCGCCGACTTCTGTTTCCGCTGCCACAGCAAGACCAGCGATACCACCCCCGGCGGCGGTCCGGCCAAGACCACGGCAAGCAGGGACTATTTTGGTACCCAGACCATGACCGCTGCGGCCGAGGACACCTTCACCACCTTCCAGAAGACCTACGAGCATAACGTGACCGGCTACAAGGGTCTGCACAAGGATACCGAGACCCGCGCCGACATTGCCGCCACCAAGCACGTGGAGTGCAGCGACTGCCACGATGCGCACCAGGCAAAGACTGGCAACCATACCCAGGGGAACGCCGCCCTGGCCGGCGTCCTCACCGGAGCCAAGGGGGTGACCGTCACCACTTGGGCTGCCAACTGGACCGGCGTCACCACCTGGGGCCAGACGACCACGACCGCGCTGCCGGCAGCGACCGCCGAATGGCAGATCTGCCTCAAGTGCCACTCCTCGGCCAACGCCAACTATGCTGCGTGGGGCGGGACCACCGCTGCCGCCTGGACCGACCTGGCACTGGAGATCAACCCGAACAACGTCTCGCGTCACCCGATCGGGACGGCATTGTCGGCCGGCACACAGTTGACCGCTGCAAAGCTTACCGGCGGCTGGACCCCCGGCAGCGTCATGACCTGTTCCGATTGCCATGCCACCGATTCCACCGCCTCCAAGGGGCCGCACGGCTCCAGCGTCAAGTGGATGCTGACTGGCCCCAACCGCGCCTGGCCGTATACTCAGGCATCCTTAAACGGCACCAGCAACACGACCACGACAAACTACTTTACTCTCGATGCTACGGTAGGGGGGACTCAGGCATACAACCGAAATGTAGGCACGACAAATGGCCTCTTCTGTCTGAATTGCCATCCGATCCTGAACACCAACACCTTCCACTCCAGCAGTGCGACGAAGCGTACTTCGCACCGCAGCTTCAACATGGCGTGCGTCAACTGTCACATCCGGGTGCCGCACGGCGGCAAGATCGGGCGACTCCTCATCACCACCAACGCACCGGCTCGCTACAAGGCCAACGGTAACGGTGGTTACTCGGGCACCAACACCATTACCAAGATGCCGGCCCAGGGTGGTTCCATAAGCTCCTTCAGCTGCAGTGGCGGCGAGCATACCGGCGGTACCCAGAGCTGGTAGCGCATGCTGGTGAGATAACTTTGCCGGGGGCTCTGCCCCCGGTTTTTTTTTGGATATCGGCAAGGGTCTATGGTACATTCTGAACACGCGAATTTGTGCGATAATGCAGTCGTTTTTACCAATCCGGGTACATGAACGGCGTTGGATCAGAGGAGCGGGAGTGGCTGCAATTCTTTACCTGCACCGGGAATGCTGCACTGTTGATCCTGTGTGGAAATCTGCGAGCGTGTGCACCACAGCTCTTTGCATCAACCGCTCACTGCGAGACTGATCTGTCATGTGGTTGAAACGGTTCGTCACCAACAGAAAATTCATTACCGTCGTTTTTGTTCTCCTCATTGCGTCACTGCTACTGTCCAATTTTCTACCGCGGCCGGGGAGTATGCCGAGCGAACAGCCGCTCTGGTATACCCAATTCCCGGCCATTGCGCGACTGATTCATCTTCTCGGATTGAATGCTCTGCAAACCTCGATCTGGTTTTCCCTGCTCGGGGGATTGTTTCTCGTTTCACTGGCCTGTTCCACCTTTGATCAGGGACGACGCAGCTATCGACTTACCCGACAATTGCCGCCGGAGTTGGGTGACGGCGGTCAGACGCTGCTGGTTGCTCCTGATGAGTTTCGTGCCTGTCTTCAGAGTGAGGGATATCTGCTGCTGGCGGATAATGGCAGTGTCAGTCGGCATGTGAAGGCCCCGTGGGGGTATTGGGGGAATTTCCTGCTCCATCTGGGCATTACCCTGGTGGTCCTGTTCTCGTTCGTGCGCGTTCTTACTGAACAGAGGACGCTCCTCAGGATTGTCGAAGGGATTGATGTCTCGCGTTCAGACAGTGTTGCCGGCGAGATGGCCGGTCTCCTCGCCGGCAGGATGTCCTACCCGGCATCCGTCCGTCTTGAGCGTCTTGCACCGGCATTCTGGGACAATGACCAGTTACGGTCGCTTTCTGCCGACATGGTGCTGCGTGACGAACAGGGCCGGTCCGACAGGCTTGACCTCAAGGCGTTCGAGGGGAAGAATTTCCGCGGTCAGATGTTCTACCTGAGCCCGAAGTTCGGCACGGTCTTTTTCCTCCAGCTATACAGTGGTGTCGCCCCGCCGTTTGACGCTGTCCTCGCCATTGACAGGCCTCAGCGCAGAGACAAGGCCGGCTATGGCCAACTGTCACTGCCGGACGGGCACATGCACCTGAAGGCCAAGTACTACGCCGATGCCGAAAAAAAGGGGATGCTCTCGACGAACCCGCTGTTGGTGCTACGCCTGTATGAGGGCGAACGGCTTTTGAACGAGATTGAACTGCTTCGCGGGGAAAGCAGGTCGCTCGGCCCTTACCTGGTGCGTCTGGACGATGTGCGCAGTAAGGCCGAGCTGCTTACTGTTGCAGGGTTCGGCGTATCCGGGATCTATTGCGGGTTTGCTGTCATCTTCATCGGCGCGGTGCTGGTCTATTGCTCGACCCCGCGCGAGGTAGTACTGCGAGAGACAAATGGCGCGGTCAGGGTGAACTGGAGCTCGGTCCGGTTCCGCGATCTCTACCGTGGTGAGGAGGAACGAATCATGTCGTGCTGCAGGGGAGAGACGAAACCATGAACAGCCAGTTTGCCTTGGTCACCGGTCTGCACTGGGGAGCGGTGGCCTTTTATGTCATTGCGACGATCTGCGCCGCATCGGGAGTGATCTTCGCCAACAGCCGCCTGGAGCGCTACGGGATGTACAGCGCCATTCCGGGCCTTGTGCTGCATGGTATCGCCCTGCTCGTCTGGTGGCGCGTGGTCGGTCATGGTCCGTACATGGACCGGTTCGAGATCCTCTCTTCCAACGCCTGGGTGATGCTCTCCCTCTTTCTCCTGGCGACCCGCTTCTACCCCCGTCTCCGCTCGGCAGCCATAGCGGTCTTTCCCGCGACCTTTTTTCTTGTGGCCCTCGGTCTCTTCTTCCGGCCCGAGATCAAGAATCTCCCGGCAAGTTACCGGGGATTCTGGTTGATCCTGCACATTATCTTCTACAAGATCTCCTTTGCCGCCACCCTGATCGCTGTGACCTTTTCCCTGTTCTACCTGATCTCCACCGGCAGCCGCCCCCGCAGGTATTCGTATCTTCCCGAACCTGACATCATGGACCTGTATGCCTACCGGTTTGCCGGGTTCAGCTTCACCTTCTGGGTCATCGGCATGCTGGCCGGCTCCATCTGGGCCTATCAGTCGCTGAACATGTTCTGGAGCTGGGAGCCGGTGCAGATCTGGTCTCTGGTGACCTGGGTGGTCTTCGGCTTTTACCTGCATATGCGGCGTTTTTACGGCTGGGCAGGTCGCAAGGCAGCCTGGCTCTATGTTTTCTGCTTTCTCCTGGCGGTTTTTTCCCTGTTCGTCACCCCGTTCATCAACTCAACCATCCATTCGGAGTATTTCAAATGATCCGCACCGTTCACTGGACCGTTCTCATTGCACTGCTGCTTTCTCTTCCGCTTGCCGGCTGCACGGAAAAATCTCCTGCACCGAAGCAGGGTGCTGCGGAGCGCACCGGAGGGGGAGCGGCAGGCACCATCCCCGATACCATGGTCAAGCAGATCATCGAGCGCTACAACCAGCTCCTGATCGGCGGGTACATGAGCATGAACATGACTCCCCTCCAAGAGGTTGCTTCACAGGAAGTGGCAATGAAGGCCTACTACCACATGGCTGCCCTGGGAGAGGGGAACAACCGGCTCGTATCGCAGCTGAAGAAGATCGATTTCAAGGAGATCGTTTCCCCTGCAGCCGGAACCTATCAGGCGATCACCAGGGAGGTCTGGGACTTTGCCCATGTGAACATCAAGACCGGGGCCACGAGCAACGAGCAGAAAAACTACGTCTATGACGTCGTCTACACGCTGGAGAACAAGAAGGGGCGCTGGCTTTTGACCTCCATCTCGGCTGTCGGCGAGGAGCGCGACAAGGGGAAGTCGCCGAAGCGCACCCTGCCGGGCGGACCGGCCGCTCACCAGGGGATGAGCCGGTGAGCAGGTATTGGAACCGACGGCAATGAAAACCATGCAACGGCACCTCATAACGACAGTTGCCATTGTCCTGGCACTGGTGCTGACCGTGACGCTTCTTGACCGTTACGGCCGGAATGCGCGGGTTTTCGCACGGGTCGGCGGCATCGACGACCGCTCAATTGCCCGCTACCTGGTGGCCACGCCCCGCGAAGCCTATGCCATCTGGAAGGGGATGGGGGTGAAGGGGCGAACCATCCTCTTCATCTCCGACGCCTGGGAGCGGCTGGATGTCTCCAATGTCGGCGACATCCCCCTGTCGCGGGCATATCCGCTCAAGCTCTACCACATCCCCACGGAAATGGAGACGAAAGGGCTCAACGACTCCAATTTCCTCTATGTCGCCGCGCTCAACGGCATTGCCCGGGGGATCGTCGCCATCCTCTCGCCGACCGGGTTCCAGCAGATGACGGAAATGGCCCGACAGGCGAACAACAAGCGGATCACCCCGACCGAGGTCTATCTCACCCACCAGGGGTTTCCTCGCTGGTTCACCACCGCTGAGCATTTCAAAGGGCCAGGGGAGCCTCTGCTCGTCTATGTCAGCGCCACCTACTTCAGGAATGCCGAGCCGGAGCTGCTGCTGCAGCAGTTGCGCGCCTCAGGGATCGTCACCGATTGCATCGTCCTCTGCGAGGTAGTGGAGAATGACCGGGTCACGGCGCTTGAACGGGAAAAGCTGCTCCGGTTCGCCCGGCTCATCGGGGTGGACGTCGCCCGGACAGAGGCGCTGCCCGGCACCATGCCGGGAAACGGGGTGCGGCCATGAGCGCCGGACTCCTGACGACGCCCGACCTGCCGGATCGACGCTTCCTTGCCGGGATGCTCGTTGTAACCCTTGTCGCCCTCGGCCTGCGGGTCTTCCTGCTTCCTTCCCAGCCGGTATCCTACGACGACTATTCCATGGGGGTGACCGCGATCAACTACATGGAATCGGGCCAACTCGGGCCGATCATGTGGAACCACCCGGAGTTGGGCAACATCCTGGTCTACGGTTGCATGAAGCTGTTCGGCACCGGGGTACTGGGGCTCAAGGGGCCGAGCGTCGCCATCGGTACCCTCTCGGTCCTGATGGTCGGCCTCGTTGCCAGAAGGGTTGCAGGAGACAGCCGCGTGGCGCTCCTGGCGGCGCTCTTCTGGGCGCTCGATCCGCTTGCCATCGATCTCTCCCGCCAGGCCGTGCATGAGATCTACATGTCGTTCTTCCCCCTGGCAGGGATCTGGTGCATCTGCCGTTACCGTGCAACCGAGCGTTCCCGGTGGCTCTTCGGCGCGGGTATCCTCTTCGGGCTCGGCCTGGCTGCCAAATGGAGCATGCTCTTCCCGCTCGTTGTTTCGCTTGCCTTTGTCGCGTATGCCATTTGGAGGCGCCAGGAAAGCCTGTCGACACGGATTGCCGCCATGGCCGGAGCAAGCGCGCAACTGCTCCTTCTGCCGCTGCTCGTCTACCTGCTCACCTTCATCCCCTGGTTCGGCAGGGGCTACTCGATGCCGGAATGGCTGGCGCTGCAGCGGAGCATGTACCAGGAGACAAAGCTGCACAGCGGGCTCGGGCAGGTGGAGCAGCGGGATCACCGAGCTCTGGCCTGGTTCGTCCGACCGGTCAGCTGGACCGATACCATGATCAACCGGGTCGACGAGGAAGACCCCGCACCAATAGAGAATGCCATGGCGGACAAGCGGGTAACCCTCCTGGTCGCCCTCTCCAACCCGTTTGTCTGGCTACTGGTGCTGCCGGCGGTATTCTTCACGGCCCGACGGGGGATCGGGGAGAGGAACGAGGGGCTGCTCTTCGCGGTGACGCTCTTTCTCGCCGCCTATCTCCCCCTGGCGTTCACCCACAGCCGGCCCATATTCGTCAATGCCGCGCTGTCGGTGCTGCCGTTCGCCCTGGTGCCGGTGGCGTACCTCCTTGTCTCCATCCTCAGCACCACCCCGGCCCGGAGGAGGATTTTCACCCTCTACCTGGCCCTTGTGGTGCTTGCATCCATCCCCCTCTATCTGCTCGCCATCGGCAAGGTGGCAGAAGTCCCATTTCTGAGAGACTATTTCCTGCAGATCTGAGCGACGTGCCATGAGATCTCCCGCCAACAGAATGAACAGCGAGAAATCGAGCCCCAGCGGGCCGGCAGAGGCCACGGTCCTGCCCGCAGCAGAGCGGCACTTCGTGGCAGGGCTTTTCCTTCTCACGGTCGCGGGGTTCATCCTCCGGGTTTTCCTCCTCCAGGCCCAGCCGGTGTCGGTGGATGATTTCGGCGTGGCGCTCACCGCCATCAATTACACGGAATCGGGGCAGTTGGGGCCGACCATGTGGAATCACCCGAACCTGTGCGGGATACTGGTCTATGGCGCGCTGAAGCTGTTCGGCACCGGAGTTGTCGGTCTGAAGGGGGTGAGTATCCTGTTCGGCACCCTCACCATCCCCCTCGTGGGGCTCGTGGCGCGGCGGATCATGGATGAGCGCGCGGCGCTGCTCGCCACCCTGCTCTGGGTGGTCGAGCCGCTGGCCATCGATTTTTCCCGCCAGGCGATCGGCGATATCTATCTGGCCTTCTTTCCCCTTCTGGGGATTTACGCTGCCCTGCGGCACAGGGAGACCGGCCGGGCCGCGTGGCTTTTTGCCGCCGGTGCGAGTTTCGGCTGCGGCCTCTCCACCAAGTGGAGTGTCCTCTTCCCCCTGTTGGTCACGTTCGTTCTGATCGTCCAGGCCATCCGGCAGGAGCGGGGGGAAGGGCAATGGGACCGGCCCGTTGCCATTGCCCATGCCTGTGCGCTCCTGATCCTTCTCCCCCTGACTATCTATCTCCTCACCTTCATCCCCTGGTTCGGCCGCGGCTACGACGCCGGCGAATGGCCGGCCCTGCAGCGGGCCATGTACGGCGAGACCGCCCACCATACCGGCTACCGTCCCCTGGCAGAGGACAAGCGGGATCACTGGGCATACGAGTGGTTCGCCCGTCCTGCCGTGACCTATGAGGACATCTACATCAATCTGCCGGCAGAGGGCCCGGCAGGAGTGAACGACAACCTGGAAGGGCATCTCACCATCCTCTTAGCGATAGCCAATCCGTTGGTTTGGCTGCTGGTGCTGCCGGCCGCCTTCTTTACCGCCTGGCAGGGGATTAGGAAGCGCCAGGGGATGCTCTGCTACCTGGCCGGACTCTTTTTCTGCGCCTATCTGCCGCTCGCGCTGACGCGCAGGCCGATCTGGGCGAATACGGCCCTTTCCGTGCTCCCCTTCGCCTTCATGGCTGTGGCCTATTTCGTCTCGTCCCTTGCCCGGAAACCGGCAGTACGGCGCCGGATCATGGCCGTCTATGCAGCAGCTGTGGTGGCGGCCACTGCGCCGCTTTATCCACTGGTCATCGGCAAGGGGGGAGAGGTCCCGTTTCTGAAGGAGTACCTGCAGCAGAACTATGTCGGCAAGGCCTTCCAGTTGCGCAACAGCGGGGCGACCCCGCAGCCGGGGAAATAGGGTGCCGGACAGCTTCACCGGGATAGCCACAAGGAGCCGGGCTCCGGGAGAAGGGGGTGTGCCGCCGGAGCAGCGCACGGTCCTCATCACCGGAGGAGCCGGTTTCTATGGTGAATCGCTCAAGGCGTTCCTGCTGGAGCGTGGCATCGGCTGCGTATCCCTCGACCTGGAGGAAGACAACTCCGACCATCCGCTGCTGACCAGGGTGCGGGGCGACATCCGGGACCGGGAGCTGCTGGCCCGTCTGGCCGAAACGTACCGGTTCGATGCGGTCATCCATCTGGCAGCAGTCCTTGCCCATGCCGTGAAGGACGAGGACCTGCTCTGGTCGGTCAATGTGGAAGGGACGCGGAACATCGCCGGGATGGCGAAGGAATTCCGGATACCCAAGGTCGTCTTTACCTCGTCCAACTGCCTCTGGGGGGAGGATCTGGGCCGGCCGGTCAGCGAAGAGGAGCTGCCGCGACCGGTGGAGATCTACGGCCGCTCCAAATGGGAGGCGGAAAAGATCCTGCTCGCCTGCGCCGATTCCTTCGATGCGGTGATCTTCCGCTGTCCGACCATTGTCGGTGCCGGCCGCCTGGGGCTGTTGGCGATCCTCTTCGAATTTATCGACGAAGGGCGCCGGGTCTGGGTGGTGGATGGGGGGCGTAACCGCTACCAGTTCATCGCGGCTGCCGATCTGCACGACGCCTGTCTGCGTGCGCTCGCCTACCGGGGGGGCGGCATCTTCAATGTCGGCTCTGCCGCGGTCCCCACCTTGGCGGAAACATACCGGCATGTCATCGAAAAGGCCGGAACCGGGGCGCGAGTCGCCAGCCTGCCGGGGTGGGCAGTCCTGCCGCTCATGAAGCTGGCGTACCGGCTCGGTCTTTCTCCGCTCGGGCCGTACCAGTACCGGATGATTGCCGCCAGTTTCATGTTCGACACGACCAAGGCAGAGAACCTGCTCGGTTGGAAACCTGTCTTTACCAACGGGGAGATGCTCTGGGACGCCTATCGCTATTACCATGAGCATGCAGCGGAGATCCGGCAACGCACAGGGGTTTCGGCGCACAGGAAGTCTGCCGGCCAGGGGATCATCAGGTTGCTGAAATGGCTCTCCTGAAGGGCGTTTTCGACCCGCCACAGCACCGGCCGTCCGGTGGTGCGGGGAAAGAGCCGGCCATGGCCGTTTCGCAACATAGAACGGGCAGGTACTGTCCGCATGCCGCGCACCATACCGGGGACGCGAGCAGGAGGTTGTCATCTTGACCGGTCCCACCGTCATCTTGAAACTGATCAGGGTCTTCTGGCGCATGCGGCGGCTGAAGCCGACATTCGTCAGTTTCAATTCCCTGAACGCCTGCAACCAGGCCTGCCCGATGTGTGCGGTCTGGCGCCGCGGCGGCGAGATGCTGACCGTGCAGGAGATGGCACCGATCTTTGCCGACCTGAAGTGTTTCGGGTTTTTGGTGACGGAAATATCGGGCGGCGAGCCGTTTCTCCGTGAGGATATCTATGACATCTTTGCCATGCTGGACCGGCTCGGTTTCCTCTATACCACGGCGACCAACGGCACCCTCTTCACGCCGGAGGGGATAGAGCGGTTGAGCAGGGCGCACGGGCTCCTGCAACTGGCCGTCAGCATCGATTCCCTCGACCGGGAAACCTATGCGCGCCTGCGCGGACGCGACCTGCTGCCGACCGCGATGCAGAACCTGGATCTGCTCATCGCCGCCGGCCTGCATGTTCCCCTGAAGGTCAACCTGGTCATGAATCGCATCAATTACCGGGAGACCTTCGATTTCCTTGCGTTTGCCAGGGAGCGGGGGATCTATTTGTCGGTCTTTCCGGTCAACCAGGGGGAAGGGTTCTTCCACCGCCACAGCGATGCCCAGTACAAGGCATCGCCGGAGGAGCAGCAGGAGATGGCCGCCATCTTCAGGGAGCTGGCCAGGCTGCGTCGCGCCGGGGAGCCGTTGTGGGAGTATAGCGGCTTCTACGAGCAGGCCGCGGATTATCTGCTCGGGCTGCCGGTCGGCTCCTGCGATGCCGCCGGGCTCTATATCGATCTGAACGCCGACGGGCAGGTCGCGGTTTGCCTCGACCGCGAAGGAGTGGGGGATGTCCGCAGCACGAGCATCGCGGAACTCTGGCAGACCCTGCAGGGCGAACGGGGGCAGATCAGGGCCTGCCAGGAAGAGACCCCCTGTTTCTACACCTGTACCTATAATATCTCCATTACCGCCCGCAACGAGGCGGCGTTCCTCTGGGAAACGGCCCGAGTCAGGCTGCGTCGGGCCATGGCGAAGCGTTTCCGGCGCCGGCAGCCATGAGGCCGGGAAACCATTTGCTGCTACTGGACGGCTGCTCCGGCCGGGGTGCCACAAGGAAGCCATGAACAAGGTGCAACTGCGCAAAGGAATGGAGGTGGTGGTCATCGGCGCCGGGCCGGCCGGTTTGACTGCCGCCCATGCGCTGACCGCCAGGGAGGTCCCGGCCGTCGTTTACGAACAGGACGGCCAGGTGGGGGGGATCGCCAGGACGGTGGAGTACAAGGGGTTCCGCTTCGATCTCGGCGGACACCGGTTCTTTACCAAGCAGCCCCTGATCCGCAACCTCTGGCAGTCGCTCCTGGGGGACGAGCTCCTCACCCGGCCGCGGTTGTCGCGGATCTACTTTGAAGGCCGTTTCTACGACTATCCGCTCAAGCCCCTCAATGTGCTGCGCAACCTCGGGGTAAGCACCAGCCTGCGGGCCATTGGCAGCTATCTCCGGCGCAAGGTTCGGCCGATCACCCCGGAGACGAGCTTTGCCGACTGGGTCACCAATCGCTTCGGCGACTGCCTGTTCGAGCTGTTTTTCCGGGCCTATACCGAGAAGGTCTGGGGGGTTCCGTGCACGGCCATCGGTGCCCAGTGGGCTGCCCAGCGTATCCGGGGACTGTCGCTTCGGACCGCGGTGCAAAACATGTTTGCGCCGCGGCGCGCGGGTACCATACGCTCGCTGGTGGAAGAATTCCTCTATCCGCGCCTGGGGCCGGGGCAGATGTGGGAGGCCCTGGAGGAAAGGATCAGAGCACAGGGCGGGACGGTTTGTCTCGATAGCAGGGTGACGGGGATACACCATGATGGCAGTAAAATCACTGCCCTGGAGGTTGGACGGGCAGGGGGAAGAGACCTGCGACGGGTCGATGCGGTGATTTCCACCATGCCGCTACGGCACCTGATCACCGCCTTTCAGCCCGAACCGCCGGTAGCGGTGGTTGCTGCTGCGCTGCGGCTCAAGTATCGGGACTTCCTCACCGTGGCGCTCATCGTCGATGCGGCCGAGCTGTTTCCTGACAACTGGCTCTACATCCACGACCCGTCCCTGCGGGTCGGGCGGGTCCAGAACTATAAGAACTGGAGTCCGGCGATGGTTCCCGATCCGTCCCTGACCTGCGTGGGGATGGAGTACTTCTGTCGTGCCGGCGATGACCTCTGGCGCATGGACGACGACGGACTGGTCGATCTGGCGACGCGGGAGCTGGAGCGGATCGGTATTGCAGAGGGCGGCCTGGTCCGGGAAGGTGTGGTGGTGCGGATGCCGAAGGCCTATCCCATCTACGACGAAGGGTTCGATGCCGCGCTCGCGACAATAAGGGAGTACCTGGAGCGGTTCGGGAACCTGCAGGTGGTCGGCAGGAACGGCATGCACCGCTACAACAACATGGATCATTCCATGTTGACAGCCGAGCTGGCTGTGCGTAATCTGTTCGGAGAGCGGCACGACCTGTGGGGTGTCAATGCGGATGATGATTACCACGAGCTACAGAGCGACTTCACGGCAGGTGCTGCGGGTGGGGTCGATGACCCATAACTCCCTTTTCTCTACCGGCAGGGCTTGCCGGGTTTCTGCCGCATGACATGAATTCCATCAAGCGATTTTTCCTCTCCAGGATTACGGTCCTTTGCCTCATCTGTCTGGCGCTCGCAGCCATCACCCTTGCGGCACTCGTCCCCCAGTCCTTCATGACCTCCCCGGCGGATATGGAAACGTGGCAGGCTGCCCACCCGCTGCTCGGCCGCTGGAGCGACAGCCTGGGGTTGCACCGGATCTACACCCACCCCGGCTTTGCGTTCATCCTGGCCGGTGTCGTGATGTCTCTGGCCTTTTCTACCTGGGAACAGTTCATGAAGGCGTGGCGGCTGAGCTTTGCCCGGCGGGAGATGGCCGACGGCGCCATTTTGCGGACAGCCCTTGCCGGGGATCTGGCAACGAAGAGGCTCCGTAGTCAGGGGTATCTCCCCGTGGGGGAAAACGCAGGCGTCAGCTACCTGGTTCGGCATCCCTGGGGGTATTGGGGGAACTCCCTCTTTCATCTGGGCATGGTGCTGGTCATTGCCGCCTCCCTGCTGGTCGCTCTCACCCAGCAGCGGGGCGTTCTGCAACTCGGCGAGGCAGAGACGCACGAACCGACGGCTCCCTGGACCGATGAAGAAAAGGGGCTTTTGGCCCGCAACTTCACGCTGCCCTGTCCGATCCGTCTCGATCGGGTCACCTACAGCTTCTGGCCGAACCATGGGGTGAAAGAGGTGGCCTCCACGCTCACCTTCCTGCCGGGCAACAATGTCGAAGACGTGCGATCCGTGCACATCAACTCCATCCTCACCTATCAGGGGATACGGATCTACCAGGGGATGGAATTCGGGCATGCCTTCTACGTGGAAGTGGAAGGGCCGGGCATCCGAAAGGAGGTTTTCCAGCTTATGCTGGAGCGGCAGAAGGCCCCAGAATTCCCCAGTTACAACAGGTTCAGGAATGTGCTCGGCAATGATGCCCTGCTGCGGGCCAAATACTACGTCGATGCTGAGAAAAAATCCTTTGCGCGGGTCGATCCGCTGCTGGTGCTCAGGGTTGATCAGGGGGGCCGTGAAGTGGGCCAGTTGCCGCTGCAGATCGGCGGCGAGGGGAGCATCGGTCCCTACCGGTTCCGCCTCATCAGGTTCAGTCCCTGGTCGCGATTGATCTTCGTCAACCTCTCCGGCATGCCGGGCGTCTTCCTGGGGTTCCTGGTGATCTGTCTCGGCGGGATCTTCCATTATTTCACCCCTCCCCGCGAGGTAATGGTCTGCCCATGCCCTGACGGAGGGTCTGAGATCAGGTGGCGGGCCACCAGGTTCGCGACGTTTTACACCGACGAGTTTGCGGCGATACGAGCCTCTCTGGAGGCGGAGGAGCGGAATGGATAGGCAGACGGCAGCATATGTTCTCCTTACCTGGCTGGCTGTTTTCTGCTACGTGGTGGGAACCATCACCAATACGGTCGGGGTGATCTTCGAAAAGAAACGGGCCGAGCGGGGCAGTTACGGCGCGGCGCTCGTCGGGTTGGCACTCCACGGAGCAGCGCTCCTCTACTGGTGGCAGGTCGTCGGACATGGACCCTATATGGCACCGAGCGAGGTTCTCTCCTCGGATGCCTGGATAACCATGGCTCTGTTCCTGTTCTTTCTCCGGGTCTATCCACGGGTGAAGCCTGCCAGCATCATTGTCTTCCCGGCGGTTTTCCTCATGATTGCCCTCTCCACCATGTACAATCCCGGCATCAGGTCGCTGCCGCCGACCTTCGGCAGCATCTGGCTGGTGTTCCATATCGCCTTCTACAAGATTTCCCTGGCAACACTGGTCGTGGCCCTTGCGTTTTCCCTGTTTTATCTCAAAAAGGGCGCCCGGTCATCGGCCCCCTGGCTTGAGCGCCTTCCCGAACCGGCGAGCCTGGACCTGTACGCCTACCGTTTTGCCGGATTCGGGTTCATCTTCTGGGGAATCGCCATGTTGGCAGGCTCCATCTGGGCTTACAAATCCTGGGGGCGGTACTGGGGGTGGGACCCGGTGGAGACCTGGTCGCTCATCACCTGGCTCATCTTCGGCGTCTATCTCCACATGCGCCGCTTCTTCCGCCTGAGCGGCACGCGCGCAGCATGGTTTTTCGTTTTCTGTTTCGTGATGGCGCTGGTATCCCTGTTCGTTACCTCACACATGGGGAGTTCGATCCATGCGGAGTATTTCAAGTAGCGGCGCGACAGCCCTCAGGGCGTGGTGGTCGCCATGAAGCGCAGCTTCTGGATTATCGGGTTTCTGCTGTTTGTTGCCGGCGGTGCAGCGGGATTTTTCCTTGCCAGGAGCCTGGGAAGCGAAGCGGCATCCCACCGGCACCACACGTTGCGTCAGGCCGGGTACCGATACACAAACCCCCTCCTGGAGTGCGAAATCGCCCAGGAGTATATCCAGTCGGGACCGCTGGGCTCCATGAAGCAGAAAGTCGCGGCCCTGATCAGGGAAAAGGTCGCTGCGGGGGATGTCCAGGACGTTGCGGTCTATTTCCGCGACCTGCATGACGGCCCCTGGTTTGGCATCAACGAGCAGGCGGAATTTTCCCCGGCAAGCCTGATGAAGATACCGGTCATGATCGGCTATCTGAAGATGGCCGAAACAGACCCCGGTCTGTTGCACCGCCGGTTCACCTTTGACGGCGGCGAGGACTGGACCGCCATGCAGAACATCAAACCGTCTGTGACCATAGAACGGGGAAAAAGTTACACGGTCGATGACCTGTTGTTCCGGATGATGGCTTACTCGGACAATAATGCCTGGCATCTGCTCTTCGAAAACATCGATTACCACTACCTGGACAGGATCCTGTCGGAAGTTGGCGTCAGTTACGACCCTGACAAGGAAGAGGACCTGATGACGGTGAAGTCGTACTCTTCTCTGCTGCGTGTGCTCTATAATGCCTCGTATCTCAGCAAGCCGCTGTCGGAAAAGGCCCTGGAACTCCTTGCCCACGTGGAATTCAAGGATGGGATCGTTGCCGGAATTCCCGCCGGGGTGCCGGTGGTCAGCAAATATGGCGAGCGGACGCTGGGGAGCGGCAATGAGGTCAAGCAGCTTCATGAGTTCGGGATCGTCTATTACCCGAACAACCATTATCTCCTCGGCATCATGACCAGGGGGAACGATTTCGCCCGACTTGCCGGTGTTCTGAGCGACATTTCCAGATTGATCTATGCAGAGGTGGACCACAATGCCCATACGACCCGCAACTAGCCTGCCCGGACTGCTCGCCTGCCTGCTGGCGGCGATTCCGGCGGTATCTCCCGGCGTTGCCGATGCAGGCGTCTACGAAGGGGTGCGGTATTACCAGCAGGGGCGCTACAGCAGCGCCCAGCGGGAGTTCTCCAAGGTGAAGTCCCCTGCTGAACTCCACGGGCTCGCAACGGTCTATTACATGGGACAGGGGATACCCAAGGATCGTGCCGAGGCCTTCCGCCTCTATCTGAAGGCTGCCGAGAAAGGGCACGCCCCTGCCATGGTGAGCGTTGCCAGCATGTGCTACTATGGCGAGGGGGTGGCAAAGGATGTCAGGGCTGCCTTTATCTGGTACCTGAAGGCTGCCGGCCAGGGGGTGGCCAAGGCCCAGTACAATGTGGGCTATCTCTACCAGAATGGCGAAGGGACGGCGCGCAACCTGGCAGAGGCCGCCCGTTGGTACCGGAAGGCGGCGGACCAGGGGTATGCGGCGGCACAGAACAATCTTGGCCTTATGTATTTCAATGGCGAGGGTGTCAAACAGGACAGGAAGCTGGCAGCAGAGTGGTACAGCCGTTCTGCGGAAAAGGGGTATGCCCGGGCCCAGTACAACCTGGGGCTCATGTACGCAAGCGGCGACGGGGTAAAGAAAGACAGGGCAAAGGCAAAAACCTTGCTGCGCAAGGCAGGGGAGCAGGGAGTTTCAGAGGCGTCAAGTGCCCTGAAGAGCCTTGGCGGCCAGTGACCGACAGATACAAGGAGAACGGCGTGAAGTTTTCAAAGGCAGCGATCGTCCTGAACGGGTTCATTCACGATTTTACCACCGGCTACTGGCTTTCGTGCATCATCGCCATCTATCTGCTGGACGGTTTCCAGGCACAGTACCCGGCCGTTGCGCCAATCCTCAACCATCTCGAACGTTTTTTCTTCTGGAACTCCATCGGAGCGGTGGTGGTTATCCTTGCCACCGGAGCTGGCCGGACCTTTACCTATGTTGACAATGTCTATGGTGAAACCACCGAGAAGGTGCGGCGGAACATGCTCATCCTCAAGCATGTGATCTTGCTCTCGCTCTTTGGCGCCGGTGGCTACTGGGCGTACCTGATGACCTTCCGGTAATGCCGCGGCCCCTGTTTTACCGCGATCTGTCATTGTTTCTGAAAAATGCAGACAAAACAGGATAAATACTTTAAACTGATACGCATTATGCCGATACGGGCATGAAGCTGGCGTAAAAATTGCTTTATGGCGGTGGAACCGCAAACCATAAAGGAGAAGTTGATGAGTATCAAGCGTATTGCCCTGATAACCCCTCCGTACCATTCCGGTGTGGTTGAATCTGCCGGCACCTGGCTGAATGTGGGATTTGTCTACATTGCCGGTGCTCTCAGGGCAGCAGGTTTCGAGGTCGATTATTACGATGCCATGTCGCTCTGGCACAAGTGGCCGGAAATCAGGAAGCGGATCGAGGATTTCCGACCGCATGCCATTGCCACCACTGCCTATACCGCCTCCATCGTTGATGCGATCAAACTCTGCCATTTTGCCAAAGAGATTGACCCTGCCATTGTCACGGTTGTGGGGAATGTGCATGCGACCTTTGCCTATGACGAGATGCTCTTGGCCGATCATGCCGGCATCGATTTCATTGTGCGGGGTGAGGGTGAGGTAACGCTCCCTGAGCTCCTTACCTGCCTCAATGCCGGAGACGACCCGGCCAAGGTCGAGGGATTGGCCTTCTGGCGCGATGGTGGTGTTGTCGTGACTCCGAAGCGCGCCTACATCCATGACCTGGATGCTCTCCCCACTGCGTGGGATCTGGTGGAGTGGCCCATCTATACGTACCGGGCCAAGAAAAACGCACGTCTTGCCATCGTCTCCTCATCCCGCGGCTGTCAGCAGCAATGTTCATTCTGTTCCCAGCAACTCTTCTGGTCCCAGTCCTGGCGGGCGCGCTCTGCTGAGAATTTCGTTGCCGAACTGGAGATGCTCAGCCAGCGGTTTGGCGTCGAGGTGGCCATGCTCTCCGATGAGATCCCGACCTTTGACCGGCAGCGCTGGGACAGGATCCTCGATCTCATGATACAGCGGCAGGTTCCGGTGAAGCTCTTGATGGAGACACGGGTGGATGACATCCTTCGTGATGCCGATATCATGGACAAATACCGCCTGGGTGGGGTCGAGCATATCTATGTCGGCGTCGAGGCGGGCAACCAGGAGACCCTGGACCTGTTCAAGAAGGACACCAAGGTCGAGCAGTCAAAGCAGGCCATCGATCTAATCAACAATGCGGATATCGTGTCTGAGACCTCTTTTGTCCTCGGCATGCCCAACGATACGCCGGAAACCATAGCCGAAACCGTAGAACTGGCCAAGCACTACAACCCGGACATGGGGTTCTTCCTGGCCATTGCGCCGTGGCCGTACTCCGAGCTCTACCCTGACCTGGAGCCCTATGTGGCGACCAGGGACTATCGGAAGTACAATCTGGTGGAGCCGGTCATCAAGCCGAAGAACATGACCCTGCAGGAGCTTGAGCGGGAGCTGGGGCGGGCATCGCAACAGTTTTACATGCACAAGTTCAAGCATCTGCACGAACTCTCCCCGTGGAAGCAGGAGTTCATGCTGGCAGTGCTCGACCTGCTGATCAACCATTCCTATCTTGCCGGTCAGATGAAGGCAGCGATGAAGGATGGGCAGGAGATGCCCGAAGAGGTGAAGCAGCTCCTCAGGGCTGTCAAGGGGTACCGTGCTACCCAGGCTCCCCAGACCATTGCGCCGATCCCCTGAAGCTGCCTGTCTGCGGCAATCCCGAACGAAAACCCCCATCACTATACGAGTGATGGGGGTTTTTTGTCGGCTATGCCTGGAGATGACCTGTTCGAGTTGAGGCAGTAAGATTCATGGGGTTGTCATGATGGTGTGTATGTCTGCCCAGTCGACGCTGACCTTCGGTTTCCGGGGCATGCCATCGCGCTGACCCTTGTCTGCCATGCCGATGGCAAGCACAATGGTCTCTGTCTGCGCCGGCATGAGCTGGCGCGGTCCCCATTGAAGGAACATGACCCGGTTGTCGCGGCTGGAGAGGGGAATCCTGGCAGATTCGTCGCTGATCTCCCCTTCCTTGTTGGAAAAGTAGACCAGGTCCGGTCGCAGATCGCCGAGCCATTCGATAAAATTGGCCATTTCGGAAAAGGGGCCGTGTTCTCCCAGAACGACCGGATTGCCATGATCGTACATGCCGGCGAAGTTGTGGCGTGTGGGGTCCACCGTTGCCTCGTAGTGATACAGCCGATCCTGTACCCAGCCGACATTTCCCATCGATGATCCGTAATCCCCTACCCATGGCTCGTCTCCGTAAACAAAGAAGTAACCGGTCGGTTGCGTGCCGATATTCCGTATCCTGGTGACCAGGATGAAATAACGGTCGCCGGCGCGATAGAGCATGAAACGTTCGATTTGCACCGGCACATGGTCGATCACGGTCCGGTGGCTACTTTGCAGCATGATCTTTTTGCTGGTTGCATAGCGTATTTTCGAGTCGAGGTACTCCCAGTTGGAGGGGAACTGAAGCCTGTCGGGCGAGTTGCTGCCGGCAATGGCCTCATTGGCATTGCACCAGATATGGTACCAGTGCGAGTTGTTGTAATAGGCGACCCCGGTTTCGTTGAGCTGTACCTTGCTGCTTTCATAGCGGGAATAGGGGAGCCCGCCCCCGACGAATAGTCCGCGCGGGACCGTGTCGTTGCTGTCGCGAAACCTGCTGAAGCAGACAATGAACCGCGATCCGTCCGCGGCAAAGCTCTGGACAAAGCCATGCCCCCATTTCCGGTTCCACTGGTATGTAAGATATGCCTCGTGCGAGGATGATTCCGGCAGATGGCGGGAGAGGAGGTGGAACGTGCGCAGGTCGGCCTTGAACAGTACCCGCTCAAACTCTCCCAAAAGCACATCGTCTTTCAGCTCCAGAAGCTTGCCGTGGGTGCCCTTGAGGATATAGATCCCTTCCAGGTCTCCATGAATAGTGATGCGAACCGTTGCCGCAAGGGCTGCCAACAGCAGCGACAGGCCAACCAGGCTCATCAGCAATGGTTTTTTGGAAAATGATTGCAAGCGGCGCATTAATTTCTATCAGGTTCTGTGGCGGTGGGGTGTTTTGATCCATATACAATAATGTGGGTGTTTTGATCTGTAAAGCAGATTCTCCTGTCGTCCCGCTTCCTCTCCCCCAAATTAATTCAATTGGTTGGGAGCTCATTATCGCTTTTAAATTAGTAATATATAATTGAATGTGGTCAAAGGGGCTACGCGATTTAACGAAGGTCTCCGTCACCCTTTGAGGGATATCGCGACCATTGCTGGCGACCGGTCGGGGATTCTCTTCTGGCATGGCAGAGACACGAGGCGGAATCGCATGTAATTCCGAGTCCCGATAAATAATGGTTTGCTGTGCAAAGAAATAATGATTTCAGGTGATTGTTGGGAGTACCACCCCGGGGGGGTGCCCCGTGCAGTCCGGTTGCCGGTTGCATCTCGCGTGCAGTCTGTTGTCGGCGTGGCACTTTAACTGCTTAGTTATTTCTGCGGCAAAGTATTTTGCGCGAAATGGCGGGCTATGGTTTGCGATCTAATGTGTGCTTGATAATGAAAGGGCGGTTTTTCAGACCACTGGTCTCCCTGGCCGTGGTGTTCTCCATCTCCTTCGGCATGTTGGGGCAGGTAGCCACAGATGCCGACGGCATCAGGCATATCGAGCGTACGTGCGCTGCAATTGAAGAAGGGATCAATCAGCTTTCTCCTGCGCCGGCGATTCTCGTCGGTAATCTCGTCAAGGTTGTCTACTCTCCCCGTTTTGACAGACTGCTGCAGCACCGCGCTCAGGAGGACGGTTCGAGTGTTGCCGTAGCCTGCCGTTTGGCTCGCGCCTCTCCGCTTGGTTGACAATCAAGGCGTGAGGCGTCGGGACTGATACGGTGGGCCATTCTGGGAGCGCCCGCCGTTTTCAGTGTCTGCTGAATGGGAAATCCGGGATACGGAGCCGAAGGGAACATACGCAGCTTCGGTGGATTTGGCTGACAGAGCCAAAAAGGAGCAGCGCGATGAGCAACAAACATAGTGCAATCATCATAAAGAGTCAGACACTGTCGATTATCGAGGATACCTATCTGCTGGCGGCACTGCTCACCTTTGATCCAAGTATTTCCTATTATCCGAAAAAGGACAGTACCGGGAACGTTTCATTCGAAGTAAAAGGGAAGATATCCGACAAGATGGAACTCCTCTATGCCGGGGAGACGGCACCGCTGAAGACCTATATAGCCAATCTGAAGAGTCTCCGTTCGGCGATCTTCGCCCTGAAAAACAGCCGTGACAAGAAATCGGAGAGGAATGATCGGTCCCAATTCAGGGAAAAGGCCATTGCCTCTGAATGAGCGGGACTGGGGATCAGATCCTGACCAGTTCGTAGGTCCGGCTCCCCAGCCCCATCTTCTCGGCATGGTTCAGCTGCGTCTTCCAGTCGATATCGGGATAGACGCCGTTGAACTTGTCGCCGCCCGGTTCGTGACCGCTCTTCAGCGCGGTGCCGGCGTTCCCCTGGGCGTTGTTCACCAGGTCGGCGCAGGCCTGGTCGATCGCCACCGGGTCGGTGGAGGCGCAGATGCCGATGTCGTTGACGATGGGGGCATCGGCAAAGCCATAGCAATCGCAGGCCGGTGAAACCTGGGTGATGAAGTTGAGGAAGACGGTTTTGTCCTGTTTTCCCGTGACGGCGCCCAGGGCATGCTCGGCCATCTTCTGCATGACTAGGTCGGACGCCTCATTCCACTGGATGTTGATCGCCTTCTGCAGGCAGGCGGTGATACAGCGGCTGCAGCCGACGCATTTCTCCGCATCGATCCGCGCCTTTCCCTCGATAATGGCAATGGCGTCGTGGGCACAGGATTTGAGACAGACGCCGCAGGCATTGCAAAACCGCTCCGCCACCTTCGGTGCAACCGTCGAGTGTTGCACCATCTTTCCCATTCTGCTGGAACATCCCATCCCCAGGTTCTTGAGTGCGCCGCCGAAGCCGGTCAGTTCGTGGCACTTGAAGTGGGAAACCGCCACCAGGGCATTTGCCTCGACGATCTCGGCCCCGATGCTGACCTTTTTGAGGATCTCCCCGGGGATGGGTACATCGACGGCCGTCTGGCCGCGCAGACCGTCGCACATGATCAGGGGAGCATTGACCACGGCATAGGCAAAGCCGTTTTCAATGGCGCAGGTAAGTGCTGAAACCGCTTCCTTCCGTTCGCCGGGATAAAGGGTAGAAGAATCGGTGAGGAAGGGGAGCGCGCCGCATTTTCTGATCTCGTCCACCACCCGGCGCAGAAAGATCGGACGGACAAAGGCGTGGTTTCCCCGTTCGCCGAAATGGACCTTCACCGCAACCAGGTCGCCCGTAGCGACCCGCTCCTGCAGCCCTGCCTGGGCCAAAAGCCTGGCGATCTTGCCGAGAAGATTCTCCTTGTGGCTGGTTCGCATATCCGCAAAAAATACCGTGCTCGCCATGATGCCTCCTTCGAGTGACGTAGCGAATCCGCAGATGCCCCGATTTGCTGGAAGAAACGTGTAATCTGCCTGCTATCCCATGAAGGGAACGCTACCACAAGGCGTGGCAATTTACAACGGTTCCCCTGCGGCCTCTAAAGTATGGTGGCGTCACGGCGATAAATATGGTAAGAGAGAGTCTATAGTCATGGGCCAGTCTTGAGTTTTCAGGGCTGCCCACATCTTGAGGGCAACAGGAGCGGTTCATGGAGCAGGTCACCGACCAGCGGGAACTCTGGATCATGGGGCTTGGAGAACGGCACGAGCGCGGTTCGATCGTCAGCGGCTATCTGCGTGCTGCCGGTTACGCTTCCCGGATCGCCGGCCCCGACGAACTGAAGGTGGAGCGACCGCTCGGCATTCTGCTCGATCTTTCCCCGTCATCTGCCGATGGCTGGGGGATACTGCTCGACCTGAAGAGCGACCCGTCAACACGCGACATCCCCATACTCCCCATGTTTCTCAGCGAGCTCGGCAAGGTGGGGGGGGTATTCCCCGTGGCCGGCTTCTTTACGCTCCCCCTCGATGAGGAGTACCTGCTCAACAAGCTCGCCGTGCTGGGGCTGACCGAAGACGTGCTGGACTACGACCTGCATGCGCTCATTGTCACCCGCAAGGGGGAAGAGAAACTGGCCAAGGCCTTTGAAGGGCTCGGGTTCGGAGTGGTGAATGCCTACACCGGCAAGGAGGCCCTGGCCCTGGTCACCACCTCCCATCCCTATCTGGTCTTTTCCATGCTGATGCTGCCGGACATCGGTTCCTTCGAACTCCTGGACCGGCTCCGGCTCTATCCCCAGACCCGCAATATCCCCTTCTTCGTCCTGATGAAGGACAGCATGAAGGAAGGGGAGCGCAACGCCATGAGCCGCGAGATCGAGCACCTGGTCCGCAAGAAGAGCCTCACCCAGGAGGAATTCCTCTCCTTCCTGCGCCGCCGCTCCTAGTAAGCTCCGGCATCCTGAAACCGGCAACGGCTATTGCTTCGCAATGGCCGTTTTTTCGTGATGATTGAACCGAAACAGCGACATGGCCATGGCGCCGTGAACCTCCCGGCCAGGGATTTTACGGCGCCATCTTTTGGGCTGACAAAGCCGGGGGGGATAGACGTTGCCGACCGGGTTCAGGTCGTAGCGAAATAGCAGACCGATAGGCTTTCGGGTCAGATCTTCACCGTCTTGTACAAAAAATTCTTGAATTTGAAGAACCTGCGCCGCTCTTCTTCGCTGTCGCCGATGTCGCCGGTGATGGCCTTGAGGTGGCGGGCGACCTGGGGCATCTGCTTGCCTGCCAGGTTTCTGCTCCGATCGACCACCAGCCGCACGGCATCGCGGGAGATGAGGTTCTGCGAGTACGGCTCGTAGACCGCCTCCCAGAAGTCCTTCCCCTTGTCGAGCTGCGCCAGGATCTCGTCGGCCACCTGTTCGGTCAGCGCCTGGCTCGCTCCCGGCGGGGCTTCGTACATGCCGTCGCGGATGGCACGCCGGATATCGTCCCCGGTGATCACGTTCCCCAGCCGGAAGAAGAGGGCCCGGAGCAGGATGCTCCGCAGTTCGCGGATGTTCCCCTTGTAGGAGTGGCCCATCAGCACCTGTTTCGCCTCCACGGAGAGGGCCGGCGGTGCCGATGCCTCCTGCTGCTCGCTCCGGTCGCGGTACGTCCGGTAGAGCTTGCCCAGGAAGTGGATGGAAAGATCGGGAATATCCTCGCGCCGGTCGTTGAGGGACGGTACCCGCACTGAGAGTTCCGACAGGCGATGGTAGAGGTCTTCGCGGAAATTCCCCCTGGCGATCTCCTCCATCAGGTTCTTGTTGGTGGCGGCCACCAGGAGGACCCTGCTGAAACGTTCCTGGTTCTCCCCCAGCCGGACGAAGCCGCCGTTGTCGAGAAAGCGGAGCAGTTGCACCTGGGTCTTCGGGTCGGCATCGCCGATCTCGTCCAAAAAGACGATCCCCCCCTGCGCCTCTTCCAGGATGCCGCGCCGGTCGCTGTAGGCACCGGTGAAGGCGCCTTTTTTGTGGCCGAACAGCTCAGAGAAGGTCAGCTCGCCGCTGTAGGCGGCGATATTGGTCTTTTTTACCGTCAATTCCCCGGTGGGGTTGATCTCCCGGCGGTACATCTCGTTCAGCTTGTTGTAGAGGTTGTTGAAGAAAAATTCCTTGCCGGCGCCGGTCTGGCCGGTGACCAGGATCGATGGCAGGCCGATGGTCGCCTCCTGCAGCACATTCTTGCTCCAGAGGACGATCCGGTTGAAGAGCGGTTCCGACACGGTATTGATGAAGTCGACGATCTCCTGGGCCTTGCGGCTGATGCCGATGATGTTCCCCAGGCGGTACGAGGATATCTGCGGGTCTTTGTAGGCGACGTCGGTCTGCAGCCGCTGGACCTCGCTCTGCAGCGTTTCGATCCGCTGGATGTCGGAGATGTGGCGGGCGGTGAGGCGGTCGATCAGCTGCAGGATCCGCTTGTGCTCCTCGGTGAAGAAATTCGCCTTCAGGGAGTTGAGGCAGATGACGGCGATGACCTGATCGTCGCTGATGATCGGGACGGCGATCTCGCTCTTGATGAGGTCGCTCATGGAGCGGTGGAAGCCGTCTCCGCTCCGCTCTTCCTCCACGTTGACGATGACCTTCGGCTCCTTGGCCCAGGCCACGTAGCCGGTCAGGCTCCGCTCTTCCGGCAACAGTTCGTACCCGCCGATCCGGAAGGGGGGGATATACTTCTTGAGCCATTCCTTGCTCTTGGCCCCGAGGATGTTCCCTTCCCGGTCTTCCACCACCAGCCACTTCTCCCCTTCGATCTCCTTGACCAGGGCGATGCTGCCGGTATCGGCGCCGATCAGTTCGGTAGCCTTGGAGAGGACCTTGCCGAGGAAGGGCTGCAGCTCTTCGTTCCGCTCCTGGAGCAGCTCGGAGATCTCGGCCAGGACCCTGATTTCCAGGTGCTCTCCGCCGATCTCGTGAATGACCCGTTCGACCATCTCGGCATGGGTCTGCAACAGCCCCATCTCGAAGTCGGAAAAACGGTAGACCTCCCGGGAGAAGTAGTTCACCAGGCAGATCACCCGCCTGGACTCCGGTGCATACCTCGGCACCACATACAGGGAGCGGAGCGCCATCTGGGCGGTCAGCGCCTGCTTCTGCAGGGTATGCTGGGTGAGATCCGGGATGAAGAGCGGGTGCAGCAGCCGCTCGTCAGTGATTACCGCCCGGTCGTCGATGTACCGCGAGATCAGCGATTTGCCCCGCTCCAGGTTGATGGCCCCGAGCTGATCGTACTGCAGCTTGAGGTCGCTCTGTTCGGCATGGCTGGCAAGGATCTCCAGCGACTGCCTGCCGTCGGGACCGGTCGTGGGAACCAGCACCGATGCCAGGGTGAGTCGGTCCAGGAGCCTCACCGCCGACTTGACCATGAAGCTTGCGGCCTCTCGCCGCTTGTACTCTTCCACCCGGCGGGCCAGCAAGAGGTGCTGGTGGTAGATGCGGGCATGGTCGATGTTGTCTGCCACATCGCCGATGAATTCGCTGAGCAGGGCCTTGGCCGGGCTTCCCAGATGGCTGGCCGTGATGTCGTGGTCGATGGCGACAACGCCGATGGATTTGCCGAGGCTGGTTATAGGGAGGAGCGTCGAGGAGCTGATGGCGCAGCGCTCGACCAGTTCGCGGTCCAGTCGCAGCACGTTCCTGCCGTCGTGGCGGAACTCGGCGGCATGCTGGGAAGCAAAGACCATGGACACCACTGCCTCGCCGGAGATGATCGGGAAGGTCGCCTCCTGCAGCTCGTCGGCATGGGGTCCCGAGACGTGAAAGCAGGTCAGAGTGCCGCGGGTCAGGTCCTCAAGGTAGACCCTGATCCGTTCCCTGCCCGAGACCAGGCTCACCCCTTCTGCCAGGGCGTGGAGCATCTCTTCGAGGTTTTCCTTGCCGAAATCGAGGATCTTGTTGCGGATAGTTGTCAGACGGGCTTTTGTGGAAGGCATTGCTGCTCCTGAGTAGTTATTCTACACAGTGAGCAGTGTAAGCGGGAAGCGCGAAGGTGTCAAGGGGAGATGGTCCGGACGGAAACACCGCACGAAGACATCGGAAATGGAGGATTTTTTTCCCTGGCAAGGAAATCAAGGGATTGCGCGGAGGCGTAGTACCCACAGGGCATAAACAGCGCTACGCCGCACAAGGAATCCGCGGATTGACACCGCCAGGGCGAAAAAGGGACGTTTCCGTAGAAACTAGTTGAGCCCCTTCCTGATCTGGTACAGGTCGTCCATGTTCAGGTCGTTGATCTCGAAGTACTCCCGTTCCAGCTCTTCGACATAGAACCGGTCGAGCCCCGAGTTCTCCAGGAAGTCTTCGCGCAGGGCCAGGTCCTTGGTGGCGATGATCTGCGGCAGCAGGCTGTGCAGGTAGATCGCCTCCTTCTTGATGGTCAGGATGGTCTCGTGGAACAGGTGGTCGGGGATCTCTCCGGTGATCAGCTTCTTGTGGCGGAGCTCCTCGGTAATCTCCTGCTTGAGGGTCTCCTGGTCGGCTTTGGAGGCGTATTTGGAGTAAAAGTTCCTGATCCGGTCCCGAACATGGGTGAGAACCGTGATGAAGGTCCGTTCTTCCCTGTCCAGGCCGATCAACTGGGCCAGGAGTTCGTCGGTGGTCATCCGCTTCTCATCCACCAGCTTGAGCCCCTTGAGCAGGGTGGTGAGCTTGTTGCGCCCGTATTTTCCGAGATACTTGTTTTCGACGATGCCGCTGACAAAGAGTTCCTCGAACAGCCCGCGGCGCAGCCTGTCGAATTCGTGCCTGTTCCCCAGAAGGCTCCGGATCATCTCCTCGGTGATCCGGACGTTTTCCATGAAGGCGAGCTGGTTGAAGATCGACGAGGTGGAGTCGTAGCGGTCGAAGAAGGTGATGATGTAAGAAAAACCCTCCAGGATCGAGGTATCCGCACCGTCGCGGATCTTCTCGTCGCAGAGCTTGCTGGCATCCAGCAGGATCTCCTCGAAGGCGTGTTCGCGGTTTTCCGTGGCCTTCTGCTTGGCGAACAGCAGCTTGATCATGTCGTCCCGGTCAATGGTGCTGTCGATCTGCTGTTCGGTCAGGAACAGCCCTTCCAGAATTTGGCGGGTCTCGGAGATGTACTCGTTTTCTTCCAGGACAACGACCTTCTTGTCCTTCTTGAGCATCTCGTCCAGGGTGTAGAAGAGGGCGCCTGGGATCTTGTTCCGCACCGACAGGGTCTTCAGCCGGGTCAGACGGGCATTTTCCAGCTTGTTGATCTCCCCCTTGTTGTTGCAGGAGGTGAGGATGTTCTTGTATTCGTCCACGATGCGGCGGTTGTCGGGATGTTTGTACATGACATCGATACGGATCCGCTCCTGCTGGTAACGATCGATGCCGTGCCTGACGGCGAGCTCAGACAGGCTGGCGAAATCGTCGTCGGCAATCTTCTTGTTGCTGAAGTAGAGGCGTTGGAAGCGTTGGTGGTATTCCTGGTGTCTGAGATTGACCAGTTTGAAGAGGAAGAGCTGGGCCGAGCTGTCGGCGAGGAGGGAAAGGATCTCGTCAATGATCCGGTTGTCGTCCCCATCCCCCACGGCCGGCGACCGCTTGATAGCCTTGCCCAGCAGCCTGAGGAGCTGTTCCTGCTGCTGCCGAATCGGGCCGCCGAGGCTTGCGGAGTTGATGAAGAAGAAGTAGTTGCAGACGGCGTTGCCGTCGAAAAAGATCTTTTCGAAGCTCAAGGTCCCTTCGGTGCGGTCGCTAAATGCCAGCGTCCCGGTCCCTTTGTCGTAGCTGGCTCCGTACAGCACCAGCCGGTTGATGACCTCGCTCTTGGCCAGATCGGCCAGCGGCTGGTCCACCCCGAACATGTACTCGCAGAACGAACCGCCATTGCCGCGGTGGGTGATGCCGTCCCCTTTGACGATGAACTCGCTCCCCGGAGCAAAGACCCGCACCCCGCCATTGCCCGCCTCGTCGATGCTGAAGAAGAAGCGGCGGTGGATATCGGCGCCGGCGGCAATCAGGTAATACTCGATCAGGTTGTCGGTCACGCCGTGCAGGCGGATGTCCTTGGGCATTGCGTTCATCCTCGGGTTGCTGGTGAAAATAATACTGAACCGTTTCGGTTATGCAAGGCTCTTTCGTCAGTCGAGGTCAACAATCATGCCGTCAAAGGCGAAAGAAACGCCGGAGGGGAGACGTGAACCGTCGCGGTGAGCCACTTCATGGGTCAGATGGGTGAAGAAGGCCTGCCTGGGGCGGAGCTCTGCCACGACTTCGAGTGCGCTGGCGACATTGAAGTGGTTCTCATGGGGTGAGTACCGGAGGGCGTCGATGATCAAAACCTCCAGACCGGCCAGGAGCGGATAGGAGGAGGCGGGGATTGCGCTGCAGTCGGTGAGATAGGCGGCATCGTTGAAGCGGTAGCCGGTGGTGGGGTAGGGGCCGTGCAGGAGCGGGACGGGAGTGACCTGGCAGCCGAACAGCTCGAACGGCTGGGTGATGACGTGAGGGTCCATCAAGGGTGAGTAGCCTTCAACCTCCATCCCCTTGAAAATGTAGGGGAAACGGCTGGAGATGGCCGTGATGGTGTAGGCGTCGCCATAGCAGGGGATTATCTGGCGGTGGATGAAATGGAATCCGCGCAGGTCGTCGATGCCGTTGACATGGTCCGAGTGGGAGTGGGTGAACAGGACCGCATCGATCCGGGGGATGTCTTCGCGAATTGCCTGCTGCCGGAGGTCGGTGGCGGTGTCGACGACGATATACCTGCCGTTCTGCTCTATGAGGAGAGACGGACGGGTACGTTTGTCGCGGGGATCGTCTGAGGTGCAGACCGGGCAGTGACAGCCGACCATCGGGATGCCGGTGGAGGTGCCGCTTCCCAGGATGACCAGTTTCATCGCAGGCTCCTGGCTGGCTTTGACGAAAGATACCACGAACCTGGGGGGCAGGCAAGGGGAATGCCCCTGCCCGGCATGTCTGAAAGCTGCTGCTGTGGCCCCGGAAGCGACGCGTTGCCGGCAATGCCTCAGACGGCCGGGAAGTTCTTTGCCAGATGCAGGCGGATGGTCTCCTCGAAGTTCGCCTCCCGGTCACCCTGGTAGACCATGGATGAGCCGATTTCGGCAGCCAGGATGGCAAAGAGGTATTTGGGAGGGAGCTTCCCGATCCGTCTGCGATAGCGCGGCTCTTCCCGCAGGATGCGCGGCAGGTGGCTCAGGATGGCGCGGCGGAAGAGGGGCTGCAGGCAAAGGTGCGGACGGTTCTGGAAGAAGCGGAACAGCTGGGCATAGGCGCCGTTGATCTCGGTGCTGAGCGCGTCGGAGATCTCGGTGCAGAGGAGTTCCGGCTGGGTGCGCCGGCGCGCCAGGATGAGTCGTGCCTCGTCCTCGGCCCGCTTTTCCAGGATTTCCAGGACATCCCGGACGTACCGTTCCTTGTTTGACATGAACTCCTCGGGAGAGAGGAGCAGGTTGGCGATGATCTCGTACGATGAGGAGATGACGCCGCACTTGTTGGCTGAGGCATCACGCATGATGATGACCCCGTTTTTCTGCAGCTGGATCCGGGCCTCCGGCGTGATGAAGGAGTTTGCCCCCTCCACGATGGCCCGTGCCGAAGGCTCCCCGGATGCCAGGAGGAAACGTTCCCAGTTTTCCCGGTCGATGGTCTCGGGTCGGCCGCCGGCAGGGATGAACAGGTCAGCCTGCACCGTAAAGACCAGGTCGTCGAATTCCCGGTGGAACTCGTCCACGGAGATCCACTCCTCCCGGATTCCGTCGGAGGTCATCACTACCTTGCGGAAGAGCTCCCGCAGGCCTTCCGTGCGGCTGCCGGTGCGGAAGAGCATGACCCCGCCGGGGTGCAGTTTGCCGGGATCGAAGGCGTCCAGGTCCTGGCGGAGGAGGATGCGCTGCAGTTCGGCCCGATCGGCACCGAGTGGGTCGTGTACTGCCGCCATGCCGTCCAGAATCAGGCTGATCCGGACCTGCGGGCAGCGTTCGAGCATGATGCGCATGGCATTGCCCGCCACGTCGCCGTTGGTCCCCCCGGTGAACTTGACGCTGAAGGAATCGGTGCGGATGTCGATGCCGAGTTCCGCCATGGTTATCTCGGCGAACTTCACCACGCCGGTGGAGGTGACGCCGTACTCCTTGTGATTGATCCCCACCTTCTTGCTGGACATGATGCCGATGCCGAGGAGGTAGCCCCGGCGCCGGGAGAGATGGGCGATCGCCTCGATCATGGCATCGTGCATGTTCTCGTCCGGACCCAGCTCGATTGGCTCGTCTTCGCGGTAGTAGTCCACGATCCCCGGATGTTTCGCCACCCCCTGTTCGGTAACGAAGATGTCGAGGAAGGCGTTGATGATACCGTACTGCAGCTTGAACAGCCGCAGCGTTTCCAGCTCCCGTTCGCGTTCCCGTTCTCGCATCAGGTCGGAAACGTCCAGGATCGTCACCAGCTTGGAGCCCCCTTCGTAGATGTCCTTGTTTTTCAGGTGCTGGGTGTGGGCCAGAACGAAATTTTCGCGGAACAATGTGTTGGTGTTGATGAGGAAGTCATCGGGGGTGCGGGCGATGACGGTACGCCAGCCGCCGCGGGCGATGTCGGAAAAGCCGATATGGTAGCCGAAGCCGAAGCGGCTGAAGAAATAGGTGATCCTGAACGGCGTGGACGGTGGCAGGTCGTCGGTGAAATCATGGCCCAGTTCCGCCAGGTAGGCCGGGTCGAGGCGGAAGGCCAGCGCCTGTTTGTCCAGGATGAAGGCGTTGGTTTTCAGGGTGTACTGGATGAAGATCAGGCAGCAGCGGAAGATGGTGCGACGTACCTCGTCCAGGTGGCGATGGCCGGTGTTGTATTCCTCCACCTCAAGCCGGGTGGCGGCGAGCACTTCCCGGTAGACTGTCTCGCGGTCGGCGATCTCCGGGTCGAAGCGGGCCTTGAGCAGCTTGATCAGCTGCAGGGCGATCTCCGGATGGGCGTAAAAGGCGCTCCTGACATCGTCGAGGCCGAAGCGTTCAGGCTGGTTGTGGGCGAGGTTGGTGTGGCAGAAGGCAATGAAGGCGTTTATCAGCGACGCTTCCTGCCCGCTCATGGTGCCGCTGGTGACGTATTCGCGGTAGGTATGCGACCGTGTCGCCAGTATCTGCGTGTTGTACAGCTCCTCCTGGAGTTGGCAGTAGACGTCGGTCCCTTTTTCCAGGGTGCCGCCGTCCAGGTGCCGCACATAGAAGGTGCCGAGGAAGTAGGGGTGGATGCCGTTGGAGATGGTGAGACAGTAGGCCCGGGTAACTCCCAGGCCGAGGCGTTTGAAGACCTCCATTACCTGGATCAGGAAATCCTTCTGGGGAGGGTTGCCCACGGCAAAGTGGATGCGCGACAGGTCCTCCTCTTCCATCCGCTCCATATCGAAAAAGAGACCGCCGCTCTGGTTCCCTTTCTGGAAGAGATTGAGAACCTGGGCCATGCGTATGGCAGGCGCGGTCAGGACGTAGCGCTCGTTGTTCAGCCAGAGGAGCCGCAGGAGCCGATCGAAATCCTTCCGGTCGAAGTCGGGGTAGCTTTTGTGCAGCTCGGCGCGGGTTGCGCGGCGAATGGGTGCAGGAACGATAACATCTCTGCCGGCAAGGATCTCCTCGTTGCTTTTCCGGTCGAACTCGAAGCGCTGGATCTCCAAAGATTCGCCGACGCCGGGCATGGGGCCTTCGGAGTGGGCGAACATGGCGAAGGAGATCTCGCGCTCCTGCACCTCGCGCAGCGTCACGGTGTCGTACAGCGACCCGGGCCGGTTGCGCACCGCCAGGATCAGACTCTTTTCACGATCTGCCAGTATCAGCCGCTGGTTGATGCGCAGGCTTGCCAGTTCCCGTTCCAGGATGGACAAGGCGCTCTGCTCGTCCTTCATGGAGACGAAAAAGTAGGGATTCATCTGTTCCCGCAGCCAGCGGCGGTTGGCTGCCTGTTCCTGTTTCGCGGTTTTCGCTGCCGGATTCATGGATAGCGGTTCCTTTCGCTACGGTTCTGGGGCTACCTTCCGGAGGAACTCCCGCACCAGCGGGGCAAAGGTCTGGTGCTCCAGCAGGAAGGCATCGTGACCATAGGACGAGGTGATCAGGTGGTACTCAGCCGGTTTGCCCAGGCTCTGCAGGGCGGCAACCATCTCTTCGGTCTGGGCCGGCGGGTAGAGCCAGTCCGAGGTGAAGGCAAAGAACTGGATCGGCACCCGGACCGGCTGGAACGCCTCTTCCAACGATTCGCAACCCCAGGCCACATCATAGAGGTCCAGCGCCTTGGCCAGGTAGAGGAACGAATTGGCATCGAAGCGGTCGACAAAGTTGTAGCCGTTGTAGGTGAGGTAGCGCTCCACCTCGAACTGGCCGAAGAAGTCGAACAGGCCGTCCCTGGCCGAGAAGCGGCGGCCGAATTTGGCGGTCATGGATTCGTCGGACAAAAAGGTGATATGGCCGACACCGCGGGCGAGTGCCAGGCCATCCTTGGGGTTCTTGCGATACTCCCCCTTCTTCCAGGTCGGGTCGTTGAAGATGGCCCAGCGGGCCACGGCGTTGAGGGCGATGGCCTGGGCGGAAGGGCGGGGGGAGGTGGCGAGCACCACTGCCGAGGCAAGCCGGTCCGGGAACTGGGTGGCCCATTCCAGGGCCTGCATTCCCCCCATGCTGCCGCCGAGCACCGTTACCAGCCGCTCAATGCCGAGATGGTCGATGAGGAGCAGCTGGGCCCGAACCATGTCGCGCACGGTAATGACCGGGAAGCTGAGGTTATAGCGCTTGCCGGTCCGGGGATTGGTCGACGTCGGGCCGGTCGAGCCGTAACAGGAGCCGATGACGTTGATGCAGATGACGCAGTAGCGGTCGGTGTCCAAAAGGCGGCCCGGACCGACGATCTCGTCCCACCAGCCGGGCCTGGTCTCTTCCTCGCTGTGGCGGCCGGCAAGATGGGCGCTGCCGGTCCAGGCGTGCGTCACCAGGATGGCGTTGGAGCGGTCGGCGTTGAGTTGGCCATAGGTTTCAAAGACGAGCGTGATCGGTCCGAGGATACGTCCGCTTTCAAGACGGAGCTCGGTGTCGAAGGTTACGGATTGTGGCTGGACGATGCCGACCGACATAATGGCTCTCTGGTTCGGAAAATGGAAAAGCCCCTGCTCGGGGTGAGCAGGGGCTTATAGGTTGCGCGTGGTAAGCTCCCGACTCATCTCTAGGAATTAGCACCTGACATCCGTTGCCGGACCGGTTGCTGTGGCTTCAAAGGGCCTGTCCCTCCACCACTCTCGATAAGCAGGTTGCCGATGCCACATTCGCGCCCTGGCGGCGTTGGCTCATCAATCGCTCCTCAACTACCTTTCGGTACGCCTCGGTCGCTCATTCTTCGCCGCCTTGCCATGATCGCGAATCTGTCATCGGCTGACTATTCGGTTGTGGGTGCAGAATAGGTGATGCCTCCTGCTTTGTCAATGTAAAAGAGACTATAGCTCAGTATCTTAGCCCGGTTAGCCGTTTTTCTCGGCCTTGAGGGCGGCCAGCATGGCCTCGCCCATCCTGGTAGGGCTGGTGGCTACGGCGACGCCGCATTCTTCAAGGGTGCGGATCTTGTCCTCGGCCTTTCCCTTCCCGCCGGTGATGATGGCCCCGGCATGCCCCATCCGCTTGCCCGGCGGTGCGGTTACCCCGGCAATGAAGGCGGCCACCGGCTTCTTCATGTTCTCCTTGATCCACCAGGCCGCCTCTTCCTCGGCACCGCCGCCGATCTCGCCGATCATGAAGACCCCTTCGGTCTTGGGATCGTCGTTGAACAGCTTGAGCACATCCACGAAATTCATGCCGATGATCGGGTCGCCGCCGATGCCGACGCAGCTCGACTGGCCGAGCCCCGCCTCGGTCACCTGCTTGACCGCCTCGTAGGTGAGGGTGCCGCTGCGGGAGACGATGCCGATCTTCCCTTTCTTGTGGATGTAGCCCGGCATGATCCCGACCTTGCATTCTCCCGGAGTGATGACGCCGGGACAGTTGGGGCCGACCAGCCTGGTCTTGCTCCCCTGCAGGATCCTTTTTACCGGCACCATGTCGCGGACCGGAATCCCCTCGGTGATGCAGACCGCCAGTTCGAGCCCGGCGTCGGCGGCCTCGAGGATGGCATCGGCAGCCGCAGGCGGCGGGACGAAGATCATGGAGACATTGGCGCCAGTATAGCGGACCGCCTCTTCGACGGTGTTGAAGACCGGAATCCCCTCGATATGGATGCCCCCCTTGCCGGGGGTGACGCCGGCAACGATGTGGCTGCCGTAGTCGCGGCATTGCTGAGTATGGAACAGGCCGCTCCGGCCGGTGATCCCCTGGACGACGATCTTGGAATCCTTGTTGATCAGAATGGACATGTGGTTTCTCCCGATATTGGACATGCAGGAGCAGGCCGCTGTGCCCGCCCTGACCACGGGCAACCACAGAGGGTTGCCCCTACGATGAATTCAGCCGATCATCTTGACGATCCGGTCCGCGCCATCCCCCAGGTTGTCGGCGGTCTGCACGTTGAGCCCGGATTCGGCAAGGAGCTGCCTCCCCTCCTCCACCTTGCTGCCGTCCATCCGGACGACGATCGGGAGGGTACATTTCACCTCGGATGCCGCCTCGATGATCCCCTGGGCGATGACGTCACAGCGCATGATCCCGCCGAAGATGTTGACGAAGACCCCCTTCACGTCGTCGTCCTCCAGGATGATCTTGAACGCCTCCGCCACCTTCTCCCTTGTTGCCCCGCCCCCCACGTCCAGGAAGTTGGCAGGCTCGCCGCCGAACTCCTTGAGCACGTCCAGGGTGGCCATGGCGAGGCCGGCGCCGTTCACCATGCAGCCGATGTTGCCCGACAGCTTGATATAGGAGAGGTCGTACTTGCCGGCATTGATCTCGAGGGGGTCGAGCTGGGAATAGTCCATCATGTCCGGGTATTCGCGGTGGCGGAAGATGGCATTGTCGTCGAAGGTGATCTTGGCGTCCATGGCCATCAGCCAGCCGGCCTTGCTGACCACCAGCGGGTTGATCTCCACCAGGGCGCAGTCCTTGTCCAGGCAGACCCGGTAAAGGTTCTGCATCAACTCCACGCAGTCCTCGCAGAGGCTTCCGGTCAGGCCGAGCGCCAGGGCGATCCTCCGCGCCTGGTAGGGCCTCAGCCCGGTATAGGGGTCGATGGGGAGCTTGTGGATCTTTTCCGGGGTTTTCTGGGCCACCTCTTCGATCTCGACTCCCCCCTCGGCCGAAGCGATGAGGCAGTAGCGGGCATTGCCCCGGTCAAGGGTTATGGAGAGATAGAACTCCCTGGCGATCTCCACGGCCTCTTCCACCAGGATACGGCGGACCTTCAATCCCTCGGGGCCGGTCTGGGGGGTTACCAGCCGCTTGCCGAACAGCTCCTTGCCGTAATCCTGTGCCTGCTCGGGATGGTGCACCAGCCGCACCCCCCCGGCTTTTCCCCGCCCGCCCGCATAGATCTGGGCCTTGACGACGCAGCGCCCGCCGAACTCCTTGGCTGCCCGTTCCACCTGGTCAGACGTCAGAGCCACCCGGCCGCGAGGGACCGGAATACCGAATGCGTTGAGGATCTCTTTCGCTTGGTACTCGTGGATGTTCATACTGGTCTCCGTTTAGTGATAATAAAATCGTTTTATTAATAGCAAAAATTTTAGCGATTGCCAGAAAAAAATGCTGTTTGTGCATTGATTCTGAAAATGACTCCGGACGGGCCCGGTCGGTTATGGCGGGCAGGTGGCCTCGCGTTCCCCTAGCAGGCCTGCCATCACCGCTGTTCCGGCGACGAGCCGAGAAAAAGTCTATCGGACTTGAGGTGGCTGTCAATGCAAGCTCTTGAAATGATGTTCCCTCCTTTGGGTTCCCCTTTCGGGGGAGATGGGGCATCGGCTGGCGATGCCGGTGCCGGGCAGATGGGCTGATTTTTCGAATCAACAACTGTTTGACTTGCGTCAAAGACAGTGCTTGGTGAAAAGCGTTTAATGCCGCACAGCCATGTGGTCATCTATCGGCAGAGCGATTGATTGCTTAAGGGGTAATTGCTGCTACATTTATGGGAAATGCTTCTTCTGTACAGATGAATGCAGCGTCTGCACCACCTCTGTTGAGCGACGTCCCCAGGCAGGCAATCAGCGCAATCCGGCCAACCATACCCAGCGAAAGGAGAAAGACGCATGATGAAACGGAAGATTGCGGCTGCTGTGGCAGTCATCGGAATGGGGGCACTCTTGGCGCTCCCCTCTGTTGCGGCAAAGGCTAAGCCTGCTGCCAAGCCGATCAAGGATGGCCGGGAGAAATGCTACGAGTGCCACGAGGAGATCAAGGCGATCAAGGAGGGCTCCAAGCATGCCTCGCTGTCGTGCAAGACCTGCCACGACAAGATGGATGCCCATATGCAGGACCCCGAGAAGAACAAGCCGGTCACGGTCATTGATCAGGCCCTGTGCGGCAAGTGCCACAAGAACCAGTACGCCAGCTTCTTCACGGTCAATTACGAAGGTGCTGCCCGCAAGGAGAAAGGGGTCCCCACCGGGCGTTCGCCCATGCAGGACAAACTCCTGGCCGGGCACGGCTTTACCTTCGAGCACAACGAGCCCCGCGGCCATGCATTCATGGTGATTGACCAGTTCGTGGTGGACCGGTTCCAGGGGGGGCGTTTCCAGTACAAGGATGGTTGGAAGGGGGTAGACGAGGTCGGCAAGGCATGGGACGTGCTGATCGATACCAACAAGAAGCTGGCCGAGACCGCCATGGCCGGCAATCCGACCTGTATCCAGTGCAAGACCTCGGATCATATTCTGAAATGGAAGTTCATGGGGGACAAGGACCCCAGGGCACAGTGGGACCGCAGTTCGGACCTGGTGGCGATTGCCAAGGATACCCAGAACGCCGTGGGGTGCATCCACTGCCACGATCCCCACGGCACCCAGCCGCGGGTCGTGCGTGACGCTCTGATCCAGGCCGTTGAAAAGGACCGGGGCGCCAACATCTTTGCCAAAAACGGGAAAACCGACCTGAACGTGGTCGATTTTCGCGGCTTCCGCAAGATCGGGCTGATGGAGAAGACCGACTCCCGCCTGATGTGCGCCCAGTGCCATGTGGAGTACAACTGCAACGCGGGGAGCCAGTGGAGCGACGGCAAGAAGGTCGGCTACGACGACCAGCGGACCAACCACTTCCCCCTGACCAATGTCAAGGGGCTTCTGGAGCATTACAGGAAGCTTGATTTCTACGACTTCAAGCATGCCGTGACCGGCGCGCGGCTGATCAAGCTGCAGCACCCTGAGGCCGAGACCTATGCCGGCAGCGTCCATGACCGGGCAGGCGTGCAGTGCCACCAGTGTCACATGCCGAAGCAGAAGGGGAAGGACGGCAAGGTCTTTTCCACCCATGGCGTGATCCGTCCCAAGAACCACATCAAAGAGGCCTGTCTCGGCTGCCATCCCAAGTACACGGTCGAGCAGAAGCTCTATCAGATTGAAGCCGTCCAGAACTACACCAAAGGGAAGATGCGCAAGGCCGAGTACTGGCTCGGCCAGTTGATCGACACCTATACAGCGGCAAAGCGGGCGGGCGTCGCCGAGACTGTGCTGGCCAAAGCCCGCGAGAAGCACGAGGAGGCCCATGTGCTGTGGGAATACTGGACTGCCGAGAACTCTGACGGCTTCCACAATCCCGACCTGGCCAGGGACAGCCTGACCGCATCCATTGCCGCCTCCAAGGAAGGGGTAAAGGTGCTCAAGGAAGCCATGGAGGCACAGCCGGCACCGGCAGCCAAGTAGTGTCCATCCGGAAACACCGGATGAGGCACTACCGATGAGAGGTCGCGACCAGGCAGCCCGTTCCGGAATCCGGGGCGGGCTGCCTGCTTTCAAATCGATTCGTCTGCACGCGACTTCCGCGGTATACTGTAATCAGTGACAGATTGCATCTTGCTGCATCAGGAGGATCTGATGGAGGAGAGGGCGTTGAGGATATTGCTGGTCGAGGACTCACCCGACGATGCCGACCTTCTGCTCTGGCATCTGAGGAAGTCTGGGATCGAATCGGAATGGGAGCGGGTCGATAGCGCCGTCGCCATGAACGAAGCTCTGGACCGCACGACCTGGGATATTGTCATTGCCGATTATATCATGCCCGGTTTCAGCGGCCTTGCCGCACTGAAGGTCCTGCGCGACAAGGGGGTCGATGTCCCGTTCATCATCGTTTCCGGCAAAATGGGAGAGGATACGGCCGTGGAGGCGATGAAGGCGGGGGCTCACGACTACCTCATCAAGGACAACCTGGCCCGCCTCGCACCGGCCATCCGCAGGGAGCTGCGGGAGGCCGAGGCCCGTTGCGAGCGGCTGCGGGCTGAACAGGAACTGAAGACGCTCAAGCACGCCATCGAAACCATCCCGATCGGGGTCACCATTGCCGACCGCCATGGCCGGATCATCTTCACCAACAAGGCCGAGGCCGACATGCACGGCTACGATGTCTGCGAGCTGATCGGCAAGGACGTCCGGATCTTCGCCCCCCCGGAACGGTGGCACCCGTGGGGCAAAGAGGTGATCGGCGAATTCGTCAGCGCCCGCCGGGAGACGGAGAACATCCGCAAGGACGGCAGCCGGTTTCCGGCCTACCTGGTCTCCAGCGTGGTGTTTGGCGACGATGGCGACCCGGTTGCCGTCATAACCGCCTGCGAGGATATCACCGAGAGGAAGGAAGCCGAGGAAAAGCTCCGCTACATGAGCTGCCACGATACGCTGACCGGTTTCTACAACCGTGCCTTTTTCGAGGATGAGATGGAGCGGCTCTCCTGTGAAAGCGAACTCCCCATCAGCGTAATCATGGTGGATGTGGACGGCCTGAAGGAGGTCAACGACACCTTGGGCCATGCCGCCGGCGACAAGGTCCTCAAGCAGACAGCCAGCGTCCTGATGTCGGTGTTCCGTTCAGAGGATATCGTGGCGAGGATCGGGGGCGACGAGTTCGTAGTGCTGCTTCCCGGTGCCGACCAGTCGGTAGTGGAAAAGGCGATGCAGCGGGTCAGGGATGTGGTGTCGCAGGCGTCGCATTCCATGGGGGGGCTCGGTCTGAGCCTTTCGCTCGGAGCTGCCACGGCCCACTCTGCCGAGGAGCTGGGGGAGACGCTCAAGCTGGCCGATGAACGGATGTATGAAGAGAAGCTGACGAAATCGGGAAGTCGGGTAGCCCGTGAAAAACAGACGCTCAATGACCGGCGTATCCCGTAGCTGGTGCCGGAACCTGCCCCGTACCCCATGCAGCATCCTGTAGAACCAGATTGCCCGGTCGTGCCGCCGGGACACGCCCCTGGAAACCATTACCCGATCATCACAGTAAGCCAATCGTGGACTAACGGATTGTTGAAAAACTCAGGTTGTTCAAAAATGGTCAGATCGTCGCACCCGCAGAAAGCCCCGCGGAGGCGTAGCAGCGCTACGCCGCACAAGGCGGCTTTTCGAGGACGGCGGCGAGATGGCTGTTTTTAGCTGCGCTGAAACTTCGTTTTCAACAGCCTGCTAATAGTGTTTTTCCATGAACGAGCTGGCGTCTTTGAGAAACGGGCTGGCAGGATACTCGGTGGAGAGGCGGTTGAAGATCTCTTTCCCCTTGGCTTTGTCGCCTGAAAGCAGATAGGCCTCGCCCAGGTAGAGCAGGGTCTCGTCGTTATGGGGGGAGCTGGAGAAGGTCTTCAGAGCGCCTTCGAGGCGATTGATGGCGGCCTGGTATTTTTCATTCTTCAGGTAGAACCTGCCCACGTAGATCTCGTACTTGAGCTGCATGGCCACTGCCTCATCCAGCTTCTCCCTTGCCTCCTTGGCATACTCCGAGTCGGGGTAGATGGAGATGAAGGACTTGAGGATCAGGACCGTGTTGCGGATGGGGGTCTGGTCGGTGTCGATGCCGGTGATCTGGTGATACTGGCACATCCCCTGGCGGAACAGGGCGTATGCGGCCTTCTCGTGGGTGGGGTGGAGCTTGCGGAATTCCTCGTAGGAGGCGGCTGCCTCGATGTAGCTGCCGCTCTGGTACTGGGCATCGGCGATCTTCAGCTCCGCCTGGGTGGTCAGTTCGGGAGAGAAATAGCTCTCCTTGACCTTTTTCCACATGGCGATCGCCTCGTCGTAATTCCGGGCCGAGTAGGCGTCTTCACCTTCCTTGAAATAGTCGGCAGCGTTTTTCGCCGTAGACATGGCGGCACAACCCGCCAGCGCGGTGACCAGGACCAGGCTGGTGCAGATCTTGAGCACGGTTTTCATGTTCCCTCGGTGCTTGCAAAGACAGAGTATGCCAGAAAAGTAGTGGAAAGAACGGCCAAAGTCAATAACCTTGATGGCCCGAGCCTGGCCGTCCTGTCGTCTCAAGATCCCGGCAGGCAGCCGGGCTACTTCTTTTTCCGCCTGTTCGGGTCGAGTTCCTTCTTGCGCAGCCGGATGGAGACCGGGGTCACCTCGACCAGCTCGTCGTCGTCGATGAACTCCAGGGCCTGCTCCAGGGTCAGGATGCGCGGCGGAGAGAGCTTGACCGCGTCGTCGGAGCCGGACGCCCGGACGTTGGTCAGCTTCTTCCCCTTGCAGGGATTCACGTCCAGATCGTTGTCCTTGGCGTGCTGGCCGATGATCATGCCGCCGTAGACCTCCACGCCGGGGCCAAGGAAGAGCACCCCGCGCGGCTGCAGGGCATCCAGGGCATAGGCGGTGGTCTCGCCGTGCTCCATGGCCATCAGGACCCCGTTCTTCCTGCCGGGGATATCCCCCTTGTAGGGTGCGTAATCGTGGAAGGTATGGGTAATCACGGCGGTGCCGCGGGTCTCGGTGAGGAGTTCGCCGCGCAGGCCTATCAGGCCCCGGGCCGGGATGATGAATTCGAGGCGGATGGTCTCGCCCATCGGCTGCATGGCGGACATTTCACCCTTGCGCGGCCCCATCTTCTCGATGATCGCCCCCTGGTATTCGCCCGGTACGTCCACCACCAGGTATTCCATCGGTTCCAGTTTCTTGCCGTCCTGCTCACGGAAGATAACCTCGGGCTTGGAAACCGCCATCTCGAACCCTTCCCGGCGCATGTTTTCGATCAGGATGGAGAGATGCAGCTCGCCGCGGCCAGAGACCTTGAAGGTGTCAGCGCTGGCAGTATCCTCGACCCTGAGCGAGACATTGGTGCGCAACTCCTTGTCCAGCCGCTCCCTGATGTTACGGGAGGTTACCAGCTTCCCTTCCCGGCCGGCAAAGGGGGAGTTGTTGACGATGAAATTCATGGCAATGGTCGGCTCGTCGATGGCCACATAGGGGAGCGGTGTCGGGTTGTCCACGGCGGTCAGTGTCTCGCCGATCCCCACCTCGTCGAACCCGGCCACGGTGATGATGTCGCCGGTAATCGCCTCGGGGATCTCGATCTGCTTCAGCCCCTCATAACCGAGGAGCTTGGAGATCCTGCCCCGCACCACGGTGCCGTCCCGCTTGACCAGGGCCACGGTTTCGCCGGTCTTGACCCGGCCGTTGTAGATCTTGCCGGTGGCGATCCTGCCGATGTAGTCGTTGTAGTCGATATTGGTCACCAGCAGCTGGAACGGTGCCGAGGCATCACCCCTGGGCGGATGGACATTGCTCTCCACCACCGCAAAGAGCGGCTCCATGCTGGTCGACTCCGAGTTCATGTCGAGCTTGGCATAGCCCAGCTTGGCGCTGGTATAGACAATGGGGAAATCGAGCTGTGCGTCAGAGGCGTTGAGCTCGCAGAAGAGATCGAAGACCATGTCCACCACCTCGTCGGGGCGGGCGCCCGGCCGGTCGATCTTGTTGATCACCACGATCGGCTTCAGTCCCAGGTCGAGGGATTTCTTGAGGACGAAGCGGGTCTGGGGCATGGGGCCGTCCAGGGCATCCACCAGCAGCAGCACCGAATCGACCATCTTCAGCACCCGCTCCACCTCGCCGCCGAAGTCGGCATGGCCGGGGGTGTCGACGATATTGACCTTGTAGCGGCCATGGTGCACCGACAGGTTCTTGGCCAGGATGGTGATCCCGCGCTCCTTTTCCAGGTCGTTGGAATCCATGACCCGCTCGGTGATCTGCTCGTTTTCCCTGAATACGCCCGCATGTTTCAGCATGGCATCCACCAGCGTGGTCTTGCCATGGTCGACGTGGGCGATGATCGCGATGTTTCTGATAAGCTCTTGCATTACTCTGTGGCTCCTTTGGGACAAAAGAAAAGACGGGCGATAAGCCCGTCTTTTGCAGTGAATATATGTGAAAGCGGCGGTTATTGCAAGCGGTTTCTCGCACAACTCCCCCGATGCGGCGGTCAGAGCTGGCGGCGGTACTTTATCAGCAGGTAGAAGCAGCCGCATCCCCCGGCCGCCATGGCCGCAACCAGCCACCAGGAGACAGGCCGCCCGATGCCGACATAGAAAAGCGGATAGAGGAATGCCCCGTTCAGCAGAGTAGCGGCGGCGAATTGCAAGAGCGGCTTCACGGCACTCCCTTTCCGTCGCAGATGCCGGCAATGTCACAGGTGAGGCAGGCCTGGCGGTTCTGTCTGCCGCACCCCTCGGAAATCCCCAGGTGGCAGAGGGAGAAGTCGTACTTCACCGGGTCGGCCGGGTCGAGGAGACGGAGGCGGGCGGTGATCTCCCTGGCGGTCTTCCAGTCTCCCTGGCGGCGGTTCGTAAAGCGGAGAAACCGGCCGATCCGCAGGATATGGGCATCCACCGGGATGATCAGCCTGGCGGGCGGGATCGAGCGCCAGAGCCCCAGGTCGATCCCGTCGTCGGGCCTCACCATCCAGCGCAGGAACATGCAGGCCCGCTTGCAGGCGCTCCCGCCTGCCGGGGCCGGGAAGAAGAAGGGGAAATAGGAATCAGCCGGGATGGCGGGGCCGCCGAATACCGGCGAGTGATCCAGGGCCAGCATTGCCGTGCTGAACCGGTCGAGTGCCGGGCCGATGTCGTCGTCGGCCGGGTCGAACCCGCGGAGAAAGAAGGCCTCGATGGAGCCGGCCTCTGCCAGCATGGTTTTGACGGCATGCAGCAGGGCGCAGAGGTCGCGGCCGTCGTTGAAGCGGTGCTTGAAGCTGCTGAAGCGCTGCAGACCGGCACGGGGCTCGAACCGCTCGATGGCCCGGCGCGGCCTTTCTCCTAGCTCCGCGAAAATGGTTTCCAGGTTGCGCAGGATGATCTTCACGTTGCCGTAGGCAAAGGCTGCGGCGATGAAGCCCACCACTTCGCGATCTGCCGGGTCGGGGTAGCGGCGGCAGAAGGAGAGCGGGTCGTTGGCCAGGTGTGCCGGCGAACGCCGGTCATAGAGATTGTCGAGGATGCGTTTCAGCTGCATTGTCAGTCCTGCGGCGGTGGTCTGGACAGCGGTGAGATTGGTGCTAGAGTAACACAAAACGCTACGGATTACAGGGCAAAGGAGGGGGTACGATGAAACTCGCCGAACTGTTTCCCGAAGGGGGGAAGGGGATAATCGCCACCGCCGGCAGGGATGGCAGCGTCAACACCGCTATCTACGCCCGGCCGCATCTCATCGACGAAGAGACCCTGGCCTGGGGGATGACCGAAGGGCGCAGCTACGCCAACCTGAAGCAGAACCCCCATGCCTCCTACCTCTACATCGCCCCGGGGGGCGGCTATGCCGGTTGGCGTCTCTCCCTTAAGCTGCAGGAGCTGCGCGACGACGGCGAACTACTGCAGCAGATCAGGGAGTCCACCACTCGCATCGTCGATCCGATGGCTGGTGCCGCGGTGAAGCATGTCGGCTATTTCCGGGTGCTGGAGGTCAGGCCTCTGGTCTGAGAGAAAATAGGGGGACGGACACCAATAAGTCCCCTTGCCCGCCTCCCGGTAGTTTCACAGCATCCGATAATGCCCCGACATGGTACGGTAGCTGCGCAGGGCGTCCAGGTAGCGGGTGTCCTCCCTGTAGCTGGCGGGATAGATCGGCGGCACCGGGCAGTGGTTGAGTTCTTTGTCCACATTGACAAAGGTGAACAGGCAGGAGTTGGACAGGGCCTTGTTGGTTCGATCTCGGCTGATCCGTTCAATCCCTGTTTCCACACAGACGAAACTTTCGCTGGTAAAGACCACCCTGCTGGTAAAGTGGAGCTTGTCGCCGATCTGTACCGGATGAAAAAAGTTGATCCGGTTGACTGCCGAGATGATCGAACGGTTCGGCGCCACCAGTTCGGAGCAGATGGCGGAGAGCTCGAAGGCCCTGCGCATCAGGTAGCCGCCGAAGATGCGGTGCGGCACGTACTCCTGCTCCGGGTACATGCGCTCCCAGGCTTCGGTCACCGGGTCGGCGGCTCGAAGGCCAGTGAATCCCGGCTCTTCCTGGGCGCGGTGCAGGGCGTCCAGCAGGGCATATTCCTCCACACTCGGTGGTTGTCGCGCCGATTCCTGTTGTCGCAGGTATTCTTCTCGATTGGTAACCATTTTGGCGGCCCGTCGCTGCTCCTGCTCGGTGGTGTAGGTCAGTTGGGGGAGCTGAAGGCTCACGTTCGCTTCCGCTCCGCCGCGGGCCACCATGGTAAAGTAACAGGAGGCGATATGGGTAACCGTCTCTCCCGGTTGCTCGACGCGGATACCGACCTCCAGCGACGAGCGCCCCACATGGTTGATGCACGCATGGCAGATGATGTCGCGGTACACATCGGCAACATTGCGCACCACGATTTTATCGATGGCTGCCGTCACTACCCGCCCCTCCGGGTGGCTTTGCCGCACAAAGGCCAGGGCGGTCTGTTCGGCCAACAGGTCGAGCTTCTCCAGCAGCAGTCCGAAGCGGAAATTGCCGGGGATCGGTTCGTCAACAACCATGAAGTGATGTTGCAGCGCCGGATTGCTTCCTAGCGGGAGGGTCAGCGAAGAGGATGTTTCCGCCGGACTCGTCATAAGGGGCTCCTTCACAAAGGTGCGTGGGATGGAACAGCTGGGGGGCATCCTCCCCCGTTACGGTGTCACACCATTTCGATGAGTGCGCAGCCTGGTCTCAAAGGCGTCGACCACGGCAACGGGGGTCTGGAAAAAGGCATCCTGGCCGAAGAGTTCGGTAAGCCGGGACCGCCCGAATTCGTTCATGACGTTGTCGTCAACCTCGCAGAACACCAGCCTGACGCCCTGGGCCTCGATAATGTCCCGGACGGTGCGGAGAGCTTCGGCTGCGGTGAAATCCACGTCGTTGACTGCGGCCATGTCGATGCAGAACCAGCAAAGAGGTGGGTCCGACTTTGCCACGAGATTGGTAATATCCGAAATTAATGCCTGTGTGTTGGCATAGTACATGTTGTGCATGAATCGGTAGATCATCAGTCCTGGCATGGTCTGCTGTGCAGTGGTAACCTTCATAGTCCGCCAGCCACGGCCCTCATCGAGAACGAGCAGCCTGTTGTCGACCCAGTAGCCATGCCGGGTATGGACTGCCAGCGACAGGACTATGGCCAGCAGGATGCTCTGCTCGACGCCGACAACGACAACCATGGCTGCCGTAACGAGTGCCACCCAGAATTCGTAGGGGCGCTCGCGGTAGATTCTCTTCATCCCCTCCATGTCGATCAATTCCACCCCTATCAGAAAAACCACCGTTGCCAGAACGGCCATTGGCAGATAAGCCAGAGGTCCGGTGAGGAAGAGGAGCACGAGCAGGACAACCAGGCTTGTCGTGAGCTGAGCCAGCTGGCTGTGACCTCCTGCGCTGTCGACCATCTGGGTCTTTGTCGGGCTGCCATTAACCATGAAGGTCCCGGAAAGGGCGGCGCCGATGTTCGCCAGACCCAGCCCGATGAGATCCATGTCCTCATTGAAGCTTTCATTGTAGCGGGCTGCATAGGCCCGGGCAGTAGCAGCACTCTGGGCAAGGATGACCACGAACATGGCAAAGGCGGTGGGCAGGAGGGTTTTGACGGTCTCCCACTGCCAGACTCCCGCGGGAAGCGCGATCTCCGGGAGACCGCGTGGGACAGGGCCCAGCATCTGGATTCCGTAGCGCTGCAGATCGAGCGCCCAGCTTGCAGCGATGGCGCCCATCACTGCAAGCAGTGCCCCCGGAACTTTGGGAGATACCTTTCGCAAGCCGATGATGACGAGGAACGCCGCTGCCGAGACCATGACGGTGAAACCATTCGCCTGGCCCAGCTGTTGCCAGGTGGTCGAGCATTTCTCGATGGTGCCGTGGCCTCCCCCTGCCAAGCCGAGCATGCCCGAGATTTCTCCGATGGACACCTGGATGCCCACACCGGAGAGAAAGCCGATCAAAACGGTCCGCGACAGAAAGTCGGCAAGGAATCCGAGCCGGGCGATCCGGGCCAGAAAGAGAAAGATGGCTGACAAGATTGCGAGAAGTCCGGCCAGGGCGAGCCACTCCTGTGAACGCGGTGTTGCCATGGTGGCGACGCTCGATGCAAGGATTGCGGCGGTGGCCGAATCGGCGCCGACTACCAGATGACGGGACGACCCGATGATCGCATACAGCGCCATGGGGATCAGGAGGGTGTAGAGACCGGTGATCACGGGCGTTTCAGAAATCTTGGTGTAGCCCATGACCTCCGGGATGGCGAGTGCTGCCAGGGTTATGCCGGCAAAAATGTCGGCCGGTACCCTGGAGCCGGCCAGCGGGAGTATCCCCTGGAAAAGGGAGAGCCGCGAACGCATGTTGTTGGCAGACTGTGCGGTCATATCTTTTCGCCTGCGTGGCCGGCACCGCGGGATTACGGTCTGGACAGCGGTTTGATTGGTGCTAGAGTTGTGCCTCTACTCCACTCAGCGCGACCATAGTGTTATGGACGGATACCGGAGAATCTGCCTCCTCAGGTCATCCATCTTTTGATCGTTATTAATCGGCAGTAAGCTGCGGATCACGTCGGCAATACTTTTCATGCGTTCCTTCTGGTCTTTTCCCTGGACTGCCCTGCCAACGTTACTGTCTGCAGCAACCTGTGCCACCGCATCAAGCATCAGGCGAATCCTTCGCAATGAGCCTGGTTGTTCGGCGAGCACCAGTCCTATCTCATTTCGCATCAACTCAAAATAGGCATCGATCTCTTCCGCTCTGAAGCCTTCTCTGAAGAGCACGGCGATCGTTTGCAACTGTCGTGTGGTGGGATCGAGTAGGATCTTGTTGCGCAAAGAGAACTCTCGAACCGCTGCTTCGGCATCAGCATTTGCTTTATTGAGTCGCGCAACCTCTTCGAGTTGGCGGTTGTGCTCTTCGCTCTGTTTCAGTTTTTCTATTTGCGCCTGTAGTTTCTTATCACCATGTGCTTTTATGGGTTTGCCTTTGGCAGGAGGTGAAGATTTCGGTTTTTTCGGAAGTAATTTGTCGTTTAAATCTCTCCAGATCTCAAGACGACAGTTGGAGCTATCCTTCAGTGCATTCACGAGATCCTTTTGCAGCAAGCCTTGGTAGTGCTCCGACTGGTATTTTGCAGCGCCTTCTATGCCAAGGTTTGCCACCTTCTTCAGGATCTTGTTCAGTTCGGTTTTGGCGCCGATGGAAAGCGTCACGTCTTTCGTTCCACCCTCAAGTGGTGGGGTTTTGCAGAAGTTGTCCGCAAAATCGCTTATGAGATTGAGAGCTTGTTTTGTCGTCGCCAGGTCTTCAGCGTGTGCGAAGGAGGGAGCCGAGAAGAGAAGAATCAGTGGCAGGAGTCGTTTCATTGCAAGGTCCCTCCGGTGTCATAATGAGACATTATACACGCAGAAAGGGGGGGAGGCTGCTTTTTGCCTTATTTTATCGTTCCGGTTCCAGGCCGATCCCAAAGACAGTGCAGTTGGCCTGTATCGGTTGGGATGCTCAAAAAAAGGCGGCATGAGAAAAGGAAAAGGCTTCCCTTCCTGTCATTGCCAGTCAGACTTTCTTCCCACACTGGACCAGCCGTTCATTATGCTGGTTTGGTCGCTAATCCAGATGCGGTTGAACGCCTTCATCTTTCGTCCTGACGGAATATCTAGTGATATCAAAAGATTATGTATCTTTTTGCATGTTTGCAGGCCTGACCCAGCCGCCGCCTACGCCCGCATAGGTTCCGAGAACTCCGCACATTTTAGGTTGATTTTATACGTCAATGCCGTATATTAGCTCCATGGTTACGTTCGTCGAATCTCCGCTGTTTACTAAGCAAGTTCATGACTACCTGACTGACGACGAGTACCGAATTTTTCAGGCGTTTCTTGCGGTCTCGCCAGATGCAGGCAAGGTGGTTCGCGGTTCCGGCGGAGTCCGCAAGGTTCGCTGGAGCCGTCGCGGTACCGGCAAGAGCGGCGGTGTCAGGATTCTATATTTCGCCCGGACAGAAGCTGGCGAAATCTGGTTACTTCTGATTTACGCCAAAAGTGCCATTGACAGCATCCCAGGTCACATTCTCAAGACACTCAAAGAGGAGATGGAACATGTCACTCGATGAAAAAGAACTGCTTGCACGCGATGCAAAGAGAGATATCGGCGAAGAACTGCTCCAAGCCGTGCGAGACATCAAGGCCGGCAAAGTCGGGCGCGTTTCTTCTCTGGAAGTTTCACCCATAGCTACGGCACGTCAAAAGATCGGTCTTTCCCAGAGCGAGTTTGCAAAAATGCTGGGTGTATCGCTGCGCACTCTTCAGGAGTGGGAGCAAGGGCGTCGTACGCCATCAGGTGCGGCAAAATCTCTCATCACTATTGCCATTAAGAAACCGGAGATCATTAAAGAACTTCTCGCCGCCTGAGATTCCGGAAGTCGGCCAATTATGGCAACAAAGAATATAGGGACACCCATTAATTCTTGGCGGCAACACCCGAAGGTTGGCGGAATACAATTACGTCAAGAAACATGCCCTTTAAGGAGTAATAGAGCAGTCTTTATCATTTCCTTCGAATCTCGCGCCGACTATTTTGTGAGTTTCTGGATTGATTTCATAAAAATATCTGCAAGTGCCCCGATATTTATATTCATTCTCAATGTTGCCGTTTGAAAGGTTTTTAGAATTAGTCAGGTCCTCTCTGTGGGGGATCTGGTAATATGGTACCTCGTTAATATTCTTTCCGATTTGGTAATTCAGATGCGCTATGAAATTATCGTGAGGTGAACCTGCATAAAAGGCACATCCAGAGATGAATAGAGATCCAAATACTAAAAAGGTATTTCTTACCATAATACCCTCTGCAACTTAGTCGTATTTTCAGTCGTTAACTCGAAAAATTACCCGATAGGTGGTGATATCTATATGTATGTAAGCTTATTCAAGCGCGTGTGTTAGAATTCGGGGAATTCGGGGGGCGTAATACTCATTTTGGGAGCGAGCGGCCATTAATTGCATTATGTCCCCCGAATTCCTTCCCAACAACTTCGGGGAATTGCTTATTTTACCCTTCAGGTTGTCTCACCAACCCCGGCCACCTAACGGGGCTGCGGCGCACCGGCGGAGCGTAGCGAAGACCGCGTGCCGCCGCATGTTGAGCGTTTGCAGTCCTTACGGGCACTTGCCAACAGCCGAGTTAGATATCCCTGGCTTGGCTAGCGGATTTGGCTCCCACCCCATGACCTCATTTTCATATTTCCGAACCGTGCGATCAGAGATAAGGGTTTTGTGGGGGATTTCAAAAGATTTTTCACTGAACCGATTTATGACGTTGTAACTAAGCTCGATGCCGTCTTCGCCACGATAACTTTCAAAAATGGCAAATCTCTTTGGACTTATTCCAGCTTCCTTTTTCAGTCGTTTACTTTGCTCTGGGGTGAGTTTGAAAATGTAAGGCGTGTATCTGTTGTCTCTGCATCGAGTATACAACTCGATTAGTTGTTTCTGTTCGGCCGTAAGAGTTAGGACAGTCACTTTTCCTTCTGGGAACCTTCCTGCTTTAAACATGTATCCGTCAGCGTAAGCGTTGGCACAGGCAAGTAAGAAAAATATGGCTATAAATCTTCGCATTGTTCTTATCCTCGCTCAACGCCATATGGCTGACCGGCCATCAGGCCGGTCTTACCGCTGGTTGATTCTGCAGTTTGACATCGTTAGGCTGATTCAAGGCCATCTTTCTTAATTAAAGCCCTAAGAACAGACTGCTTGATGCTGTCTACTTCGAAAAACTCTTTTACATCTTCCAAGTGTAAATATTCAATTTGATAGATCATAAATGCTGCTTGACGGTACTTGGTCTTATAAATGTCGATTATTTCTTGACTGCCTCCAAAGGAGGCATAGAGCCGAAGACACGATGTCATGAGCTCAAGCTGTTCTTGTACGAAAGTGAGGTCATAGCTAATTTTGCCTAAAACCGTAGCCAACTCATCTCTGTAGACCATAGCATCTGGCCCATCTGGCTCAATTTCCGCTCGTAGCGACACGTCAGAAATAGCCCTTAAGTACAAGAAAACGCTATGCGCTTCTCTATCCGAGGTAGTTTCAAGTTTGACTTTGGCATCAAACAAGGCAGCGTGCAGTGCGTCTGACACATTCTGAATCATTCCTTGGACTTCATCTTGTTTTTTATGTTGTCTCAGCATTTCGTTTTGATCTCTTTGAAGGAGAAGTGTGAACGATACGCCAACAAATGCAAAGAAGGCATAAATGGGATTAGTAATACCACCTACAAAATCTCCGAAAGTTCCCCAATCAGATTGACTTCCTGAGTAACCAAGTCCTAGCTGCTTGTGAAAATGGTCATAGTAAACATAAATAGCGGCTGAAATTGGCAGGGCGCCACCGATTATCGCAATGACAAGAAAATATTTGCTGATAAAACCTTTAATCTTTTCCCACATTCAATATTTTCCCTTGAAGTAATTGAAAGCCGGCACGAAGGGTAATTCTCAGATTTCCATTTACTGAATCAACGTGAGAGAGCACAGCGGCGGGATTTATCGCCCGCTGCTGCGCTTTGTTGGGCTTCCCTTTATCCGCAGAGCCGTATGATGCTATGTGCGTCCCTCTCGATCTTCCTAACGATTATCGATTTTTTTCCCGATATCGCTTAAATCAATCGTAACGAGGTTTTCCTTTCCACTTGCAGCACGCTTTAAAGATATGAGCGCACAGATGTCCCATTTAATTTTAGTAAGATCAACTAACTCCAACATGTCTATGCTACCGCCACTCACGAACTCAGTTGTTTTATTTTCTGGTAGTGATTTAAACTTAACTTGTGACGTCTCTCCTGTGGCGGCAGTGAGTATGGCTTCATATTCAATGATTTTAAAATTTTGATATCTAAGATCTTCGTCTACTTCAAATAATAGCCATCCACTTAAACTTTCGCCTGGGTTTAACTGTTTTGTTTTAAGGGCAATGTTATCAAAGCCATATTTGTTTAATCCGTATCTTTGAGCCTTTTTCCAGTCAGTTACAAAATATATTTGATCGGTTAGTGGGCCAATGCTGTACAGGTTGCGCCACTTGCGTACGTTTTTCCCGCTCGGTTTGTAAATGGGCCTAACGCCTGATCCTACTTTTATTAGATCTACGGTGCCTCCTTCATCATATTCGAACAGAGCCCTTATTTGGTAACTACGCAATTTAACAGGTATATTGTTGATATTGGTTAGGTCTAAGTGGATTGCATTGCTAATTTCGGCTATGCTTTGTCCGTGAGTTTTTTCGTCATAAGAGTGCTTGTCGTAAAGTAAAACTAGTGGGCTAGGTATCGAATTTATATTAATAGATCCCGATATGCCTGCTTTGAATTGTGGTTTGCTGATGGATTTTTGTTGCCAAAATAACGTCAACGCGAGGAGAAATATCACACCAGATGCAAAGAAAATCCAGATGGCGACTTGCTTGTGAGAGGTGTAGAAAACACCGAACAGGGCTAATCCGATTCCTCCAATAATTTCCAACCCATGAATGATGCTATCCATTTGAACCTCGGATTCTTTCAGTTCTTGATTTCTTACTTTTCTTGACCAACTACTTATTGACCAGTTAGCGCCAGTTCCCAATATTGGTAACCGGCTCCTGGTATAAGGAACATATTCCGTATATAGGGAACACGATTTGTTCCTTATACCGGGAACTTTGACACCTTTTTGTACTTATCCAAAAGCTACCGATATAGGGCATTTGTTCCCTATATCAGTAATTAGTAAATCCGAACCTCTCCGTTACCGGGGAGCTTTGGAGAATCGGCTCCTCCAACTCCGCATTCCCGCCAGGCTTCCAAGTAGTTAAGTTGCACATGAAATTCTAACACTACGTTCCCTCTGATTTTGCCCCGTTCAAGTAGCAACAACCTCTTCATATCCGGTCCCAGCAATGCGGCAATTGACCCAACTTGCTGAATCTGTGGATTACTACACCACATTTCAGGAAGAGGCAACCCGAAAATGTATGTCAGCAGTTTTAACTGTGTAACATGCAGATACCGTGCAGATTGAAGACTGTCATTTCAATGGCTTGTGTCAGTGAGGTATGCGTGATGAAAAGATATGATTCGCTTGTATAACAGTATGTGGTGGTATTTAATGAGGGGGTGTGGGTTGATGTTGCAGCGGCGGTGAATCGGGTGAATGCTTGTTTAAGGGCTCTCCAGGATGAACGTCACCGGGCCGTCGTTGACGAGATGGACCTGCATGTCGGCCTGGAAGATGCCGGTGGCGACCGGGGTACCGGTCTGGCGGACCTGCTCGACGAAATATTCGTAGAGCCGCTTCCCCTCGTCGGGGGAGGCGGCGCCGGTGAACGACGGCCGCCTCCCTTTGCTGCACTCCCCCAGCAGGGTGAATTGGGAGACCGCCAGGAGGCTGCCCCCCACATCGGCCAGGGCGCGGTTCATCTTGCCGGCGTCGTCTTCGAAGATCCGCAGTTCGACGATCTTTTTGGCGAGCCACGCGGCATCCCGCTCCGTGTCCCCCTGGGCCACGCCGACGAGCACCAGCATGCCGCGGCCGACGGCACCGACGACGGCACCGTCGACCTCGACCCTGGCCTCGCTCACCCGCTGGACCACTGCCTTCATTTGATCACTGCCCCTGTGGGAGCGGCAGGCACCTTGAAGATCTCTTTGAAGAACTTCTTCAGCTCATCCCAGGACGCTGTGTCCGCCTTCTTGTTGTAGGCGATGGGGAGGTTGAACTCCTTGGCGTATTTGTCGGCATCCGGGTTGGTGAAGCTGTGCTTGGCGCCGGGATAGCTGATGACCCGGAAATCGGCACCTGCCTCCTGCATCTCTTCCTTGAATGCCGCCACCTGCCCCGGCGGCACCATCTTGTCGTCCGCACCGGTCAATACCAGGATCTTCGCCTTGACGGCACCCTTTTCCGCCGGCTGCACCGCGGCCAGACTGCCGTGGAAGCTGGCGACCCCCTTGAGATCGGCGCCCTGGCGGGCCATGTTCAGCACCACGCCGCCGCCGAAGCAGTAGCCGATGGCGGCGATCCGCGTCGGATCGACATCCGGCTGCTGTTTGAGCAGCTCCAGGGCCGCATTGAACCGCGCCTTGCCAGTGTCGAAGTTTTTCATCACTGCGCCGGCAAAGGCGCCCGCCTCATCCGGATGCCTGGCCTGCTTGCCGTCGCCGAACATGTCGACGGCCAGGGCCACATAGCCGAGCTCCGCCAGCATCCTGGCCCGCTTGCGGGCGTAATCGTTCAGCCCCCACCATTCGTGCACCACCAGCACGCCGGGCCGTTTCCCCTTCAATGCGGTGTCGGTGGCCAGGTACCCCTTGAGGAGGGTATCGCCGGCCCGGTATTCGACGGTTTTCCCTTCGATCTGCGGCTTGGCGGGAGCCGCTCCGGCAATGCCGGCGGTGAGCAGCAGTGCTGCCAGGATGATCAGCATCTTTTTCATGGCATCCTCCTTGGTTTGTGCTGTGGGCACGAACATGAACGGTTCAGGGGAAGAGGCGGTCGAAGGTGTCGCGGTAGAGTTGCGCGGCTGCGTCGCCAAAGGGGGTGAAGATGATGCGCTGCAGCCTGGGGTCGCGTTCGAGGGCTGCCCGTGCCTCTTCCATGGCGATGGTGCAGGCCTGGTCCATGGGGTAGCCGTAGACCCCGCAGCTGATGGCCGGGAAGGCGATGGAGACGAGCCCGTTCTCTTGGGCGATCTCGAAGCAGCGGCGGTAGCAGCTCCTGAGCAGCTCCGGTTCCCCCTTGACGCCGCCGTGCCAGACCGGCCCGACGGTGTGGATGACGTGCCGCGCCGGCAGTCGGTAGCCCTTGGTGATCTTGGCGTCGCCGGTGACGCAACCGCCCAGGGTCGAGCACTCGGCAACCAGCTCGGGCCCTGCTGCCCGGTGGATGGCGCCGTCGACCCCGCCCCCTCCCAGCAGGGTATTGTTGGCCGCATTGACAATGGCATCGACACTGAGGGTGGTGATGTCTGCCTGGATGATCTGGATTATTTCTTTCATGACGGACCTCCTGCTGTGAAGATGGCGCTACGGCCGCAAACCGGCCTAGACCAGCCCGGTGAGGAAATTGAATGCCGAGGTGCCCGGCAGTTCGCGGCCGGCGGCAAAGGCGTCCAACACCCGCTGCCGGTCAGCCGGGGGGGTCTGGGTCAGGTCGATGACGAAGGAGGCGCAGCCGAGCGCCTCCAGCCGCTCGCGGAACGCGGTGAAGGAGTAAGGGGTGGTGGGGGTGACCACGGTGAGGCCGTCCTTGACGGTCACCCGGTAGCCGTCGCCCCGGTCGGACTGGAGCGGGGTGTCTCCTTTGACCCCCTTGATGGCGATCTTGGAGGTGATGGCCGCCACATGGCCGTAGATCATGATCCGCCGCTCCGGGGAGAGGTCGGCGGCCAGCAGCTCGGCCAGGTTCTCCGCATCGTCCTCGATGTAGAGGGTGCAGGCGGTTGCTCCCAGCTCTTCCCAGGCGAGCATGGCCTGGGTGTTGAGGGAGAAGAGCCGGTAGTCGGTGCTGATCTCGGCGTCGATCTCCTCCAGGAGCGGGAAGTGGGAGAGGTTGGTGGCCTCGAAGCGGCGGAAGCCTGCGCGCGCCAGGGTTGCCAGGGCCTCGCGGTACCAGGGGAGGTCGCGGTCGAAGATGATGAAGGGGAGTCGCCAGGAGACCCGCTCCTCTTTCCCCTTGAGGCGACGGCTCGCCAAGGGCAGCTCGTGCAGGTTGGCCCGGGAGACCGGCAGGCTGACACCGGCCACGCCGTCGGCATGAATCAGGGAGATGTCGCGCAGGTGCTCCAGGCGGAGCGTCAGGCGCGTCGGCAGCCGGACCGTCGCGGGCCGCCTCCCCACCAGGGCGGCCTTTGCCTTGCGCACCCGCTCGGCGCGGCTCTGTTTCAGCGCCGGAAGCACTGTGTCGGCAAGCTGGGTGTAGCAGTCGCGCCGGATCTCCTTCAGCCGGGCAGGCGGGATCATGACCGCCGGGAATGCCGGGGCGCTGAGCGTCCGGAGCGCGAACGGCGTGTCGCCGGTCTTGGCGAACTGGGCGGTCAGCACGGCGGCCATGTCGGCGGTGCGGGAGGGCTCCAGCCCTTCCAGGGGGAATTCGATCTGCCTGCCGACTCCGCCGCAGTCCGCCTCGATCCGCAGCCGGTCGTCCGCCAGGGAGAGGTGCAGGTCGCAGGGGATCTTGGCCGGCCCCGCGCCGTCCAGCCGCTTCTGGCAGGCGTTCTCGCTCATGGTGAAGGCGGTTTCCGAGGAGACCTTGAAGATTGCGTCACCCACCGCGCAGGGGAAGGGGGTGGGGATGGTCACCGTGCTCCCTTCGCCGGCCAGCTTTACCGGCCGGTTTGCCACGAACAACTCCTTGACCGTGAAGGCCTTGCCGGCCATGTCGGTTTTCGGCTGGATCCTGATCCGGTCGCCGATATGGAGCCGGTCGCGGCTGGTCAGGGTGAGGCGGCCGCCCCTGATGGCGCTGACCTCGCCGAGGAAGCGGCCGGTCGCCCCCCGCAGCGATGGGGTGGCGATGTCGGTCGGCTGGTGCGAGGCAAGGAACCCCTTGGTGGGGACCCTGCCGAAGGAGCGCTTCAGAAGCTCCTTGGCCCGGGCAAGGGTGGCCGGCAACTGGGGTTTCGCGGCGTCGAGCACCGACCGGTACGCCTCGACCACGCAGGCCACGTACTCGGCCGACTTCATCCGCCCCTCGATCTTGAAGGAGGCGACGCCCGCCTCCACCAGGTCCGGGATCAGCTCGATGCTGGAGAAGTCGTTGGTGGAGAGATAGTAGCCATCCTTCCCCCGGTAGCGGTACTGGCGGCGGCAGGGCTGGGCGCAGCGGCCGCGGTTGCCGCTGTGCCCCCCCAGAAACGACGAGAAATAGCACTGGCCGGAGAAGGAGAAGCAGAGGGCGCCGTGGATGAAGCACTCGATGCCGATGGGACTGGCAGCGACGATGCTGCGGATCTCGTCCAGGTGGAGTTCCCTGGCCAGCACGGCCCGCTGGAAGCCGAGGTCGGCCAGCTCCCGGACGCCGGGGGTGTTGTGGATGGTCATCTGGGTGGAGGCGTGGATCTCCAGGCCGGGAAAGAACTGGCGGGCCAGCCTGGCCACGGCCAGGTCCTGGACGATGACGGCATCGGCTCCCATCGCCTCCAGGGCGGCAAGGGTCTCGATCAGCTGGGGAAGTTCCCGCTCCTTGACCAGGGTGTTGATGGTGACGTAGATCCGCCGGCCGTTGGCGTGGGCATAGGCGAGCATCCGCTCCAGTTGCGAAAGGGTGAAGTTCTTGGCCTTGGCCCTGGCGGAAAAGTCCTTCAGGCCGGCATAGACCGCATCGGCACCCTTTTCCATGGCGGCGAAAAAGGCCTCCAGCGATCCGGCCGGCGCGAGCAGTTCGGGTTTTGTCGTTTTCATGAAAGCAGCCTAGCGGAATCGGTGCACAACGTCAACCTGAAGGAGCGCTTGCCACTCCTGGCGTGAATCCGGGAAACAGGGAGGGGAACCGCTTATCGGCGCGACTTTTTCTTGGAGGCCCCGGCCAGGGAGAGGATGTCGGTCTGGCCGATGCGCCAGCGTCCCCTCTCGCGGTAGAGCTTGAAGGTGCGGGTCTTGAACTCGATCTCCGGTCCCCCTTCCAGGCCGACCGTGGCCCGGACTGCAGCCAGGTCGTCGTTTTCCACGTGCACCGACAGGTTCTGCACCTTCTGCCAGCAGCAGGCAGGCTTCAGTGTCGCCCTTTCCAGTCGCCGGGCAAAATCCTCTTTTGCCAGCTTGCCGTTTCCCCTGGTCCGCTCGAACAGCTCATCATACTTGCCGGCTCGCCAGAGATCGAGGATCTCCTCGAAGGCGCTCTGGGCGCCGGTGACGATTTCCGTATCGCTCTGGTAGGGGGAATGGGCCCGGACCGGGATGGCGAACAGCAGCAGGGCGAAGAGAGCCAGCAGATGTCGGAGCATGGTCATGGAAAACCTCCTTTCCCCATTCTAGCCAAAGAGTGCCGAAGTGCAAGTGGCCGGTTATTGTCAGAAATGTGCTGCATGGTATAGTTATGCATTACAGATTCGGCTTGGCAAGGAGGGATTATGATTACACTTTCGGTCAACGGGAAACGGCATCGGCTCGATGTCCCCCCGGATACGCCGCTCCTCTGGGTGCTCAGGGAAAAACTCGGCCTCACCGGCACCAAATACAGCTGTGGCGAGGGGCTCTGCGGTGCGTGCACCGTCCATGTGGACGGCAAGGCCCGCCGCTCGTGCATCACCACGGTCGGGTCGGTGCAGGGAAAGAAGATCGTCACCATCGAGGGGCTTGCCGAGATGCATCCGGTGAAGCAGGCCTGGATTGCCGAAGAGGTTTCCCAGTGCGGCTACTGCCAACCGGGCCAGATCATGCAGGCAGCGGCGCTTCTGGTCGAACACCCCCATCCCTCGGAACAGGAGATCGACAACGCCATGCAGGGGAATCTCTGCCGTTGCGGCACCTACCCGCGCATCAAAAAGGCGATCCAGCGCGCTGCCGGCGGAAAGGGGGGAAAACCATGAAGCGAACCATGAGCAGGCGCGAGTTCCTCCAGCAGACCGCTCTCGGTACCGGGCTGGCCGTGGCGGTCACCATGACTCCCTTCGGCTGCCGCATCCTTTCGGCAGAGGAGGCAACTGCCGGCGAGTTTTCCCCCAGCATCTGGTTCACCATCATGCCGGACGAGTCGATGACCGTCTACGTTGCCAAGTCGGAGATGGGGCAGGGGGTCGCCACCTCGCTGCCGATGCTGATCGCCGACGAACTGGATGCCCGGTGGGAGAACATCGCCGTGGTCTTTGCCCCGGCAGCCGATGCCTTCCGCGACCCGGTCTGGGGCACCCAGGCCACGGGGGGGAGCACCAGCATCCGCCATCTCTTCGAACCGCTCCGGAAGGCGGGTGCGGCGGCGCGGCAGATGCTCGTTGCCGCTGCTGCCGAGAAATGGGGCGTCCCGGCCGACGACTGCACGGTGAGCGAGGGGATTGTCCGCCACAAGCGGACCCTCAAGGCCTGCTCCTTCGGCCAGCTGGTGCCGCTGGCGGCCAAAAGGAAGCCGCCCGAGAACCCGCGGCTGAAGTCGCCTGCCGAGTTTCGGCTGATCGGCACCGGGGTTCCCCGTGTCGACGCCAGGGCCAAGGCCGGCGGTTCCTGCATCTTCGGCATGGACGTGGTGGTCCCCGGCATGCTGGTGGCCGCGGTGGCGCACCCGCCGCAGTTCGGTGCCACGGTCGCCTCCTATGGCAAGACAGCGCCCCTGAAGGTGAAGGGGGTGAAGAAGGTGGTGGAGATACCGAGCGGGATTGCCGTCTGCGCCGACGGTTTTGTCGCGGCCCAGGCCGGGGTAGCCGCCCTCAAGGCAAAGTGGAAGGGGGGGGACGGGGCGCTTTCCACCGATTCGCTACGGCGCCGCTTTACCGCTGCTCTGACCGACAAGGGGCTGGTGGCAAAGGACGAGGGGGACACCGCTGCCGTGCTCGCCCAGGGGGGGAAGCGGGTGAGCGCCGACTTCACGCTCCCCTTCCTGGCCCACGCCACCATGGAGCCGATGAACTGCACCGCCCATGTTGCTGCTGACCGGTGCGAGGTCTGGGCGCCGACCCAGAACCAGACCGGCGTGCACCAGTTGGCGGCAAAGATCAGCGGCCTCCCGCCGGAGCGGGTGAAGGTGAATACCACCTACCTGGGTGGCGGCTTTGGCCGGCGGTTCGAGCTCGACGTAGTGGAGGAGGCGCTCCGGATTTCCAAAGCGGTCGGCACACCGGTCAAGGTGATCTGGACCAGGGAGGACGACCTGCGCCACGATTTCTACCGGCCCATGAACGTTTCCCGGGTGGAGGCGGCCCTGGACGGGGCAGGGAAGCTTGCTGCCTGGCAGCATACCATCGTCTGCCCCTCCATCTTTGCCAGAGTCTTTCCCGATACCATGAAGGGAGGGATCGACCAGGCAGCGGTGGAAGGTCTGGCCAACCTGGACTACCGGGTGCCGAACCTGCGGGTTACCTATGTGCGGCTGGATACGCCGGTGCCGGTCGGGTTCTGGCGCTCGGTGGGAAGCTCCCACAATGCCTTTGTGGTCGAATCGATGATGGACGAGCTGGCGCTGGCTGCCGGCGCCGATCCGGTGGAGTTCCGCCTGGCCGCTCTGGAGCACGAGCCCCACGCCTACGCGGTGGTCAAGACCGCCGCCATGAAGGCCGGCTGGGGAAAGAAGCTCCCTGACGGCCATGGCCGGGGCTTTGCGTTCCATCGCTCCTTCGACACCAGCGTGGCCCAGGTCGCCGAGGTCTCGGTCGACCGGAAGAGCGGCGCCATTACCGTGCATCGCGTGGTCTGCGCCGTCGACTGCGGCCCCGTGGTCAATCCGGATACGGTCAGGGCGCAGATGGAGGGGGCGATCTGCTTCGGCCTCTCCGCGGCCCTCAATGAACGGGTTGCCATTGCCGCCGGCGGGGCGACCATCGAGAATTTCCACAACTACCCCATCCTGCGTATGACAGAGGCCCCGAGCGTCGAGGTGATCCTGGTGAAGGGGCAGGAGAAGCCGGGGGGGATCGGCGAACCGGGCGTCCCGCCGATTGCGCCGGCCGTGGCCAATGCGGTCTTTGCCGCCGTTGGCGTCCGGCTCCGGGAGCTGCCGCTGGCGCTGAAACGATGAGTGCATGACAGGAGAGGGATGATGGCGGGCAATGAGACAATGGAGGTGCTGGAAGAGGTGCTGCGGCTGCAGCGGGGAGGCGAGGCGTGCGTGCTGGCCACGGTGATCGCCAGCCGGGGGTCGTCGCCGCGCAAGGCAGGGGCGCGGATGGTTATCCGGAGCGACGGCACCGGCATCGGTTCGGTGGGGGGCGGGATGCTGGAGCAGGCCGTGATCGCGGCCGGGCTGCAGGCCCTGGCAAGCGGCGCAGCTCCCCACAGCGTAAGCTTCACCCTGGACGAATCATTCGGCCATGCCTGCGGCGGCGAACAGACGGTCTACCTGGAACCGCTGGGGGCGACCCCGCGGCTTCTGGTCTGCGGCGCCGGCCATGTCGGCCAGGCGCTCACCACCCTTGCCGCCTTTGCCGGCTACCGGGTCTGTGTCGTCGACGACCGGCCCGGCTTCGTAACGGCCGAGCGGCTCCCCGAGGCTGCCGAGCGTCTGGGCGGCGACTACGGGGCGACCATCGGCCGAATCCCCCTTGCCGAGGCCGACTGCGTGGTCATTGCCACCCCTTCCTATGCCGGCGACCTGGCGGCCGTCCGTGCGGCCCTGGCAACACCGGCCCGGTTCATCGGCATCATCGGCAGCCGCCGCAAGCGGGAGACCATGATGGGGGACCTGGCCGGTGCCGGCTATGGTGCGGAAGAGCTCGGCCGGCTCGTCATGCCGGTCGGACTCGCCATCGGCGGCGATTCCCCGCGGGAGATCGCCGTCAGCATCGTGGCACAGCTCATCGAGAGGAGGTACCGCCCCCATGCCGCAGATCGCCGCGCTTCTGCCAGCAGCAGGTCGCTCGGAGCGGATGGGGCAGTGCAAGCTGCTCCTGCCCCTTCCTGACCGGCCGGTCATTGTCCGCTGCCTGGAAACGGTGCTGGCAGCCGGCATCGCCGAGGTCGTGGTGGTCCTGGCTCCGCCGCACGGAACGGCCATCCACGAGGTGGTCGCCCGTTTCCCGATCACTGTCGCCTGGAACTGCCAGCCCGACAGCGACATGGCAGCCTCGCTGCGGGTCGGCCTGGAGCATCTCACCGGTGACGTAACCGGCGTCCTGGTCTTTCTCCCCGACACCCCGCTGGTTCATCCCGCAACCTGCCGCATGCTCATGGATGCCCACTCGGCGGAACCCGGCCGTATCCTCGTGCCGGTGCACGCCGGACGGCGGGGCCATCCGGTGCTGGTTCCGCGGGGTATCATCGATCAACTCCGCAACTATCCGACCCTGCGCGACCTGATGCAGATGCATCAGGACCGGATCACCCTCTGCCCCACCGGGGACGCCGGCATCCTCCATGACCTGGATACGCCGGCAGACTATCTCCAGGCCAAAACCCTCTGCTGATCAGAGGGTCCGGTCGCACGCCTCTGCCACCCGCTTCAACTGCTCCATCAGAAGCGCGAACTTCTTCGGCTTGAGCGATTGCGGGCCGTCGCTGGAGGCCCGTTCCGGATCGGGATGGACCTCGACGATGATGCCGTCCGCGCCTGCTGCCACGGCTGCCATGGACATGGGGGCGACATAGTGGTAATTGCCGGTGCCGTGCGACGGATCGGCGATCACCGGCAGGTGGGTCTTGCTCCGGAGCACCGGAATGGCCGACAGGTCGAGGGTGTTGCGGGTGGCGGTCTCGAAGGTGCGGATGCCGCGCTCGCAGAGGATCACGGCCTGGTTCCCTTCGGCCAGCACATACTCGGCACTCATGAGGAATTCCTGGATGGTCATGGACATGCCGCGCTTCAGGAGGATCGGCCGCCTGGTCTGTCCCACTTTCTTGAGCAGGGCGAAGTTCTGGGAGTTACGGGCGCCAATCTGCAGGATGTCGGCGTACTCGGCCACCAGGTCCACGGTCTCCGGGTTGATCACCTCGGTGACGATGGGGAGCCCGGTCAGATCGCGGGCCTTGGCCAAAAGTTTCAGCCCCTCTTCCTCCAGCCCCTGGAAGGAGTAGGGGGAGGTGCGGGGCTTGAAGGCGCCGCCCCGGAGCACATGGGCGCCGGCTGCCTTTACCGCCTTGGCCGATTCGATGATCTGCTCTTCGCTTTCCACCGAGCAGGGGCCGGCCATGACGATGATCTCCGGGCCGCCGATGGCGACGTTATCGGAGATGCGGATGATGCTCCGTTCCTTCTTTACTTCGGCGGATGCGAGCTTGTAGGGCTGGAGGATCGGCACCACGCTCTCCACGCCGTGCATCGATTCGAGGGTCTGAAGCACCAGCTTGCCCCGTTCGTCGCCAACGGCGCCGATGACGTCCCTGGTGGTGCCGTGGATGACATGGGGCTTGTACCCCAACTCCTTGATCCGCTTCAGCACCTCGTCCCTGTCCTTTTTGACCGCACCTGCCTTCATGACGATAATCATTTTCTTCTTCTCCCTTCCATGGAATGCCAAAGGCCGGAGGAGTCCCTCCGGCCTTGGCATTTCCGCAACGGAAACGAAAAAAGCCGGGGGAGACTCGTGTCTGCCCTCGGCTTTGGTTGCGTGGTTCTATTTACAGTTCCTCGCTACACCCATCCCCGGGCAGACGGCCTAAACCAGAAGCCGTACCAAAAGGAAAACCCGGAAAAAAAGGAATAGCTGGCAGTGAACATGGCGCTATCTTGTCCCAGTGAAAAACGGATGTCAAGGGTTTTTCTGCACCAGGGGTGGTGCCGGGGTCGGTTCCGCCGGAAGGGAAGCCGGTCGGCCAGGGGGCTCGACAGGGCTCTTGCGAGGCTCTATGAGCGCCTCTGCGAGCGGGATGAGGCGTACGGGGTGCGTGCCGGTGATGAGCGGCATGAGCCTGGTGATCCCCGACGGCTCGTTGCCGTTGCCATGCACCAGGATGATGCTGCCGGGACGGGGGATTTCCCCCTTGGCGAGCCAGGCGTCGGCTCCCAGCGGGATGAGCGACAGCCGGCGCAAAAGGGCGACCAGTCTCTCGTTGCCGACCAGGCCGGGAAAACGGAAGAACGGCGAGGGGGCCAGACCCTGCTCCAGCATCTTCACCTCATTGGCCAGCACCTCGTGCTGCTGGTCGGTGCCGGGGGTGAGGAGGAAGTTTTGGGCCAGGGGGAGGGCAGGGTCGTAGCGGTGGGTGAGGGAGTGGTTGACCCAGGTGATGGCGAGAAGCCCCTGGCGCTCCTGCTCCTTCAGCCAGTTGATCTCTTCGGGATGGCTGGCGAGCCAGGCCCCGGTGATAGCGATGGCCACCGGTATCGGCCTGCCGCTGGCGCGGGCCAGGTCGGCCAATGCCCGGAACATCCCGGTTTCCATGGGGCGACGGGAGGGGCAGAGATCCACGGTCAGGATCTTTCCTTCGACCTGCCGGAGGGCATGGGTGATGCCGTGGTTCTGCAGGCTGACCGGGGGGGTGGCGGTGCGCTGCAAGAGTGCGGTGAACAGAGAGGCGGCAAGCTTTTGCGCCGCATCGGCCGGGGCTGGACCGGTAGCTGCCACTGGCTCCAGGGTGGTGGCAAGGGTGGCCGGATTCACCAGCAGGTAGTGGGGGATGCCGTCGCAAAGGCAGGCGCGGATGGCGAGCCGCAGCGCGCCGCGAGCGTCGCTGCAGGGGACGGAGACCGGTCGGTAGTCGGAGATGGTGGCGGCATGCAACAGGTTTGGGAAAAAAAGGAGGAGGGCCGCAAGGAGGATGAGGGGGGTGTTCCGCAGGCGGAAAGGACCCGTAGGGAATGCCATCGGTCTAATGGCCGACCAGCACCGAGGCGATGGCGGCATCGATCTTTTCCACGTCGACCCTGGTATTGAAGCAGGGGCCGTAGGGGCGGTCGTTGAGGATGCCGATGACCGGCAGCGGGTAGCAGTCCTTGATCCCGGAGGTGAGGTCACGCTCGCAGGCCACGGCCACCACCAGCTTTGGCCGCTTTTCGATGATCACCTTGCGGGCCAGGGTGCCGCCGGTTGCCACGGAGATGTCGACCCGGTATTTCTGGGCGATATCCGCCAGCCCCTTGATGTCGCAGCGGCCGCAGCGGACGCACTTGTTGATGTCGCCGGTGACCTTGATCTCGCAGTCGAAGAGCTGCAGGCAGTGGGGCAGGAGGATCAGTATCCGGTCGGCCGGCACCAGCAGCCGCTGGGAGGAGACCAGGCTGTTGTTCATGGCGACGAACGACTGCCTGATGGTGTCCTTGGGGATGCCGAACAGCTTCCCTATGGTCTCGATCACTGGCAGGAGGAACTTGATCACCACCAGCCGCATGAAGCGGGTGAAGAGGATATCCTTGCCCAGGGCCGTGGTCAGGACCAGGAGGGCGGTCCCCAGCACGGCCAGGAGCGAGAGGGTACCGAAGATCAGGCCGACGATGCGGGGGAGATCGGGGTGGAAATTCGCCAGACCCTTGGTGGGAACCCACCAGAGCAGGTAGATGATCCCGATCAGGAGGATGCAGGTAAATCCCATCAGGGCCACGAAGAGGCGCTTGCGGGGCGGCTGCGGAGTCGATCCGTTACTGCTCAACGGTTTTCGTCCCTTTCGCCGAGGATCGTGCCGGGGGCCAGCCGGACACCGGAGAGGAAGTCTGCCGCACCGAGGCGCTTCTTCCCTTCGAGCTGGAGCTCTTCGATCAGCAGGCTGCCCGCTTCGCAGGCGACTTCAAGACCGGTGCGGTCCGCGCGGATGATGGTGCCGGGCGTTCCGCTCCCTTTACCGGTCCGGGCGCGCCAGATCTTCAGGACCTTCCCTTCGAGATGGGTGTAGGCGCCGGGCCAGGGGGCCATGCCGCGCACCTGGTTGCGGATCGCGGCCGCATCGCGGTCCCAGGCGATGAGCCCGTCCTCCTTCTTCAGCATGGAGGCGTAGCAGGTCTGGCTGTCGTCCTGTTTCTCCGGCACCAGGCGGCCTGCCACCAGCAGGTCAAGGGTCTCGGCCAGGGCCTCGGCCCCGAGGAGGGAGAGCCGGTCGTGGAGCGACTGGGCGTCTTCGTCCGGGTCGATGGGGGTTACCTTTTTCAGCAGCATGTCGCCGGTATCGAGCCCCACATCCATCTGCATGGTGGTGATGCCGGTCTCGCTCTCACCGTTGACGATGCACCAGTTGATGGGAGCGGCGCCACGATAGCGGGGGAGCAGCGAGGCGTGCACGTTGATGCAGCCCAGGCGCGGCACCTCCAGCAGGCTCTTGGGGAGGATCTGGCCGAAGGCGATCACCACGATCAGGTCGGGGGCAAAGGCGCGGACCTGTTCCACCGCCTCGGGGAGCCGCACCTTGACCGGCTGGAAGACCGGGATACCGTGCTTCTCCGCCAGGACCTTCACCGGCGGGGGGAGGGTCTGCTGGCCCCGTCCCTTGGGGCGGTCGGGCTGGGTCACCACGCCGACGACCCGCTCGCCCCGGTCGATGAGGGTCTGCAGGGTCGGGCAGGCGAATTCGGGGGTTCCCATGAAGACGATGCGCAGGCCGGTCATCAGGGGCGCTCCTGCGGGTCTTCCATCTGGCGGCGGTAGCGTTTCTTGAAGATTTCCCGCTTGAGGGGGGAGATGTGATCGATGAAGAGGATGCCGTCCAGGTGGTCGATCTCGTGCTGGAAAGCGATGGCCAGGAGCTCGTCCGCCTTCCAGGTAACCTCTTCTCCCTCCAGGTTGAGCCCCTTGACGATCACCCGGGCGTGGCGGCGGACATTGGCGGCATAGCGGGGGACCGAGAGGCACCCCTCTTCCTCGTAGGCCTCTCCGTCGGCATAGACAATGACCGGGTTGATGGCGACGATCAGTTCGGGCGGCTCGTCCTTGCCGGCCACGTCGATGACGATCACCCGCTGGTGCACGCCGATCTGGGGTGCGGCCAGGCCGACGCCCGGCGCGGCGTACATGGTCTCTGCCATGTCCCGGACGAGTTCGCGTACTTTATCGTTGATAACGGTCACCGGCTGCGATTTCTTCTTCAGCTCCGGATCGGGATAGGTGAGTATTGTTCGTACCATCGGTTGCTCGGCTCCCTTTCTAATTTTCCCACTATAACCAATTTGTCGAGAAAAATGCAAATCCTTCCTGACCGTATGGATACTCACCGATCCGGAAACAGGACTTGACAACAGACGGTCAGTGGTTGTACTTACCGGTAGGTAGGTATCGTCGGCGGATGGGGTAGGGACATGACAGAAGAGCAGTCAGCAGGAACCCAGGGGAATACCCTGGCCCGTCAGCGTTTGCTGGAGTCGGCTCTCCGGCTCTTTACCGCAAAGGGGTATGCCACCACCACGGTCAGGGAGATCGTTGCCGCGGCCGGGGTGAGCAAGCCGGTCCTCTATTACTACTTCGGCAGCAAGGAGGGGATCTACCTGGAGCTGATGCAGGAGCCCCTTTCGCGGTTCGAGGCCATGCTGATGGAGATGTTCCAGGAAACGGGGAAGGCCCGCGACCGGGTCATCACCCTGCTGGACCGGATCTTTCAACTGGTGCTGACGGAGGTCGGCGTTACCCGGCTCATGTACGCCATGTATTTCGGCCCTCCCCAGGGGGCGCCCTATTTCGACTTTGAGGCGTACCACGAAAAGATTGTGGAGAACGTGCGGTTCCTGGTGGTGCAAGGGATTGCCGACGGGGAGTTCCGGCCCGGCAATCCGGACGACATGGCGTGGGCGCTGATCGGCGCCTTTACCGTGGCCATGGAAGAGCAGTTGTGCGACCGGCCGCCGCGGCTCGACCGGCAGGGGCTGCTCAGGATACTCGACCTGATCATGGCGGGATTCGAGCCGCAGCGGAACAAGGAGACGGGAAGATGCTGAGGAAATGGGGAGTTTTCTCGCTGGCGATGGTGCTTTTGGCCGGGATCTGGGGGTGTGGCAAAAGCGGCGAGGCAAAGGTGAAGACGGACGCGGCCGCCGTCAAGCCGCCGGTCGCGGTGGAGGTCGCCCGGGCTGCCCCGCAACGGCTCGTCGAGGGGATCGAGGTGACCGGCAACCTGGAACCGAAGTTCAAGGCCGATGTGAAGACGCAGATTCCGGGGCTGATCAGTCAGGTCTACGTTACCGAGTGGGTCCGGGTCAGGCGGGGGCAGCCGTTGGTGCGGATCGACGTTGCCGAGAGTGAAGCCTTGGTGAAACGCTCCGAAGCGGCAATCGAGTCGGCCAGGGCCGGGCTTGCCCAGGCCCAGGTTGTGGCGAGCCGCGCTGAACGGGAGCTGGCAAGGGCGCTCAAGCTGAAGGAGTCGGGGCTTGCCACCCAGCAGGCAGTGGACGATGCCCGCACCGAGTCGGATGCCGCCAGGGCAAAGATCGAAGCGGCCCGTGCCCAGATCAGGGTTGCCGAAGAGGAGATGCGCCAGGCCCGTGCCCGTCGGGCCAAGGGGCTGGTGACCGCTCCCATGGATGGCGTCGTGGCGCAGCGTAGCGTCAACGTCGGCGACCTGGCCAGCGATGCGGCGGCAGCCAGCCCGATCTTCAGGATCGTCGACAACCGCCTGCTCAACCTGACCGTGACCGTTTCGTCGGCTGACTCGGCCAGGGTCAAGGTCGGGCAGCCGCTGGAGTTCACGGTCGACGCCCTGCCCGGCACCACGTTCAGCGGCAGGGTCATGTACGTGAACCCGTCGCTCAACCAGGCGGATCGCTCGCTCCAGGTGATCGCCGAGGTGAAGAACGTTCCCGAGACGCTGAAAGGGGGGCTGTTCGCCCAGGGGCGGATCATCACCGGCGAGCGCCGGGAGGTGGTGCAGGTTCCGCGGCAGGCGCTTGCCGGCTGGGACACCATGGCGAAGAAGGCCTCGCTCTTTGTCGTTGAAAACGGGGTGGGGAAAAGCAGGTCCGTTGCCACCGGTCTGGTGAACGGCGACCTGGTGGAGATCGCCGGCGGACTCAAGGCAGGCGAGACCTATGTGCTGCGGGGGGGCTTCAACCTGAAGGACGGCGACCGGGTGGCCGTGGCCGGGCCTGCAGCGGGCGGGAAGTGAGACCTTTGGCGCAGCGAGTCTGCGCGATTTCGGGGAGGGAACCGGTATGAGCAACCTGATGCTCATGGTGCTGATGTTCTGCGGTGGCCTGGCCGTTGCGGTGCAGCCTTCGATCAATGGCAGGCTGGCGCAGAAGGTCGGGACCTTCGAGAGTTCGTTCATCTCTTTTGCCGTTGGTACCCTGGCGCTTCTGGCAGTGGTGCTGATCGCCGGCAAGGGGTCGCTGCGAGGGATCGGCGCGGCTTCCTGGTGGGAGCTGACCGGCGGGTTCATGGGGGCGTTTTTCGTGACCATGACCATTGTTGCGGTCCCCCGGATCGGCACTGCCGCGGCCATGGCCTCGGTGATCGCCGCCCAGCTCACTACCGGGCTCCTGCTGGACCACTACGGCCTGTTCGGCTTCCGGCAGATCCCGATGGACGGCAAGCGGGCCTTCGGCGTGGTCCTGCTCATGGCCGGCGCCGCACTGGTCTATCGCCGCTAGCCAGGTCGTCCAAAAACAGCCATCTCGCCGCCGTCCTCGAAAGCCGCCTTGTGCGGCGTGGCGCTGCCACGCCTCCGCAGGGCTTTCTGCGGGTGCGACGATCTGACTATTTTTGAACAACCTGGGTTATTAGCTACGCTGAAACTTCGTTTTCAACAAACTGTTCGGCTGTTGGGAACGCCTGACACTCTCTGAAACGAGGCACTCACTCCATGATCCTCTCGGATGTATCCATAAAACGGCCGATCTTTGCCACGGTGCTGATGCTGGCGCTCGTGACCCTCGGGATCTTTTCCTACAAGCGGCTTGCCGTGGAGATGTTCCCCAACGTGGAATTCCCGCTGATCTCGGTGGTGACCACCTTTTCCGGCGCCAGCCCGGAGACGGTGGAGCGGGAGGTGTCGAAGCGGATCGAGGACTCGGTGAACCAGATCGCCGGGGTGAAGCATGTCTTTTCCACCTCCCGCGAGGGGGTCTCCACGGTCATGATCCAGTTCCAGCTGGAACAGAGGGTCAATGACTGCGCCCAGGAGGTGCGGGCAAAGATCGGGTCGATCCGCGGCAACCTCCCCGAGGGGATCGACGAGCCGATCATCCAGAAACTCGATTTCAATGCCGCGCCGGTCGCCGCGCTGGCGGTGCAGTCCAGCTCCCTCTCGCCGCGCGAGCTGACGACCCTGGTGGAGAAGCGGATCAAGAAGCGCTTCGAGAGCGTTGCCGGGGTCGGCAAGGTGGACATGGTCGGCGGCCAGAAGCGGGAGATCAATGTGGACCTCGACCCGGTGCGGCTGGACAGCCTGGGGCTCGGCGCCAACGACGTGGTGGGGGGTATCAGGTCGGAAAACACCAATACCCCGCTGGGGCGATTGACCAGGGGGACGGCCGAATATCCGCTCCGGATCGACGGCAAGCCGGACCACGCCGAAGGGTATCGCCGGATGGTCATTGCCCAGCGCGAAGGGCGCCCCCTGACCCTCGGCGAGGTGGCCCTGGTGACCGATGGGGTGGAGGAGAAGCGGAAACTGGCCCTGGTGAACGGCAAGCCCGCCATCGGCCTCGACGTCTACAAGCAATCGGGCGGTAACGAGGTCGAGCTGGTGGATGCGGTGAAAAAGACCATGGCAAAGGTGCAGCAGGAGCTGCCGCCAGGCGTTTCCCTCTCCATGGTCCGCGACGGCACCATCATGACCCGGGAGTCGCTGGCCGACGTGGAGGAGACGCTGATCATCGGCGGCATCCTGACAGTGCTGATCGTCTTTTGCTTCATCAACTCCTGGCGCTCCACGGTCATCACCGGGGTGACGCTTCCCATCTCGGTCATCTCCGCCTTTATCGTCATGAACGCCATGGGGATGACCCTCAACGTCATGACCCTGATGGCGCTGTCGCTCTCCATCGGCATGCTGATCGACGATGCCATCGTGGTCCGGGAGAACATCGTCCGCCACCTGGAGATGGGGAAGGACCACCTGGAGGCGTCCCGCTTCGGCACCTCGGAGATCGGCCTGGCGGTCTTTGCCACTTCCCTGTCGATCATCGCCGTGTTCGTCCCGGTTGCCTACATGAAGGGGATCGTCGGCCGCTTCTTCTACCAGTTCGGCATCAGCGTCGCCTTTGCGGTGCTGGTCTCACTCTTTGTCTCCTTCACCCTCGACCCGATGCTGTCGTCGCGCTGGCACGACCCGTCCATCCACCTGCAGGGGAAACGGAAGGGGATCGCCCGTTGGCTGGAGCGGTTCAACGAACGGTTCGAGGCGATCGCGGACAGGTACCGCGGCGCCATCGGCTGGGCGCTCGACCACCGCAAGACGGTCATGCTCTCTGCCCTGGCGGCGTTTATCGGCGGGATCGTCATCTTCGGCACCCTGGAATCCTCCTTCATGTCCAAGGAGGACAAGGGGGAGTTCCAGGTCTCGTTCAAGACCGCGCCCGACGCCTCCATGGCCGAGACCGAGGACCGGTTGCAGACCATCCTGGCTTCCCTGAAGGATATCCCCGAGATCGACCATACCTATGCCACCATCGGCGCCGGCGACAGCGGCACCGTGCGCGACGGGCTCGTCTACCTGAAGCTGACGGAGCGCGCAGAGCGGCAGCGCAACCAGTTTGTGCTGCAGCGGGAGGTGCGGCAACGGCTGCAGAAGATTGCCGGCATCACCTTTTCCATCGAGGAGGTGGGGCAGATCGGCGGGGCGCAGAAGCCGCTCAACGTCAACCTGAAGGGTGACGATCTCGCCACGCTCAAACAGCTCGGCCTCCGGCTGAAGGAGGAGCTCTACAAGGTGCCGGGGATCGTCGATCTGGCGGTGACCCTGGAGCACGATATCCCGGAATACCGGCTCAAGGTCGACCGGGAAAAGGCGCTCTCCGCCGGGGTTTCGACCAACGACATCGTGGGCGCCCTCGGCCGACTGGTGGGGGGGGAGGCGATCAGCACCTACGAGGACGAGGACGGCGATGCCGTGGATGTGCGGGTGCGGCTTCCCGAGGCGCTGCGACGCAATCCCGCCCAGGTGAGCGACCTGAAGGTCTCGGTCTCCGACGGCAACGGCGGGGTGAAGCTGGTTTCCCTGGCCAGCCTGGTTACGACGAGCGTTGCGACCTCACCCACCGAGATCAACCGGCGCGACCTGGCCCGCCAGGTCACGGTGACCGCCAACCTGGACGACCTGCCGATCGGCACCGCAGTCAAGCATGTGGAGGCCGCCTCCAAGCGAATCGCCATGCCCCCAGGCTATTCTGTCAATCTCTCCGGCGAGGCCGAGGACATGGCCGAGTCGTTCGGCTACATGGCAGAATCGCTCCTCTTGGCGGTGATCTTCGTCTACCTGATCCTGGCGGCCCAGTTCGAGTCCTTCTTCGAGCCGCTGGCGATCATGCTGTCGCTCCCCCTCTCCATCGTCGGCATGGCAGGGATGCTCAAACTGACCGGCGACACGGTCAACATCATGTCGCTCATCGGCCTGATCATGCTGATGGGGCTGGTCACCAAGAACGCCATCCTGCTGGTGGATTATGCCAAGGTCCTGCAGCGGCGCGACGGCATGCAGCGGCGCGAGGCGGTGATCCTGGCCGGCAGGACGCGGCTCCGGCCGATCGTCATGACGACCCTGGCGATGATCTTCGGCATGATGCCGCTCTTTCTCGGCATCGGCGCCGGCGGGGAGGGGCGGGCGCCCATGGCGCGGGCCGTGGTCGGCGGACTGCTCACCTCGACCTTTCTCACCCTGCTGGTGGTACCGGTGATGTACACCTCTATGGACGATTTCGGCGCCTGGCTGAAGAGGAAATGGCGGAGGGAGCATGCCTGACCGTTCTCCCGTCGTCCTGCTGGACTCCTCGGTTGGCGGCTCGTTCGGCGCTTCCTGGCGGTTTGAAGGCTACCTGGGCACCCTGCAGGCCTGGGTGCCCGATGAAGTCCCGGGCGTCATCGCCGCCGCGGAGCGGGCTTCCCGCCGGGGGATGTATGCCGTGGGGTTCGTGGCCTACGAGGCAGCGTCAGCCTTCAATCCGGACCTGCCTGCGGTCCCACCGGCAGAAGGGTTGCCGCTTGCCTGGTTCGTACTCTACCGTGAGCGGAGAGCCGTATCGCCGGGGGAGGGGCTGCCAGGCGTGGCGCCGGACGTATCGGCTCTGGTGCCGCTGCTCGCCAGGCGCGACTATGGCGCTTCCGTCGGGAGGATCAGGGACTACATCGCTGCCGGCGACTGCTACCAGGTCAATTACACCTTTCCGCTGGCCAGCTCGTTCCGGGGGGAGCCGCTGGCGCTCTACGGCCGGATTCTCCGGGCACAGCAGGCCTCCTTTTGTGCCTATCTGGACCTGGGTTCCCAGGTGATCGTTTCGGCCTCGCCGGAACTCTTCTGTGCCGTCAAAGATGGGCAGATTACCGCCTGCCCCATGAAGGGGACTGCTCCACGCGGCCGCTGGCCGGCCGAAGACCGGGAGATTGCCGCCCGGCTCAGGGAAGATCCCAAGGAGCGGGCGGAAAACCTGATGATCGTCGACCTGCTCCGCAACGACCTGGGGGTGGTTGCTAAAACCGGGACGGTGCAGGTCGAATCGCTGTTCGACGTGGAGGCCTATCCCACGCTTCATCAGCTTACCTCGCGCATCACGGCCCGGCTTCGGCCCGGCATCGGGCTGGTGGAGATCTTCGAGGCGCTCTTCCCCTGCGGCTCGATCACCGGCGCCCCGAAGCGGCGGAGCATGCAGATCATCGCCGAGCTGGAGCGGGAGCCGCGCGGGGTCTACTGTGGCGCCATCGGCGTCGTCTCCCCCGGTGGCGAAGCCGTTTTCAGCGTGGCGATCCGCACCCTGGTGCTGGACAGGAAGAGCGGCCGGGTCAGGCTGGGGGTGGGGAGCGGCATCACCTGGGATGCCTCGCCGGATGCCGAATACGCCGAGTGCCTGCTCAAGGCCGGCTTTCTCCGTCGGGATACGGACGATTTCCGGCTCATCGAAACGCTCCGGCTGGAGGACGGCAGGTATGCACTGCTCGACCGGCATCTGCAGCGTCTTGCCGAGTCGGCCGCCTATTTCCGCTTCCCGTGCACCATCGAACAGGTCCGTATGCTTCTTGAGACCCATGCCGAAAGACACCGGGAGACCTGCAAGGTGCGTCTCCTTCTCGACCGGGACGGCACGGTCACGCTTTCGTCCGAGCCCCTGGCGGACGAGCCGGAGCGGATGCTGACGGTGGCGCTGGCCAGGGAGCGGTCGGATTCGGGCGACCCGTTCCGCTATCACAAGACCACCCGCCGCGACCTGTTCGAACGGGCCATGAGCGACCACCCCGGCTGCGACGAGGTGCTGTTTTGCAACGAGCGGGGGGAGCTGACCGAAGGGACCTACCACACAATCGTGCTCCGGATCGACGGCGAGCTGCTGACCCCCCCTCTTGCCTGTGGCCTGCTGGCGGGGACCCAGCGCCAGGAGCTCCTGGCGCTGGGAGAGGTCAGGGAGCGGCTGCTCCATGAAGACGACCTCTGGCGGGCCGATGAGATCTGGCTGGTCAACTCGGTGCGGGGCTGGCGCCGCGGCAGGGTGCAGCCGCAGCCACCCTGGTGCGCCGGGGCGGGAAACACCACAAATCCGGAAGGAGTGAGTGCATGATCCCCATGACGGGATACGGGATAGTGACGAATCGAGGCCATGGCCGCTGTTTCACCCGCCTTGCAAGGGGCGGGGCCTTTGTCGTCGTGCTCTTTCTGGTGTGGATGGTTCCTGCAACGTCACAGGCAAGAGAGATGCGGGTGCTGACCCTTGACGATGCCCTTGCCATTGCCAGGGAAAAGAACCGGGACATCCAGAAGGCTCATGAATATGGCAACAGCGTCCGGGGAAAGTACGTGGAAGAGCGGTCGGCAGCGCTTCCCCAGCTTTCGCTGAACGGTTCCGCCACGCTCGGCAAGGATGAGAGCCAGCAAGCGTTTTACGGCAAGGCGCCGGAGCAGTACAGCCGGGTCGTGGATCTCACCCTGGAGCAGCCGCTCTATACCTGGGGCAAGGTGAGCGCCGCCATCCGGGCTGCGGAGGTGGGGCTGAAGACCGCCGACGAACAACTCCGCCTGGCACGGCAGGCAGCCCAGCGGGATGTTTCGGTTGCCTTCTACGATATTCTCTTGGCCAAGGAGCTGCACCGCCTGGCCGTGCAGAATCACGAACAGAAGAGCCGCCACCGGGACGAGGCTCATCGCAAGCTGGCAGCAGGGGTTGCCACCGACTACGACGTGCTGGCAGCCGATGTGGCAGTGGAGAATGCCCGTCCCGAGGTGATCAGGAGCGAGAACCAGGTCCGGGTTGCGCGGGAACGGCTCCGGTTCCTGCTGGCCATCGACGATGGCGAGGTCGATGCGGCCGGCACCCTGGAGTCCCGGATCTCGCCGCCGCCTGCCTATACGGATGCCTTGAACAGTGCCCGTGACAGAAGGCCCGAACTGGCCGATCTCCGCCACCGGATCGGCATCTATGAGGAGCTGGTGACCATTGCGGATGCCGACAACAAGCCGCGGCTCGACCTGAAGGGGGGAGCGGGCTGGCATCATCTCGACGTCGACGGCACACGGGATGACGGCGCTGCCTGGGATATCGGCGTCTACCTTACCTTCCCCTTTTTCGACGGCCTCAAGACCTCGGGCCGGGTTCAGCAGGCCCGCAGCGACCTGGCCACCCGGCAGATCGAGGAGAAAAAGCTCCTGGACGAGATTTCCCTGGAGGTCCGCAATGCGGTGAACAGCGTCAGGGAGGCGACGGAGATCGTTGCGGCACTGGGGGGTACGGTGCGCCAGGCCGAGCGGTTGCTGCAGATGGCGGAAAAGGGGTACGAATACGGGGTCAAGATCCGCCTGGAGGTGGAGGATGCCCAGCTGAACCTGCTCCAGGCGCAGAGCAACCTGGCGCGCGCCCGGCGCGACTACCTGTCGGCGCAGGTCAACATGGACTGGACCATGGGGCGTCTGGGCGAATAGACCGGCTGTTTACGGATCTATTCGAGCACGACGTTGCAAAGCGAAGGGGCGGGGGACGCCGCTGATGTGGAGATCCTCCGGCCGATCTGAGGGGGAGGAACTATCTGCACCCGTTCCCGCTCGGAAATCAGGGCTAGCCCTTGGGTCTGCCGATGGGAAAAGACGATGTCCGCTACCTGGCGAACCGGATTGCGGTTGTGGATGGTATGGGCATGAACGGTGCTGTTGTAGCGGGCAAGGGCACTGTTGAGCATGGTTTCGTTCTCGTCGATCCGGTTGTGGAGTCTCTTGAACCGGCTGTCGCGCATCAGCTGCGGATAGAGTTCCGGGGTGGCGACCAGACGCGCCAGCGCATCGGTCAGTTCCGAATGCTGTTCCATGAAGGTGGCAACTGTGACCTGGTTATCGGGCAGGGTGACGGGAAGTTTGCCAAGGGCGTTGCGGTATGCCGATTGCAGCCGGGAGATCTCCGGGGCATCGCCTGCCCTGTTCCGGGCAGCGGCAAGGTAGGGCCCGATCAGGGCGACCCGTTGCTGCGAGAGGGCGGCAACCTGTTGCCAGGCTTCGGTAGTGGCGTTGTCTCCCTGCGGGTCGCGGTCGCCGGCACATGTTGCTGCAGCAATGGCGATGATGGCAATGACCGGGAGCAGTATCCACCGGCGCATCGGGTCCTCCTCTGGATTGCATAGTTGATTACTGTAGAATAATTAAAATATTGTAAGCAATAATTGTTCCAGGTACATGGCTAACTGGAGTACTATGCGGAAACCAGTTTTGCACAAAGCTGCCGATGGTTCTCCCGTGGCTGCTCATGAGAAAACTGATGACATAATCTTCAGTTTTCAGCGGGAGTATGGCGGTGTTCGGTTGCGATTGCGCGGAGGATGAGGATGCAGCGGGGAAAACCGGCAAAGAGATATTCACAGGCGTCGCGGGTCCATGACATCATCCGTCTCATCGAGGCGCGGCATGGCATGACCATCGACGAGCTCGCCGAAGAGACCGGCGTGACCCGGCGGACCATCCACCGGGACCTGAACGTGGTCCACGAGGCAGGCTACCCGCTGGTCTCCGAATGGGAAAACAGCAACAAGGTCTACCGCTTCCTGACCCGTTTCAAGGACGTGCCACCCATCAGCTTTACCCTGCAGGAACTGGCGACGCTCTACTTTCTCCGCGGCCAGGCAGAGGTGTTCCAAGGGACGCCGTTCGACGGGGAGATCGGCTCGATCTTCCGCAAGATCAGGTCGGTTCTGCCGCCGCGCTATGCGGCACACCTGGAGCGGATCTCCGGCTGTGCGCTCCCCCTGCTCCAGGGGCGCCACGACTATTCGTCCCATGCGGAACTGCTCGGCCAGCTGAGGGATGCCCTGATCCACCAGCAGAGACTCTCCATCCGCTATACCCCGCCGGGAAGGCAACGGCCGACGGCATACCTGGTCGATCCGTACACGCTGATCTTTTACAAGGGAGGGCTCTACCTGCTGGCATATGCCCATAACCGGAAGGCGCTCAGGACCTTTGCCGTGGAGCGGATCGGCAGCGTCAGGGTGGAGCAGGAGCGCTTCGAGCTGCCGCCCGATTATAGCCCGGAAGAGCGGCTGAAGGGGGCGTTCGGGATCGTGGCCGAGCCTGCCATGGAGGTCTCGGCCCGGTTTTCGCCCCTGGTTGCCCATGCGGTGCGCGGCCGGCTCTGGCACCCGAGCCAGCGTATAACGGACGGTGACGATGGCAGTGTTGTTCTGACCTTTTCTGCGGGAGGGAAGATGGAGATCCTTGCCTGGCTGCTCTCCTATGGCGAACATGTGGAGGTGCTGGCCCCGACAGGGCTCCGGCAGGAGGTTGAAGAGATCGTGGCGCGCATGGAGAAGATCTACGGGGGGTAGTTGCAGGAAGGCAGATAAACGAAGGGGGCACTGACCTTTACGGCCCGTACCCCCTTGCCCGGCAACAGGTTACAGCAGCTGAACCATGGCGGGTCAGACCTTGAACCAGCCGACCATGCCGTTGAGTTCGAGGGCCAGCTGGGAGAGGTCGCCGGAGGAGCGCTGGATGTCGGCAAAGGAGTTTTTCAGCTCCCTGGTGACGGCGGAGATCTGCTCCATGTTGCGGGAGATGTCCTCGCTGGTGGAGGACTGCTCCTCGGCGGCAACGGCGATCCGCTGTACCATGTCGGTCACCTGGCTGACGCAGTTGACGATCTCGTCGATGGACGACAGGGTCCGGTTGACATGGTCAAGGACAGAGCTCACCGAATCCCGCTCGTCCTTCATGAAGGTTACCGATTCGGCAACGCTCCCCTGCATCTGCCGAACGGTCTTTGCGATATCTTCGGTGGCAGATGTGGTCTTCTCCGCCAGCGCCCTTACTTCGTCGGCAACCACGGCAAAGCCCCTCCCCATGTCGCCGGCACGGGCCGCCTCGATGGCTGCATTCAGGGCCAGGAGATTGGTCTGATCGGCAATATCCTTGATCAGCGTGACAACGTTATTGATCTCGTCGGACTGTTGCCCCAGGGATTCCACCTTGGCAGCAGACTCTTTGACGGTCTCGGCGAACTTGTTCAGCTCCTGCACGGTGGTATGCATGGCCTCCTTGCCATCGTCGGCGATCTTTTTCATCCTGTCGGCTGCCGTGGCGGTGTCCGAGGCGTTCCTGGCCACATCCATGGTGGTCTGGGTCATCTCCGTCATGGCAGCGGCCGATTGCTCGACCCGGCTGTTCTGGTCCTCTGCGCCCCGCTCCAGGGCATTGGAGGTGGCTGACAGCTCCTCCGAGCTGCTGGCGAGGCTCTGGGTCGCATCCTTGATCTTGCCGACAATCCCCTGCAGGTTGTCGACCATGGTCCCCATGGACGACTGTACCTTACCCACCTCGTCATTGCTGCTTTTGTCCAGGTGGAGGGAAAGGTCCCCCTTGGCCACCTGCTCGGCCGCACCGATCAGCTGGTTGAGAGGGTGGGCAATGGACCGGTAGATCCAGGCGCCGAAGAGGATGCCGAACAGGATGGCGCCGATGCCGATGGCGGCGATCAGGGTGATGCTGAAGCGGACCATGCGGTTGACGGTTGCAACCGCCTTCTCCTGGTCACCCTGGGCGATGCTGACGGTCTTCTTCCCTTTTTCCGCCTGTTGTGCCACGACCTCGCGGAGCTTCTTCGCCGCTTCGCCCGCCTTGGCGACCATGTCCAGCCGATTGTGCAGCTTGGCGATGACTCCGTCCTTGACGAACAGGAGGTTGGCTATGGCTCCGAGTGCCGTGTCGGCGCCCCGGAGCAGGGCTGCCTCCTGGCGGGCGTTCAGTTTGGTCAGGGTCTTTCCCAATTCTCCTTTGACTGTGCCAATGCGGCCATAAACCCCTTTCAGCTCGGCTTCCACGGCATCGATCTCTTTCGGCGTTTCGCTGGTGAACAGTCGCGAGGCCAGACCTTCCACATTGAAACCGAGGGAGACGAGTTCCGAATTGCCGGCCAGCACGCTGGTCGCCAGGGTGGAATTACCGAAGATCGTCCCCTGGCGTTTGGTTTCGTCGTTGAAACGGGAGGTGGCCATGGCTGCCTCCTGCTCGACAGCCAGGACGATGGCATTGAGCCGTTCGGTTATGTCGGACTGCAGGGTATCGCGGGAGGCGGTATCGGCACCGGCCTGGCCCACCAGGGCGGTCTGGAGCTTGATATATTCGGGGATCTTCTGGCTGAGAGCCTTGATGTCGCCGGCAAGGGAGGGCTGGGTTTTCAGGTAGTCATTCTGCAGTGCCTTGCTCATTGAGGAGTTGCATTTTCCCTGGGCGATCAGCACCCCCTTCTTGCTTTGCGCCTTCTGGACCTCCATGAAACCGAGCTGGAAGTCCTTGAGGGTGAGTTTCAGCTGCTCGATGTTTCTCACTCCTGCAGAGATGCTGTTCATGCTGCCGAGCGACTTGGTGTAGGAGGTGGCCGAACTGGTCTGCAGTCCCTTGATCTTGGCGTCGAGCTGTTTGAGCCGTCCGGTTGCCTCGCGTAGTTTTTCCGCAATGATCTTTCCGGCAGAATCGGCGGCTTCATCCGCCTTCAACCGGCCGTCGCTGACGGAATACAGCTCCGTGGCTATGGCAGAGAGATCATTGTAGGCCTCCATCTTGTCGCCGGAGAGTTCTTCCAGGGCTGCCTGGCTCGATTTCACCTCGGCTAGGGATTTTTCCGCCTCGCTCCGGTTTGCCCGGTATTCATCGGCATTCCGCGAGGTGCCGACCTTCAGGAGGTCGGTGGCCGTGCTCTGCAGCGACCGTTGGAACTCAACCGTCCGCATCTGGTAGGGAGTGCTCCGTTGGGTCAGGTAGGTCAGCTTGCTTTTCACTGACGACATGCCGATGATACTGGCAATGGCAACAGCCGCAATGATCAGGATGACGATCACCACGTTCATGGTCAGTTTTGTTTTTATGGTCATGATTCTTTTCCTTGGCTCTTGCTGATCAGTAGCCGATCAGGTGCTGGCCTTCGCTTTTCATGAATTTTATGAGCCGGAGCAGGTTGGGAGACGGAAAGCCGACGGTGACCAGGATGAATGGTCCCTTGATGGCGAGTTCCGGTGTCTGGAGTATCTTGACCGATCGCAGATCCGCTGTAGCCGGCACGATACCGATGGCGTTGGCTGATGCTGCGACCTCCCGAACGACGCCCACCGGTCCCTCGGCAGGGACAACCGCCTTCGTGAGCTCTTCGCCGGCCATGATCCTGTCGGCGAGTACCCATGCCGTTCCGGTGCTCCATGCCCCCCAGACGACCGAGAGCGGCGCGTCTGCCCCGTCGACGTCATCCCAGTTGCGGTATCTGCCGGAGAAGATCTTGCGGAGCTGTTTCTCCGTCAGGCTGCTCACGGGATTCAGTGCATTGACGATAACCCGGTACTCCACGTCTTCATACAACTGCTGATGCTGTATGAGTGCGCGATTGCGCAAAAGCAGCTTTCTTTCGAGGATCTGCCGCATGATCTCCTCGAAAGGAGCGGCGGCCAGTACCCCATCGCAGGCTCCCTGGTCAATTTCAGACATGGCCCAGGCTGGCGAAAGCTGGGCGGTTACGACCAGGCGGATGCCGGTGGCCTTTTCAAAGGCATCCTTGAGGGGAAGGATGAGGGCTGCAAGCGATTGCGGATCGCCATGCAGCCTGATCATCTCTATCCTGCGCTGGGCGGCATGAGCCGGTTGCGCCAGCAGCACAAGCGCCAGAACGGCGCCGAGCAGGGTCTGTATATGTCGGGTCCCAAGCGGCATGCTTTCTTCCCTGTGTTGCTCGTTTGTCCGAGGAGCTATTTGATGTATTTCTGCCCTTCACCCGTAATAAAGTCTATCAGCTTTCGGACGTTGGGCGATGGTGCTCCCTTGGTGAACAGCGTGGTCGGCCTGGTTACTTCCGGCGTTTCGATGATCTTGACTCCGGTGACAGCCGCGGTTGACGGATAGATGGCAATGGCCTGCGGGGTCGAGGCCAGTGTCACTTTGATGTCTTCCAGTGAATTTACCTCCAGCGCTTCCTTGGCAGGCGGCGCGCCATCGAGGATCTTCTGCTGGAAGGCGCCGTTGGGGCCCGGGATCAGCTTGGCCCAGATCACGATCACCGGGGAATCCTGCCCGCCGACCTCTTTCCAGTTGGCGATCTTCTCGGTGAAGAGCCCTTTGAGCTGGTCCTTGGAGAGCTTGGTCACGGGGTTGGTGCTGTTCACGGCCACAAAGACCTTGTCCTGCCTGATTGTTACGGCTTGGAAGGCATTGGGGTCTGCGACGGCAACCGCTTCCTTGGTGATCAGGTTTTTCAGCCCTTCGGCGGAAAAGCCCGCGACCAGGGCATCAGCCTCCCCTTTTTCCAGCTGTTGCACGCCGAACTTGCCACCGGTCTCCACCAGGATCAGGGTGTGGCCGCTCGTCTTTTCAAAGGCAGGTTTGATCGGCTTGAGAATCCCCTCGATGGCCGGGCCCCCGGCAGAGACCCTGATCTGGTCGGCAGAAGCGGTGGAAATGGTGGCAAAAAGGCAGATGACTGCCATCAGAGCGGGATGGATCATTTTTTTCATGCAGATTTTTCTCCTCGTTTCGGATATGCAGTGGGCTAGCCGCGGTTATTTCCTGATATATTTCTGCCCCTCACCCTTGATGAAATCCAGCAGTTTCTGGACGTTGGCAGAGGGGCTCCCCTTGGTCAGCAGGGTGATGTCGCGCGACAGTTCAGGGGTCTCCGGGACATTGACGGTGTTGTCCACCAGTGCCAGCGGGCCGAAAGCGATTGCCGAAGGATTGGAGACGACGTTCTGTTTGACATCCTCTGCCGTGGTCGCGTCCAGGACATCCTTGGCAAACGCTTTGGTGCCGAGGAACTTCTTGGCGAACATGGAGTTGGTTCCCGGAGTGAGTTTGCCCATGACCACCAGGATCGGCTGGTCATCCCCTCCTACCTCCTTCCAGCTGGCGATCTCGCCGCTGAAGATCCCCTGCAGCTGTTCAGCGGTCAGTTTCGCGATCTTGTTCTCTTTGTTCACGATGACCTTTACCAGGTCTTTGCCTATGACGACCTGTCCATAGGCTGCCGGGTCCTTGACTTCCACGCCTTCTTTCTTCATGAGCGCCAGCCAGTCGTTAAAAGAGAGGCCTGCGGCCGCAGCTTCCACAACCCCTTTGTCCAGGTCGAGCAGGGCGTTTTTCGGCCCGTTGGAAAGGATCGAGAGCTTGATTCCCGATGACTTTTCAAAGGCGTCCTTGATCGGTTTCAGGATGTTTTCCGTGGGGGCTCCGCCAGCGCCGATCTTGAGTTCGGCTCCCCAGGCAGCGCCTGTGAGCATGCAGAGTGCGGCGGCGGTGACAACTGCTTTCATCATGTTGTACATAGAGTTCCTCCTGTGAGGCTGATTTCCAGATCATCGGTATATTTGGGATTATCGGTTGCCAGGGGGGGAGCTTGAGCTCTTTGCTCGGTGAACCATAAATTTATTTTGCATATCAGGATATTGAAGCATTGTTTCGAGTGCCGCACTGGGGATTTCCCGATGAAGGTGCCGAAACCGCTCTGCAATTGACAAACATACGGGTATGGACTATACAATAAAACCTTTCGAGGAGCGTATGGAACAGCACGTAGGGACAGTTTTGGAGGGGATTCTCAGGGAGCGCATCGCCGCACAAGGGCGGATGACTTTTGCGGCTTTCATGGCCGCCTGCCTCTATGAGCCGGGGCTGGGATATTACACCTCGGCCGGGCGCAAGGTCGGCGCTGAGGGGGATTTCTATACCAGCAGCAATGTGCATCAGGCCTTTGGCCGTGTCATTGCCCACGAGCTGGTCCGGATGTGGGAATGCCTGGGGAGCCCGGCTGCCTTCGACATCGTCGAGGTGGGGGCCGGAGGGGGGCAACTGGCCCTCGACATCATGGATACCCTGGCCGAGACCGCGCCGCGGCTCTATGGGGCCTCGACCTACCGCTGCATCGAAAAGGAGCCATCCCTGAAGGCGGCCCAGGCGGGCAAACTGGCTTCCCACGCCGCACACCTTGCCTGGAGCGACCCCGACGACCTGTTGAGCGGAAAGATCTCCTTCAGCGGCTGTCTCCTCTCCAACGAATTGATCGACTCCTTTCCGGTCCATCTGGTGGAAATGACCAAGGAGGGGCTGCGTGAAGTCTTTGTGGCCGTTACAGAAGAGGGGTTCGGCGAGGAGCTTGCCGAACCGTCGACCCCTGAGATTGCCGCCTACCTTGAGCGGGTCGGGGCTGTCTTGGTCGTCGGCCAGCGGGCGGAGATAAACCTGGCGGCGCCTCGCTGGATTGCTGCCGTTGCACAGGCCCTCAGCCGGGGTTTCGTGCTGACCATCGACTACGGCTACCCTGCCCAGGTCCTCTATGCGCCGGGCAGGATGAACGGCACGCTATTGTGCTACTACCGGCACACCGTGGAAGAGAACCCCTATGTGCGCGCCGGCGATCAGGACATTACCAGCCATGTGGATTTCACTACCCTGATGCAGGTCGGCGAGGCAGCCGGTCTCGCCACGGTCTGGTTCGGCGAGCAGTACCGCTTTCTCATGGCAGCAGGGATCATCGAGGAGCTGATGGCCCTCGAAGCGCGGTCATCCAGCGAGGAGGAGCGCATAAAGCACCGTCTGACGCTGAAGAAGCTGATGCTGCCCGACGGAGGGATGGGGGACACCTTCCGCGTGCTGGTCCAGAGCAAGGGAGTGACCGATCCAAAGCTCCTCTGCATGCGGGACTGGCGGAAGCTTTTTTGACCGAATCCGGGGAGAATGATAGACTTTCATCATGATTTTGCAGAGAGATGCCGCCGCAGATGACTGATACGCTTAAGGCCCTGGTCTTTGACCTGGATGGGACCCTCTATTTCAGCGAGGAACTCGGTCGGGAGATCGGTAGGATCGCAGCGGTCTACATTGCCCGACTGAAGGGGATCGACACCGCAGCCGCCGTCAAGCTGCTCAGGGAGACGCGGCAACGGCTGACGCGGTCGCAGGGTTTCGAGGCGTCATTGAGCATCGCCTGCCTGGACCTTGGCGGCAACCTGGAAGACCTGCATGCGTTGTTTGCCAGCGAGGTGAACCCCGACGGTATCCTGCAGAGGGACGAGCGGGTAGTGGCATCTCTGGCGGCCCTGGGGCGCAGATTCGCCCTCCATCTCTACACCAACAACAACCGGGCGCTTTCGTCGCGGATTATGGAGATTATCGGTGTGACCGGCATGTTCGACCGGGTCTTTACCATCGAGGACTCCTGGCGCCCCAAGCCTGACCGCCAGGTGCTGACGGAACTCTTTGCCGGGATCGGACTGGAGCCGGGCGAGACCCTGTTCGTCGGTGACCGGTACGATATCGACCTGCTCCTCCCCAGACAGATGGGGGCGCAGGTTCATCTTGTCGGCAGGATCGAGGACCTGCTGGCCCTGAACGAGATTACAGAGAGAGGACAGACCATGAGTGGAGCAACCAAAGAGATGCTGGACGCCATCCTGCGGGCGATGGAGATAGAGAAGGAAACCTTTGATTTCTACACCAAGGCAGAGCAGAAGACGTTCAATGCCGGGGGAAAACGGATATTCCACTGGCTCGCCAAGACCGAGGAAGAGCACTACCTGAAGCTTTCGGAACTCTACGCCTCCCTGGAGAGCAGCGAACGCTGGGTCTTCTATGGCGGCTCCACCATCGAGCTGGAGCCGGATGCCGGCGGGCATGTCGGTTTCGATACCGGGGACCGGGAAGCGCTGGAAGTCGCCATGGAGATCGAAAAAAAGGGGATCGCCTATTTCGGGCAGCTCATCGAGAAGACCGATGATCCCGAGGGGCGGAGCATGCTCACCACGCTCCTCAACGAGGAACGTGAACATCTGCGGATCATCGCGGAGAAGTACGGGGCGCTTTCCAAGGGGTAGGCAGCGGTTGCGAGACGGATTCGCGGCGTGAAAGACCGGAGGTTGCAGGTGGCGATGCGTCAGGAAAAGGATACCCTCGGGTTCGTCAAGGTGCCGGCATCGGCATATTTCGGTGCCCAGACTGCGCGTGCCGTGGCCAACTTCCCCATTTCGGGGTTGAAACCCCATCCGGCGCTGGTCTGGGCCACTGTCCTCATCAAGAAGTGTGCGGCCAGGGCCAACATGGCCACTGGTCGGCTCCCGCGGGAGATCGGCGACGCGGTGCTCTCCGCTGCCGACGAGATCCTGGCGGGCAGGCTTGCTGACCAGTTCGTGGTCGATCCGTTTCAGGCCGGTGCCGGCACGTCCCACAACATGAATGTCAACGAGGTTCTGGCCAATCGGGCAGCCGAGCTCCTGGGGGGGAGCCGCGGGGTGTACGACCGGGTTCATCCCAACGACCACGTGAACATGGCCCAGTCCACCAATGACGTCTTCCCGACAGCCCTGCGGCTTGCCTGCCTGCGACTGACCGAGGAATTCCTGCCGGCCCTGGCGCTCTTGCGGGATGCCCTGGGGCGGAAGGGAGAGGAGTTCGACACGATCCTCAAGTCCGGGCGGACCCATCTGCAGGATGCGGTGCCGATCCGGCTCGGCCAGGAGTTTGCCGCCTATGCCCTGGCCATCGACAAGAACCTGCAAGGGGTCGAGCGAGCCCTGCCCGAGCTCCGGGAACTGGGGCTCGGCGGGACAGCGGTCGGAACCGGGCTGAACGCTGAGGACCGCTATATCGATCTGGTGATTGCCGAGCTGGCGCGGGAAAGCGGTTTCCCGCTGGTCCGGGGCCGCGACCTGGTGGAGAGAATGGAGAACATGGACCCCTTTGTGGCCCTCTCTTCGGCGCTCAAGGGGACAGCGGTCAACCTGATCCGCATTGCCAACGACTTGAGGCTTCTTGCCTCCGGTCCCCGAACCGGTTTTGACGAGATCTCCCTGCCTGCCCTGCAGCCCGGCTCCTCCATCATGCCGGGCAAGGTCAATCCCTCCATGGCGGAACTGACCGATATGGTGGCGTTTCAGGTGATCGGCTGCGATACCGTGGTGACCATGGCGGCTCAAGCGGGACAGCTGGAGCTGAACGTGATGATGCCGGTGATCGCCTTCAACCTCCTTTCTTCCCTGACGATTCTCTCCAATGCGGTGCGCAAACTGGCAACGTCCTGCATTGACGGAATCGTTGCCCATCCGGACCAATGCCGGCGGTATCTCGACGATTCCCTCGGCCTGGCTACGGTTCTGGCACCGTACATCGGTTATGCTGCCGCTGCGGAGATCGCCAAGGAAGCGGTTCGCAACGGAAAGAGCATTCGCGAGACCGTCCTGGAGAAGGGAATCCTTTCGGATGAGCGTCTGACGGCCCTTTTGGAGCCGATGTCGCTCACCACTCCCGGCGTACCGGGCAAGCACTAGCAGGTTGTAGAAACCTCAGGTTGTTCAATAACGGTCAGATCGTCGCACCCGCAGAAAGCCCCGCGGAGGCGTGGTACCCTCAGGGCATAAACAACGCTACGCCGCACAAGGCGGCTTTTGAGGACGGCGGCGAGATGGCTGTTTTTAGCTACGCTGAAACTTCGTTTTCAACAACCTGCTAGCAGACAGGTCGATGCGACCGTACACGACAAAGGAGAAGCAGTCATGATCGAAGAGGTAAAAAAGGTATTGGAACAGGTCCGGCCCGCCCTGCAGGCCGACGGCGGCGATGTGGAACTGGTGGAAGTTACCGAGGATGGCGTGGTCAAGGTGCGGCTCAAGGGGGCCTGCGGATCGTGCCCCATGTCCACCATGACCCTCAAGATGGGGATCGAGCGAACCCTCATGGAGAAGGTACCCGGCGTCAAGGAAGTGGTCGGCGTCTGATCGTTTCACACGGGAAGAACATGGATGAGAGGCACGGGGCGCGGAAGCAATTTCGCGCCCTTTGTGCAGATCGGTTACGCAGAATCAGTTTTGTCGGAGGGGAAAGAGGATGAGTCTGATCCGGCGCAGAACGCGGCGCGGCTTTCCACGCACCCGGCATTTCCTCGGCAGATTCAGGAAAAGCACGGAGGCGTCCGTCACCCAGGGGAATCTGGTGGAGCTTTTTCCCGACGGCGGCGCGTTTTTCCCATCGTTTTTCGCCTCTCTGCAGACTGCGCAACGGACAATCTCCCTTGAATTTTACATCATTCGCGACGACGCCATCGGGCAACAGATGGCCGAACTGTTGGTCGATGCGGTGCGGCGCGGCGTCACGGTTTCTCTCCTGTACGACTACATCGGCAGTTTCGAGACGATGAGCGCCTTTTTCCGGCGACTCGAAGAGGCAGGGGTCACCTGCCGCGCCTTCAACCCACCCCCTTTCCGTCGCGGGCTTGGCTGGTTCGACAAGCGCGACCATCGCAAGATTGCCGTCATCGACGGGACCATGGCCTTTGCCGGAGGGATGAACATCGGCGACGAGTATGCGGGATTCGGCGAGGACCGCCAAAGGTGGCGGGATGTCGGCATCAGGATCACCGGCCCTGCGGTTCTCGAATTGCAACGGCTGTTCTGCGAGAACTGGGCGGATGAAACCGGTGCAAATCCTGCCGGATGCGATCGAATCCCTTCAAGGCTGCCGCAGGGGGGCGATGCGACGGTGCATATCGTCAGCGGCGGACCGCACCATACCCGTTCCTTTATCCGCAATGCGTTCCGACTGGCCATTGCCGGTGCCTCTCGCAGCATCACCATTGCCAACCCCTACTTCGTCCCCGGCCCCCGTCTGATCCGCTCCCTGTTACGCGCTTCTCGGCGTGGGGTGCGCATTCGCCTGATTCTCCCGGCGGTGAACGATGTCCCGCTGGTCAGGCTGGTGAGCCGGAGTACCTACTCCTCTCTCTTGCGCGCCGGGATCGAGATCTACGAGCGGGAAGGGACTGTGCTCCATGCCAAGGTGATGAGTATTGACGGCTGCTGGTCTATCATCGGCTCCGCCAACCTGGATCAGCGGAGTTTCCACAGGAATTTCGAGGTCAACCTGATTGTAGACAGCCGTGCCTTCGGCTGCCAGGTGGACGTGATGCTCGGCATGGATCTGGCCAAGTCGAAACGGGTGATACTTGAAGAGCATGAGCGGCGAGGCTGGCTCATCCGCATGCTGGAGCGTCTCTGTTCCCCCATCAGCTGGTTCCTGTGAAGCCCCTGTACGACATGTGATACGGATCTGCCGCCGTGGTTACGGCACGCTGGACACTGCCGGGCGGCGTTCCGCGCGTGTATGTTTTTACTACACCGTGGATATTTTCTGCCGATACGGTAAACTGGGGCTGTTAGCGCCGATCTGCGCGATGAGGAGAGCACCTTGGGAACTCATAAGCATGTGGGAGAACTGCTGGTGGAGGCCGGTATCATTACCGCAAAGACCCTGGAACGTGCCTTGGAGCGCCAGCAGGGAACCGGTCGACGGATCGGGGCCATCCTGGAGGATATGGGGGTCGTCACCGAGGACGAACTCGTTGACGTGATGGCAGCGCAGCTTTCCATGCGCACCGCGAAAAAGATCCGGGGGCATGCCTTTCCGCCCGCAATTCTCGCCCTGGTGACTGCCGAATTTGCCGTGGAGCATACCATTTTCCCCCTGCAATTGAAGGACGGCATGCTGGCAGTGGCCGTGGCAGACCCTACCGCACTGGACGTGCTCGACGACATTGCCCGGAGCACCGGCCACCGGGTCATGGCGGTCCTCTCCTCAGCCGAGGAGATCACGGCGGCGATACGGGAATACTATTTCAAGGGGGAAGAGGTTGCCAAGACCTCACCCTGTCGCATCCTCGTGGTCGAAGATTCGCCGGTGGTGGCCAATGTGATCAAAGCGGCATTGGAGCGGGAGGGGTTCGAGGTGCTGCAGGCTGCCGACGGGGTCGAAGGGTTGAAGGCTGCCCTAAGCAGCATGCCTTGTCTGATCCTCTGCGATGCGGTGATGCCGCGCATGGACGGTTTCGGGCTGAGACGGGCGTTGGCAGCCCAGGCGGAAACCGCGGATACGCCGGTGATCCTGCTTACGTCCAAGGCGTCACCCGAGGAGGAGCAGAAAGCGCTCTCCTCGGGGTTCTTCGACTTCATTGCCAAGCCGGTCAACGCAGTAAGAATCATCTCCCGCATCAGGCGCGCCTTGGCGATGACGGCGAAGAATCGCTGACATCCTTTGGCCGAGCTCTGTCTTCTGTGCTGTGCAGGCAATGGCCTGCACGGTCGATTCCCCGGTCACTCGTAGCGAAGGGCGTCAATCGGATTGAGTCTGGCTGCCTTGCGAGCGGGATAGAATCCAAAGAAAATTCCGACTGCAGCAGAGAACAGGAAGGCGATGGTAACCGACTGGACCGAGATCAAGGTCGGCCATTCGAGCATTTTTGACACAACCATGGCCCCGCCTGCCCCCAATCCGATCCCGATTATACCGCCGATCATCGTCAACAGCACCGCTTCGGTCATGAACTGCATGAGGATGTCGTTGCGCCGCGCTCCGATTGCCATTCGGATGCCGATCTCCCTGGTCCTCTCGGTGACCGAGACCAGCATGATGTTCATGATGCCGATCCCCCCCACAATGAGCGAGATGGATGCGACCGACCCGAGCAACAGGGACATTGCTCTGGATGACTGCTCTGCGACGGCCAGGATTTCCGACAGGTTGCGGATCGTGTAGTCCGGTTCTTTGCCGTTCGTTATCCGATGGCGCTGGTTGAGCAGGGATTGAACCTCCTGCTCGGCCTTGTCGAGGAGCTCCTCACTTTTTGCCTTCACCAGAACCGCACCAACGGTGTTGGTGAACTGGGAGCGGACAAGGTTGCGTTGCGCCGTCTTAAGCGGTACAAAGATCGAATCGTCCTGGTCCTGCCCCTGAGGTGACTGCCCCTTCCGTTCGAGAACCCCGATAACGGTAAAGGGGACCTTCTTGATGCGGACGATCTTACCTACCGGGTCTTCCTCGCCGAAAAGGTTCTCCGCGACGGTCTGTCCAAGGAGGCATACCTTGGCAGCGCTATCCACATCCTGCTGCCCAATGCTCCTGCCGTTTACGACTCCCCATTCCCTGATGTCGAACAATTCGGGGGTTGTCCCCAAGACCACGGTCGACCAGTTCATATTGCCATAGATCACCTGGGAGGTGGTCCTGACCGAGGGGGCAGCAAATTCCACCGACGGGCACTCGGACATGATCGCCTTCACGTCGTCGCTGGTGAGTGTCTGGGTCGAGCCGCTTCCTACTCGGATACCGCCACTGGTGGTGGAGCCGGGAATGACGAGGATGATGTTGCTGCCGATACTTGCTATCTGCTGGGCAATGACGTGGCTTGCACCGGCACCGACAGCCATCATGGCAATGACAGCGGCGATGCCGATTATGATCCCCAGCATGGTCAGGAATGAGCGCATCTTGTTCGTGCGGAGGGCACGCAGGGCAATTTTCAGGGTTTGTAGCATATCCATAGGCTAGGCTCGGGTGTCTGCGATGATGCTGCCGTCGCGGAAGGTGATCCGCCGGGCAGCATGGGCAGCTACATCAGGTTCATGCGTGACCATGATGATGGTGATGCCGTTCCGGTTGAGTTCATTGAACAGATTCATGATCTCCTCGCTGGTGGCACTGTCGAGATTCCCCGTCGGCTCATCGGCGAGTATGACCGCTGGCGAGTTCACCAGTGCCCGTGCAATGGCGACGCGCTGTTGCTGCCCCCCGGAGAGCTGGCTCGGATGGTTGTTTTCCTTGCCGTTGAGGCCGACGTGTTCCATGGCGGCCAGTGCTCTCTGTCGGCGTTCCTTTGCCGGAACCTTTGCGTAGACGAGCGGGAGCTCGACATTCTCCACAGCCGGTGTGCGAGACAGCAGATTGAATCCCTGGAAGACAAAGCCGAGTTTGCTGTTGCGGATGTCGGCCAACTGGTCGTGGTTCATGGAGCCCACATCCACTCCGTCCAGCCGGTATTCCCCGGTAGTCGGGCGGTCGAGGCAGCCGAGGATATTCATGCAGGTTGATTTGCCGCTGCCCGATGCCCCCATGATGGCGACAAATTCCCCTGCGGAAACGCTGAAGGATACCCCTTTCAGCGCTTCGAACTGCTGGTCCCCCATCGTGAAAACGCGACGGATATCTGTTAATGAAATGACTGAATCCACGTGCTGCCTTCCTCTGCTGTCAATGAGGCCGTGGCCCCATCGGTGAGCCTCCCATTGCGGCGCCCGATTTCTTTTTCGTGTCTCCGCCCAGTTGTTCGATGATGACTTCGTCACCCTCTTTCAGGGCGCCTTCCACGAGTTCGATGCTGCTGTTGTTGCCGATGCCGGTTTTTATCGATACGGCTATCGGCTTGTTCTCTTTCAGGACATATACCTGCAGCCCCTTGTCTTTGCGTCCCGGTTTTCCACCCTGCTGTTGTAATGAGGCAGACTTTTTCTCTTTCTGTTCTTCACCTTTTATCTTGGGCTTGAAACGCAGGGCCGCTGGCGGGAGTTTCAGCGCGTCCACCTTTTTCCCGACCTCAATGGAGACATTGGCGGTCATGCCGGGTTTGAGTTTCAATTCTTTGTTGTCGACGTTGATCACGACAACGTAGGTGACGACGTTTTGGGTAACCACGGGCGCACTGCGAACCTGGACGACCTTTCCGACAAAGGACTGCTCGGGATAGGCATCCACGGTGAACGTCGTATCCTGGCCGACCCTGACGCGGCTGATATCGGCCTCGTCGACGCTGGTCTCGATCTGCATCTTGGTGAGATCCTGGGCGATGGTGAACAGGGTAGGGGTCTGGAAGGAAGCGGCCACTGTCTGGCCGACATCGACGGCTCGGGAGATGACGATTCCGTCGACGGGAGAGCGGATGACGGAGTAGCGGAGATTGGTCCTGGCCTGGAGCAGGGCTCCTTTTGTCTGGGCAACGCTTCCCTCGGTTGCCTTGATCGATGCCTTGGCTGAAAGGTAGGCGGTTTCCGCCACGTCGTAATCCCCCTGGGAAATGATCCCGTCAGCCAGCAGTTTCTTGTTGCGTGTCAGGGTCCGCTCGGCATCTGCAAGGGTCACCTTTGCCTTCAGAAGGTTTGCCTCGGCATTCAATGCATTGCCTCTGGCCTGTTCGACCGCGGCATTGAACAGGGACGGATCTATCTCTGCAATGGCCTGACCCTTGCGCACTCTGGAGTTGTAATCCGCGTAGAGCTTCTGGATGGTTCCCGACACCTGGGTTCCCACCTGCACCGTGGTAACAGCGCTCAGGTTCCCGGTTGCCGCTACCGTGGCTACGATGGTCCCCCGTTCCAGCTTGGCCGTGCGGTACGATATCTCCGGATTCCTGTTTTTGACAAAATAGAAGCCGATTCCGGCTATGAGTGCAAGAACGACGGCGATTACAGCGATTTTCTTCATGGTACCCTCTATGGGAAAGGACGATATATCTGAATTCCGTCAGGAAGTTTAGTACAAAGAAAGGAGCGATGCGAGGAATATTTATGCTGACCGTGCGCACAGAAAAAGCCCCCTGTATAAGAAACCAGGGGGCCTCTGGTGCATGCCCACCACACTGAAGCGGTGGGCTAACTAGGGCAACCCTCCTTGCAGCGGGTTACCGGGCGAAGCATATAGATTTGTGTCCACATCAGAGCCGGTTCTCCTTTCCGGGAATTCCCCCTGGTCTAAATTCCTCGAGGATGATTCTATGATAATCATTCCTTTTTGATTGTCAACCTGCTGGGTGCCAAATTTGTTTATAGGCATTTCTTGATGCACTTCAGGAGAGCGCCTTCCCGGACGGTCAGGGCTGCGTCAGGGCAGAGTTCGCGGCAGCAGAAGCAGCGAATGCAGCTGTGGTAGTCGATGACGAGCTTCCCATCCTTCAGGGTGATGGCCCCGGGAGGGCAGGCGTCGCGGCAGATTCCGCACAGGCGGCACTTGCCGGGGATGGCGACGGGACGGGAGGTCAAGTGCTGCCTGAGGCGGTTCTTGAGGAACGAGGGGAGACCGAACTGGACGTCGGAGATATGGGGGAGCCGGAACCCCTGCACCCTGACCTCGTCGAGGGGCGCCCCTGCCAGTGTGATGGTGGCACGGTCGGTGCCTGGAATGCCGAGCCGCTCGGCGGCCCGCTCCACATAGCGGAGTTTGTGCGGGATGCCGATGATGTCCGCGGCCACGACATCGACCGCCAGCGCATTGACCCCTGCCAGCAGGCATCCCACCTGGCGCGGGTCGCCGCTGCCCGGCCCGTCTCCTTCCATGGCGGTTATGGCGTCGACAATGGTGAGGTCGGGGGGGCGCAACTGGTGGATCTCCACCAGCATCCGGGCGAACAGCTCCCGGTCGGCGCCGGCCTTCAGGTGCCAGGCCGCCTTGGCGGTCCCGACTACGGCCCCGAACAGGTTCTTGACGCCGCAGGTGATGGTCATCATCTCGTGGGTTTTCAGCTTGGGCAGATTGATGACCCGGTCGGCCTCCAGGTAGGGGGCTGCCAGGGCAATCCGCTTGAAGGTCCCGCTGCCGGCGACTTCCCTCGGCTCGGTGAACTCGACCAGTTCGGTACCGGTCTCTTCGAGCACGGCAAGTATGCCGGATTTTTCCGCCACGCGCCTGAGGCCGCCCACTCCTGGCGAATCGCCGACAATGGGGATGCCCCCGGCTTCCCGGACCAGGCGGATCACCTCGCGAACAATCGCCGGGTGGGTGGTCACGGCCCGTTCGGGCAGTTTGGCGGACAACAGGTTCGGTTTCAGCAGCACCCGTTCGCCCGGTCGGACAGATGCGGCCATCCCCCCCAGGGGGGCCAGCAGTGCGCCAAGGGCCGCACGGATCGAGTCTGTGTCATAACTGTCTGCTTTTACAATGGTTACGGTCTGCATGGCAAAACTATAGAATCCACACTTTCATTAGTCAAAGTTTTTCAGGTTTCGAGTGGCAAAGCAGGTGGTTTTCTGATAAAGGATTCTTATAATATAATCATGAGGAGGTCGTGCATGGCTGTGGTCGAAGTGAGCATCACCCCTCTCGGGACCGGCGAGGCAGGGGTCTCCCGTTTCGTGGCCGGCTGCGTCTCCATTGTCAGGGATTCAGGCCTTGCGTACCAGCTCACTCCCATGGGAACCATCATCGAAGGGGAGTTGGACAGCATCCTGGCCGTGATCCGCCGCATGCACGAGTCCCCCTTTGCCGCCGGTGCGCAGCGGGTGTCGACGCTGATCAAGATCGACGACCGGCGCGACCGGGCAGAGCACACCATGCAGGGTAAGGTCAGTTCCGTGGAGGCGCGCCTTGCGCACTGACGGCGACGGACTCGCCGCTGTCCCTGCAATCCCCAAGATCCTCCTGGTGGATGATGTCCAACTCTTCCTGGAGATCGAAAAGGGGTTTCTGGAGAGCTCGCCCGTCCAGATACTGACGGCGCGCAACGGTGAAGAGGCCCTGGAGGTCATCCGTCGCGAACTCCCATCCCTGGTGGTCATGGATATCAACATGCCCCGGTTGGACGGCATAACCTGCTGCTCGATCATCAAGGCCGATCCAGCGCTCGCCGCGATCCCGGTCATCATGGTCACCAATGCCGGCCGTGCCGACGATGTCCGGCAGAGCTGGCGGGCCGGGTGCGACGATTTCCTGGAAAAGCCGGTAAATGGAAGGGTCTTCCTGGAAAAGACCCACCGTTTCCTGCAGGTCATCGAGCGGCGCAAGAGAAGGGTCGCCTTTGACCGGGAGGTAATGCTGCAGATGGCGGGCCAGGAGATTGGTGCCCTGGCCGTGGATCTCAGCTACAACGGCGTCTATGTGGCAACCGTCCTCGATCTGCCTGTGGATGCGGAGCTTCTGCTCTCGTTCAGCCTGCTGGATGCCGCCTCCCCGCGCATCATCGCCCGCAGCCGGGTGGCCTGGCTGAACGTGGGAGGTGGGCGGAGGAAACAGAACTACCCCCCCGGAGTCGGGATCGAATTCCGCGAGATCATCGGCGAGGGGCTTGCCATGGTGCGCATGAACGAGTTGCGGGATTTCGTCGACCTGCACCGGGAAACGGGGTAGCCGCCATGCAGTCCGCCATCGAGCGCTTTCTTGTCTACCTCTCCTCCGAACGCAACGTTTCCCCCCATACCCTGACCGCCTACCGTACCGACCTGCACCAGTTTCTCGACTTCGTCCGCCAGGAACGGGGCGCTGCCGCGACTGCTGCAGCGGTGGATCACCTGCTGATCCGGCGCTATCTCGCCCGGCTCATGAAAGGGCAGATGCGTAGCACCATTGGCCGCAAGCTGGCAGCCATCCGCGCCTGCTACCGCTACCTTGTCCGCCAGGGGCTGGTGGAAAGGAACCCGGCAGAACTCGTCAGCACCCCCAAGCGGGAGAAGCGGATTCCGTACCATCTCACCATCGACGAGGTGACCGCCCTGGTGGAGGCGCCGGATGGGCCGGAGACACTTTCCCTGCGCGACCGCGCGATCCTGGAGCTGCTCTATTCGTCGGGACTGCGCGTTTCGGAGCTGACCGGCCTGAATATCGCCAGTCTCGACCTGGACGGCGGGCTGGTGCGGGTGCTGGGCAAGGGGGGGAAGGAGCGGATCGTGCCGCTGGGGAGCCATGCCCTGCGCGCCCTCAATACCTACCTGGGTGCGCTGCCGGCCGCCACCCCGGACCGGGCGGTCTTCCTCAACTCCCGCGGTGGCAGGCTCACCCGCCGTAGCGTCGGCAGGATCGTGGATCGCCACATCCTGCGGCTCG
>MTLC01000233.1_pt1 | contig 99848 bp, 102 predicted proteins | sample 1982451 | NCBI WGS metagenome assembly MTLC01 (sample SAMN05710165, study PRJNA340218) | biofilm metagenome | isolation source: sample SPH anode biofilm adapted to +100 mV | place: USA | collected 2012-02-03
TGGAGATGTGTGAACCTTTCTCTACTGGCGCGAACGAAGGGATATAATAGAAGACAAAATGAAGGGAATCCTCGCCGACATCAATCCTCTCGACAAGTTCTTTCACGACTTGCTGCCTAGCCTCATAACTCAACGATGGCCACAGTGACGCCAGCGTAGTTGCTCTCTCGATTACATACGACTTGCCAATCTCATTTGTTTTGATGAAATCAATCTCTGCCTGCAGGCGGGGGATCTCCAGGGTAATGTTGTCAAGCCTGGTCTTGATCGGATCATATCTTTCTTTGAACCCGTTTTGATCAAGAACCTGCTTACCATACAAGTCGATTAAAACATCAACTTTACCGTTCACTTCCTTCTGCTCTTTCTTCAGCAGTTCAAGCCTCTCCTGCTTTTCCACCAATTCTTTTTTCAGATCTTCGTTGGCACCAAGCTGTTCAGGTGCAACAACCACCTCCTTCAAGGCATTCTGGAAGTTCTCCTCAATGATGTCCTCGTTGATTCTCATTCCACATTTCTTGCAGGCATAGCGGGGAATCTTCATAGAAGGATACGGTGCGACGTAGAGCTTCTCGCCACATTGACACTTCAGTATCCCGGAAAACAAGAACCTTCCTACCTTCGGGACCGCCTTGAATGACGTGTATCTCCTAGCTGTCTCCTCGAAGATTTTATTCGCTGCGTCCCAGTCCTCTTCCGACACCAGCGGTTGCACGTTGGTATAAACCCAATCTGACTCCGGTTTCAGCACCCAATTCTTCTTGTTACCAAGACTCTTTGCGTAGTTGGCTCTGCGTATGCCCTTGTAGATTGTATCCGAGAGAAGCCGCTTGAGAGATGTCGGCCTGTAAACCTTCTTGCTCCTTGAATAGAGCCCTTCATCTTTGAGTTGATTACAGGTGGTGAGCAGCTTGCCGGTTTCAAGGAATATTTGGTATGCCCTTTTGACGACTGGAGCTTCATCCGGATTGGGAACGATCTTTCCATCAACCCAGTGATAACCGAAGGCCCCCTTTCCACCAGTATTCTTTCCCAACTTTGCCCTGATAGGAATTGATGCTGCGACACGGGCAGAGATCTCCTCACGCTCCCACTGAGCCAATGCGCCGATAACGGTATAGAGGAGTCTGCCGGCAGGGGAGGACGTGTCAATACTCTCTTCAAGGCTTACGAGTGCGGCATCGTGCTTTTGGAAGTAGTCGGAGATTTCGAGGAGTTGTTTGGTGTTGCGGGCAAGGCGAGCAAGTTTTGAGAAGATAAGAGCCTGTATTCGACCAGCGGCTACGTCATCAAGCATTCTCTTGGCTTCAGGATTGTCAAGGACATCCTTGCCTGAAACGCCTGACAGGTCATACAGGTCTACTATGTTCCATCTCTTGAGTTCTGCATACATCCGAGCACGGGCTTCATGATTCTTTGGCGATTCTCCCCGCGCCTGATCTTCTGTTGATACCCTTATCCATATTCCAACGTTCATCCCGTCATTCCTGTCTAAATCACCCCGCCGGCCCAAACCACCCTGCCAACGATCTTAAGATTAATCGCCTCTTCCCCATGCAGAATTTCAGGCTCGTATAGGGTGTTATCGCTTCGGATCACAACAGAGCCGTCATACTTTTTCTGCAGACGCTTCACAAGCAAAGCGTCCTCGTATTGCACAACGTAGATAGCCCCGTCTTCGACGCGTGAAGTTCTGGTATCAATCAGAATCAGATCGCCATTGCTCAAGGTCGGTTCCATGCTGTCACCTTGTACCGATATAAGCGCCAAAAAGTCCCTTGGAATCCCCAGTACGTTCTTTACCCACTCTGTCCTGAAATACAGATGATCAACAATTTGCTCACTATGAATAATTGCACCCCCACCAGCACTGGCCTTGACCTCAAACCTTGGCACCTTGACGTAGCCATCCGCCTCGGAAACAAGTCCGTTGTCTCGACATACTGTCGGAAGACAACCGCCATCTGAGAACATCCACTGCAAATTGATGTTCTTGCTGATACACAATTTGATGATTTTTTCGTAAGGGATAGTTCCCCGTTTTTTCCAGGTGCCAAGCAGCCTTGGGTCGCTTTCGAGTGCTTTTGCGACATCAGTATCACTCTTCAGCTCAAGAGCTGTTTTCAACCTTTCGATGATATTTTCAATCAGAATGTCGTCATTTTGCTGAATTTTGCTTGACATGGTTTTCATCCTTATGCAACAATAATCATCATGATGAGGAAATCACTTAAAATAAAGGTCCTGATGATGCAGAAAGGAATATCAGGATCACATATCGCTGAAAAAGCAGGGGTGCATCGTACTGCGGTCTATCACGTAATCAGCGGCAGAGCCAAATCACAACGCCTACAAAGGCTGATTGCCCAAGAACTTGGTTGGCCATTTGATGCCCTATGGGCCGACTGATGATATTTGCAAGCGGTTTATCGTCTATATGGAACCGTCAGTCGTCATTTACTCATCATTTATAGCATACGTATTTAATATTTTCATCAAAATGTTTACTTAATCTTCTTTACGTTGCGAGATTCCTGTGAAGGTCACTATCGAGTACAAAAAGTCTCCTGATCCTGAAGCCAGGCTTGATCGTCTGATGGATATTATCCGGCGGGACCTCGAACGCCAGGCCTTTGTACGTGAAACTGACAGGATCAGAGTTTCACCAGCACCACCTCCTCCGCGATCACGGGAGGTGGCCATTGCAACATAATAGACTTCAGCGCAACACAAACTGTATCGACGATAGAGGCGGGGTTGATTCGTTCGAACGTATTCTTGAAAGCCTCGCAGCGAGACCGAAGTATCTTCCAGAATGGCCCGATACTCAACGAGCAATGCCGAATGAGATCCTTCGTTCGGCACTTTTCAATTGTCGAAACCGGAATCAAGCTCGACTCTTCATGAAGGACGCAGAAATTGCTGTGATCGGAGACGGTCAGGTAATTTATCGTGGAGAGGAACTGCGCCAGGATGATGAACTTGTCTGGTTGCACCTGATGCATCTGGCAAAGAAGACCCGTCTTGGCGATTGTATCGACTTCACCCCCTATTCCTTCATCAAAATGCTTGGCTGGCCAATCAAGGGCCAAAGCTACGACCGACTCCGAGTCTGTCTCAGCAGAATGCAGGCAACCGCGATCCGCTTCCAATCAAAACGCCTCGATAGCTTCATCAGTGTTTCTCTGATCCTCAAGTTCAGGTCCAGAAACGATAACAATGAAAACCTATCCCGATGGGAAGTATGGGTTGGCGAAGAAATGCGCCTTCTATTCGACGAAGAGTTCCTGACGAGGGTGAATTGGGAAACGAGACGAGCACTCCCAGACGGCATTGCATCAAAACTCTTCGGTTACTGGTCGAGCCATCGGAAACCGTTCCCGGTAAAAACGGAGACTCTCATCAAACTGTGCGGTTCCGAGATGGAGTTGCGGCATTTTCGCATCGAATTGAGGAAGGCGCTCGACGTACTCGTCAAAGTGAGTTTCCTCGAATCCTGGGAGTTCAGAGAAGACCTGGTATCCGTCACGCGGAGGCATTGACCTATGACTTACAAGGTATTGACCTATGACCGGCCAACTACTGACTTTTGACCGACAAAGTATAGACCTTAGCCCTACAGGTACTGACTTTTGACCGGCAAACCTATTGACTTTAGACCTGCGGAACTATTGACCTTTGACCGACAGGCACATCGGAATTTCGCTAAACAGCACGAGATGTTACAGAGTTTTCCACAGCCCCCTAACCTTCTTTTAACCTTTTATAACCAATAAGGGCTGAAAAACCGCCAAGGAGGACCCCATGAACTGCCCAGTTCCAGATGACGCCGTGACAATCGTCATCACATATTTACGACAGCAAGGGCTCACCATCACCCAGGCAGGTGATGCATACCGCTTGGCTGAAGGACTGCCGAACATCAATGTCGTTATCAAGGCATTCCATGAACAGGCCATCAGCATTGCTGAAGACGGCACCATTCATCTTTTTGGAATTTACCTTCCTTCTGGATGGGACACCGTAAGAATCAGGAGAAAGGTCGAAGATCATCTTCGGAAGATCTCCTCCACGGAGGAAATTATCCGTATCGCTTCATGCTTGGGAGTAAGACTTTCTGAAACTGGCAGGTGATCCAAGAACACCCGGTCTCCAGTCGTAGTAAGACAACCTAATAGCACAGATTCAATCTGGCACGGCCGGGCACTTCAATGTGCTGGCAAAGCCGGTCTACGGAGAAAACTTCCGTGACCGGCTTTTTTTGTTTGATCGGAGGTCACATGGATTTCTTCAAGGCAATGCAATGGGTGCAGGACAACGAACCCACGATCAAGAGCAAGATCAGGCAGTATCGGAAATTCACCCCCTATGATATGTGCGATTTTCTGCAAGAGGCATACGAAGCCGCTCTGGTAGCAGTCCTACGTAGTCAGGAGAAGAATATCCCGTTCGAGGCTGCCTTCTGGACCACATTCCGGAACAAGATCAGCGTTCTCACTCCTGACCCTAACTTTACCCATGGTTCCAATTCGATTCCTTCGCATATCTGTTATGGCGACATCGAGGCAGTCGAACAGACGAGTCATAGGAGTGAAGAAGGCGCTGACATCGAGGCAATCTTCGAGGCTATTTCACACCACTTGACGGCAAGGGAAAGAGAAACTCTGTCTCTCTCCCTGGGGGTAGCTGAACAAGGGAAACTAACAACACACGAGATCGCTGATCTCTACGGCTGCTCTGACTTCAATGTCCGAGACACTTTGAAACGGGCGTTCAGACGAATAAAGCAACTCGCAGACAACGGAACCATCGTCGTCGACCGCATGAGGCTCGTGACCCAGCAGCACCAGGAAATAATGTCTGGCTGTGTAGCCATACAGGACTTCACGCCTTTGGGTTACTCGTCGAGAAGCCCGCCTTCCTGAACAAGACACTTCACGGCAGTAACAACCGATTATTACAACCCGCAAAGGAGCAATAATGAAACGCAATGCAGCAATCACGAAGTTCAAGCCATTATCCCAGAAGGTGCTCAGGCGCCTTGCTGAAGACCGCATTATCGAATCCCCGCTTACGGATAGTAATCAGCAGTTTCTTTCTGCTCTCTGTCGAATCTGGACGGACGAATGGTACGTTGCCCAGATGAATAAAACTTTCAAACCAGATAAGAGGGCGGTCATGCTGGCTTTCCCCAATTTCGGTAAGATTGAACGATACATCCTTAGCAACTATCTCAATCTCAAACCTGGGATGAAACTCCCGGCTAAAGATATAGCCAACCGCATCCGTCAACACTTCAAGATCGAGTACCCACATTTCAAAATTCATCGAGTTCGCCAGGCGGCCTACAACCTTCGCCGTCATTCTCGATCCGGAAGCCGTAAACATACCTTGATCCAGTTGGCCATGCTGGAGGGGAACCACAATAATTTTTGGTCATAAACATCTGTCAGAGTCGACAACTAAACATATCTATAAGAACTTGTTCTTTTAGATATGTTGGACCTCATCGACGCAAGGAGATACGGAATGAGAGTAGAAAATCTGGAAGAAAAGCTCAACTCGCGAATCATTGAGGCATTTAACGCCGGTTTGAGCGTCATTGAAATAAGCAGGGCGGTGAATAAAAACTGGGTCGCACATATCCATAGCCTGCTCAAGGGTACCGGTGACATTGATACCCTTGAAAAAGTTGGACTACGCCGTTCATACGGAATCGATGGCAAGTGGGAATCAGCACTAAAGAAAATAGGGTATTCCTTCCCGCGCTGGTGCATAGGATGGGGGTTTGATCCTGTAAAAGCGGCACGAGAACTGGCACTAGGTGAACAGGGCGACGTCCATGAAGCATTGAAGAGAGACTTTCCTACCGTTTATGCGCGGATGTTTGGCGAAGATCCGCCGCAGAGGGTCCCAACCACCAGAATACATGATCCACATCCATCCGTAACAATCGTCTGGCATCCCGACCGCAATGCCTATGTTGCCGAGTTGATCGGCAATCCGGCGATAAATGCCGGCGGCATAGATCTGGAGCACGCATTACAGCGTTTCCTGGTGGCACTTCGGTTTGACGAGCAAATCAAACGCCTGGAACTGATGATCGCCCAGAGACAATACCAATAACGCAACATGGAGAATAAAAGTTCTCCATGTATGGCAAACGAGACAAGGAACCTTTTTGGGGGAATAAAAAGGCTCCGAAACAGGGTCCATAATCTGAAGGAGCCTAAATATTCCCCCAAATATTCCCCTAAAACGTCTCCTTCACCTTCCCCCCTACAAGATTATAGGTGTAGGGGACGTTTTGTTCCCCAAAAAAGTCACCAAGGAGGAGGCAATCATGGGAGTGCTGGTTTGTGATCTGGGTTTTTCGTCAGCAAAGTGGATGTATGAGGATCGTAAGGGGAGGATTATTTCCGCATTCAGATATGACGGAGACAATTTGATGGTGGGAGAAGAAGCACTCCTGTCATCGGGTTCGTCCTACCTGAAAACGATGGAAGAGCTTGTGAGGTTCTATCCAGAGTTTGTTGGCCACTGCTTCAAGGCAGCCAAGGCTGAAGGGACGGTCACACTCGCGGTTGGTCTGCCATTTTCCTATTGGCAGGATCAAAACAAACCTGGCGGAGCGGTTCCGGCCTTAGCAAAGGCATTATCCGGAGCACTCGTCACTGATGTCGCCATATTCCCGCAAGGTCTCGGTGGACTCAGGGATTACTTGGACAATGTCGAGGAAAGGCCTGAAGGGAACGTCTTGGGAATAGATATCGGATTCAACACGATTATCTTTACGCTCTTTTCTCCTCAGAAAAGACAGATCATCTACGGCAAGACCCTCAACAAACGAGGTGTTCACCAGATGGCAACCAGCTATCTGCTGCCACGCATCAAGGACCTGGCGCCTTCCGGTACGTTTACCCCGGTAGAAATAGCTTTCCTGATCGAGAAAGGTTATCTGCAATACGGTTTTGAGCGACACGATGTCAGGAAGGAAATCAACGATGCCGGGGTTGCCTACATCGAGCACATCCTCCGGGATGTCCAGGGAGAGTTGCAGGCGCACGTTGGAATGCATGCCGACTTCGACCGGGTATTACTGTTTGGTGGTGGTGCTGCACTGCTCAAGGATGGTTTCCCGGCAAAGAATATTGAGGTAATCGTCCTGCCGGTTCCGGAATTTGCGAATGCCCGCGGATTCCGTTCACTGGCTGGCGGAATGTGAGCGTGAATCATGGCCCAGTTCACGCTCAAGATAAAAACCTATGATCCCGACATCGTCACTGCTTTCGCACACCTTCGTAAAAGCCGGAAGCAGTCGGCCTTTACCCACGAAGCCCTTAAATACTTTCTGGCAACGGAACAGGGGGCACAGGTTATGGCGCTCATGGCCAAGGGATACGAAGAACCACTGAAAGCCACCACTAAAGCAAATCGGAATGAATCACCCATTACGATACGTGAATCAGCACCATTAATGCCAACGACTCTTGAACGTCAGGCGTTACCACTTGGGGAACTGTCGGAAGACTACTGTGCCTCAGTTCTTGGCAATATACTGAAATGACGAAGTAAAGTCAGGTCAAAATATATGACGAATATGGCGATATTGTTGCTCAGGAACTTGGTTATATGAAATTTGAGCGAAAGCATGACTAGGCAAGAAGTTTATAAGGTAATTGATCTTATTGCGGCAATTCTCATAGAGAATCCATCTATCGTCCCGGGTCAAGATGGGGTGACGACAGCTAATTGGCTTCGATCACTTTTTTTTGACGAAAAGTCTGGAACTCTATACTTTGGACGTGATGAAATCTCGCGCAAAGAGTTGGAGTTAATACTGTTACTAAGGCAACGCAACATATCTCCGATGGATTTTATAAAAATGCTCCAACAGGAACATCAGTTGGCGTGGCTATCAACGAAGTAAATCGGAAAATATTCTATCACTTTTTGCGAGAAGAAAGATCTCATTAATCGTTGACGCATCCTTAAAATTTGACTATTATCGTAATCACGAAGCTATCACATGACTACGATAATACTCAATAGGTGATCTATGGCGTCTCCAGTGAACCGTACATATCTCCGCCAGACCCGGGATGCTGCAGAGCTGTTGGGCAAACTCATCCGGCTCGGCAGGAAAGAACGCAAGATGACCGAGGAAGACCTGTCTGGACGGGCAGGGATTTCAAGAAGGACTTTGCAGAAGATCGAGCGTGGCGACCCGAAGTGCGAGATAGGCCTGGTGTTTGAGGTCGCCTACCTGGTTGGGGTGAACCTATTTGGGGATGAAGGGAACGCGAATATCTCCAGAAATATAAGCCGAGTTGACGATAAGCTGGCTCTTCTACCCCAGCTGGTTCGCAGCACCATGAAGGTAAACGATGAATTCTGATTACAAAGAAATATATGTATGGATCTGGCTCCCTGGGGAGACAGATCCGGTGGTGGCCGGGATGCTTACGACAGTTGGGACAACATATGTCTTCAACTACGGTAAAAGATACTTGCAGCGCGGCAATGCTATATCGATTTACGACGCTGAACTTCCCCTACGTCAGGGGATACTCCCTCTCCTTTCTGGACTTTCTATTCCTGGTTGTCTGCGGGATGCGGCTCCTGATGCATGGGGACGCAGGGTAATACTGAACAAGAAATTCGGAAAAAAAGCGTCTGGAATCGACCCGGCAGCACTCGACGAACTCAGTTACCTTATCGAGTCCGGGTCCGACAGGATAGGTGCTCTGGATTTCCAGCTATCACCTACGCAGTACGAACCACGATATGCCTCCGGAGCCCCCATTGAAGAACTGATAGAGGCGACTGAGCGTGTTGAGAAGGGTATTCCGCTAACTCCTGAGCTAGCCCAGGCACTTCAGCATGGCACCTCTATCGGTGGAGCACGACCCAAGGCCCTCATTGAAAGCGATTCCCGGAAATTCATAGCGAAATTTTCCACCTCCACTGACCTCTACTCCGTCGTCAAAGCAGAGTTTGTTGCTATGAGACTAGCTGACATGGCAGGCCTAGACGTGGCACAGGTCTCTCTGGAACGTGCCGCCGGCAAGGATGTGCTGCTTGTCGAACGCTTTGATCGGAAGGCAACGGCCAACGGGTGGCAGCGCAAGAGCCTTGTATCGGCACTGACAATGTTGACTCTGGATGAGATGATGGCCCGTTACGCAAGCTACGAAACGTTGGCCGAAATTATCCGGAGTAAATTCAGAAATGCACCCGGAACATTGCGCGAACTGTTTTCCCGCATCGTGTTCAATATCCTGGTTGGCAATACTGACGACCACGCCCGCAACCATGCAGCTTTCTGGGATGGGCAGATGCTGATGTTAACCCCGGCATACGATATCTGCCCACAGGCTCGCCATGGGCAGATCGCCACTCAAGCAATGCTGCTCACGAGAGACGACCGTTCGAGCCGGATCACCACCTGCATTGCTGCAGCTCCGCAATTTCTCCTCTCTGAAGAGGGGGCCGTCGACATTATCGCTAAACAGATAACGTGCATCGAGCAGAATTGGTCGACTATCTGTGACGATGCATCGTTGAGCGAGGTTGATCGAAATTTGATGTGGGGAAATCAGATATTGAATCCATATGTTTTCGAGGGGTTGGAACCAGGCCCTCTAAAAGACCTCGCTAGACGGCACGAGCGAGGATGAGACTGAAAGCCGCCGGGACCTGTGAAATAAATTGTGTAAGTAGGTTGCCGACCTTCTGAATTTTGGGAAATATATATGTAGATGCATTAGGATAAGTGGTAAAATTCGCAAATAACGAGTTAGACACAGGAATAATGATGACAAAGATACCGTACATAATCTGGAAAGATGAATATTCAGTTGACCAAAATGAACTTGACTCACATCACTATCGCATGTTCGAGATCATCAATGAACTTTATGAGTTGTTAGGAAGTTTAGATTCAGATGAAAAGGTGATGGCACTTCTCAATGAAGCACGCGAATATTCTCGAACTCATTTTGAAGCCGAAGAAAATCTGATGCGCCTAGGGCAGTACCCCGGATTGGAGGAACAGCAGCAGGCTCATCGCGGGTATGTAAAAACGCTTGCTATACTGACTCAAGAGAGTATGGACAATGTATCTGTTCTTTCAGAAGACCTTCTACTATTTCTTAAAAAATGGTGGCTCAATCATATCCTCACCATAGACAAGAAATACGTTCCATTTTTGAAAGAGAAGTAATCGAAAACGCCGAACATGCCGCTAAAACCGAATCTCTACAGCTCTTGGCTCCGCGACGCCGCCGTGACGTAGCCGTTGAGCATGACAAGAATGTGTGCTATAAATAATGGATAGAATTTAAAAGGAGGAGACAATGGCATTTTTTATATGGAAAGACAGCTTCAACATTGGCATTGAGGAAATTGATCAGCAGCATCGGGAATTTATGGAGTTGTTGAATGAATGCTATGAGGTTGTATCTCTCTCCAAGAAAGCCACACTCGACCACGAACTGGTGAATAAACTCAAATCATACATATCGATGCACTTCGATTTTGAAATAAATCTGCTAAAAAATACCGGGTACATAGAAACTGAAGAACAATTAAAGCAGCACAGCTATTTTGAATCACGTATTTCGGAATTGGAAAGCGGCATGGTGCAAAATAATGCGGAGTCGCTTAATGCTGTATTTACATTTCTAAGGGACTGGTTCTTGAATCACGTTTTAGAAAGCGACAGAAAATATGTTCCATATGTAACCAAAAAGCAAATTTTGGAGAAAAAATAACCCTGAATTCGGCAGTTAGCTGAAATAGTAGCGTTTTGATTGAGTTGCCTTTGAGTCCTTTGAAAGCGGAATGGACGAAAAAGGAGACGGATTTATTTTCTAAGAAAAGTGACTTTCAACGGGGACGACCTTGGACCGCGTACGGGCAAAAACCGCTCGCCGGCCCCGTTGGAATAAAACTAAACTTCAGAAAACCGAAAAATCATTTACACAATCAAATTGACAGGCCCAGCCGCGGACTTCTTTCTGGAGTTTGCGGCTTTTTTTATAAATACCCCCTTCCTCTGTAATCCAATCTTTTTCAACACTCCTCATATTTGAACAATTCACGCTACTCACTTTCCCACCACAGCTGGTAACTGCAAGTGTATGGGCGAGGCCGCCAAGATCTGGCCTATCTTCAGAATTTCCCCACCTCGTCAAAGAAGAATTCGCAAAGAGTACCCTCGCACCTTCCCCCCCAGAAGATAATCAATATGAAGATCAAATTTCCGGAGGACTCATGCTGGCAAAGTTCATGACCACTGCGTCACTCGTTTTTCTCATTCCACTGTCAAGTTTCGCTTCGGAGATACGCCAACGACCATTCGCGTATTCCTTTGATGCCGCATCAGCCCAGAGTGGGGACACTTTTGTTGTCTGTTCCGATTGCCCGGACAACAAGCTGACCATCCTCCCTGCCATTGCCAAGCTTGCGGTGAGAATGAGCGACCCGATGACAATACAACCACCCGCTACGCAACCAGACGTTGTCACTGTTACACCCAGAAATGAGCTGCCTGAAATCAAAGGGCTACTCGGGACAGTTCACTTTCAGCTGAACAGTTCCAGGCTTTCCCAATTTGAGCAAGGCAATCTGGAAAAGATATCAAGGGATATTCCCGCAGGTAATGCCGTCGATGTAACCGGGTACACCTGCACAATCGGTACGGATGATTACAACAAAAAACTGTCCTTCAGTAGAGCAGAGGCGGTTGCCACGGTTCTGAAGGCCAAGGGGGTGCACATCGGCACTATCGAAGGCAAAGGCAAATGCTGCCCTGCCTCGCAGGACAAACAACAAAACAGAAGAGTAGAAATCATCGGAATACGAAAGGAGGAGATGTGAAGACCGCAAATAACAAGAAACTTATGGTCGGCGGGCTGATGATGTTCATCGTGACTGCGGCGGGTTTCTCTATGGCTAACGACAATCTGAGAATGGAGAAAGAGACCCTGATGAAGACCTTTCCAAATATGAAATTGGATGGCTTCAGGGAATCGCCGCTCAAAGGCCTATATGAGATCACCGCAGGCGAACAGGTATTTTACTTCAGCCCCGAAGGATACCTCTTTTTTGGTGAAATCTGGACCAAAGACGGCAAAAACCTGACAGCCGAGATGCGGGAGAAGGTTGTTGCAGAACGAATCAACAGTCTCCCCCTGGATAAAGCCCTGAAAATAGGCAACGGCCCGAAAAAGGTCATCGAGTTCACCGACCCTGACTGCCCCTATTGCCGCAAAGTTGACAACTTCCTCTCGAAGCGAACTGACGTGACCCGTTACGTCTATTTCGTCCCGCTACGCAGGATACATCCCGACGCAGAGAAAAAGGCCCGCTACATTCTGTCGCAATCTGACAGGGACAAGGCATTCCATGAGGTATTCGAGGGAGTGCTGGACGGGAAACCTATCTCCATAGCCGATGGCGCACAGCAACAGCAACTGGAGGAGATGGAGAAGATTGCGGCTGGGCTTGGCGTACGAGGAACACCGGCACTCTGGATCGAAGGTGCTCACGTGAATGGTGCAGACATCCAACGGATAACCGGTTTGCTGGACAAGGGAAAGGAGGTGAGCAAGCCGCAAACACACTGAATCTATTTTGCAACATCGTCTGACCATCACACCAACAGCTCAAAGGAGAAATGCATGCACAAGCGGAAAATGCTTCTGATGTCCCTCGTTGCGATGATCGTAACGCTGGCGGCATCCCAGGCCATGGCCCTCGTTGCCCCCGTAGCCGGTTCATTTGGCTTCGAGGCCTACGACTTCTTCATCACCGACATCCTCAAGGGACCTTTCGGCGCCATTGCCGGGGTTCTTGCCATCATTGCCGGCGTCGTCGTCATGATCCAGCAAAAGCTGGTTCCGGCAGTCCTCTGCATCCTGGGAGGAGTGCTCGTCATCAACTCGGACAAGATCGTCACCTCGCTTGGGATGATCATCTAGCCACAACCGGGGGGGGGGCGAAAGCCCCCCTCACCATCTTGTAGCCATGAACGGAGACAGACTTGACTCGCAAGTTTCCCCAATATCTGACGCAGCCGTTTCAGGTCCTCTGGTTCGAGCCCGATGACCTGGCAATCATGACGGCGAGTTTTATCTTAGCCCAACAGTTCGGTGGGTATCTCTGGCTGACAATGATCATCGTACCGTGGGCATACAGCCGCTTCAAACGACAGTACCCACGTGGTTTTCTGCGCCACATACTCTATTTCATTGGCCTGGCACCGATGAAGGGTTACCCGCAGTTCTTTGAAAGAGATTTTCTGGAATGACCACTACAAAGGGAGCAAAGAAGTGAACCTCGACATATTTCTGCAAAAAAGTTCCAACATATTTGCCGAGAACCGGCTGCTCAAGTTCGTGGTCGTAGCGCTCGGCATCGCCGTTGTTATCAACACTGCGGGCTTGTTCACTGCCCTCAACAGTCAACGGGTGATTCTCGTGCCGCCAACCATCAATTCAAAGATCTCGGTTTCAGGTGACAAAGCCTCGGATGAATATCTCAAGGAATTCACCCGATACATCCTGAGTCTGGCGCTTACCTACAACCCGGTAAACGTCCGGTCGCAGTTCAGCGAACTGCTGGCCGTCTACGATCCCGCCGAGTTCCAGGCATCACGTAAAGAGTTGTATGAACTGGCAGACAAAATTGAAAACACCAAGGCCTCCAGCGCCTTTTACATTCATTCAATCATCAACGACGCCGAGAAAAGGCGACTCGTAGTGACCGGCACCAAGAAGACCTACATGGTGGATCAGAAGGCAGAGGACGTTCTGAAGGTCTACCTCATTGAATACCGCTTCGAAAACGGAAAATTCGTCTTGGTTCGTCTCTATGAGAAGCCAGCGCAAGGCGAGAACAAGGGGGCGTGATGCGTAAAACGTTTGCTTTACTGACCGCATTGCTGGTGCCGACATTGGCGCATGCAGTGGAACAAGGTGGTCTCCAGAAACAGAAGGCTGCAATAGACCAGGCTATTGAAAAGCCGGTCGAAGGGGAGTTTCCGACCGTTGTCTTGCCCGAATCGTCAACTGGTATTCGGCTGTCGAGTTCCGACATAAATCGGATCTCCTGCCCAACTGACATTCGAGAAGTCCTGACCTCCACTGAGAAAGGGGTAACGATCAAGATCACCGGCAAAGATGCATTCGTGAAGTTCAAGGTGATTAAGAAAGGAGACAAGTTTTCCTACTCATCGACACCGACCGAGCTCTACGTCGTCTGCGGTGACAAGGTTTTCAGCATGGTCGCATTCCCCCAAAGAGTGCCATCCCAAACAATACGCCTCACTTCCGGCCAGGAGAAGAAGATCAAGGAGAACCTGTCTCTCTATGCCGGTTTACCCTTCGAGAAGAAAGTGCTCAAGGCGATCAGGGAAGTTTACACCGAGAACATTCCTGACTCATACAGCATCAACAAGAAAGAAAAACGTTTCTTCACGTTCCGTGAAATCCTTCTGACTCTCAAACGGACTGTAGATATCGAGGGTGAAGGTCTCAGGATCAAGGAGTACGAGGCATCACTGCGGGGAGAAACTCCCGAATTCAAGATGAACGAGAAGATGTTTCTGCGTACGGCACTGGTGGAGAACCCCATAGCTGTATCTCTTGAACGTCACGTTCTGCGAGCAGGAGACACTTCCAGAGTTTTTGTGGTGGAGCAACGTGCCGAGAAACAGGGAGTTCGTAGACTGACCGGTGACCTGCCGGTAATGGATCAACCAACGCAGAGTCTGACAGTCAACAAATCTGGTAACCCAAAAGAGTCCTCAGAAAACCGTACCGAGTCAGATGTACAGGAGGCAGACGATGAAAAATAAGCTCCTGTCTTTCTGGAACGGTCTAAGTGGCAGTCAGCGCCGAAATCTTGTCTGGATTATGACTGGCTGCATTCTGGTGGCCGTATTTACGATTGGCTATTACGTCATGAACAAAGGGAAAGATCCTGCTCTCAATAAAAGTGTGAAGCAGGCGCCCTTGAGCATCGAGCCAAAACTCCTTGAAAAGTCACAATTCCTCGAAAGCCAGAAGGAGATTGCCAAGCGTGACGACATGGTTGCCGAACTCACGAAGAGACTCGATGAGATCACCCGTGAGAAAAAAGGTGATCCGACTACAGCGCCGGTGGCTCAGATCGGCACAGCCCCCGCTGTACCGGGAGACAATCATACTCAGCAGCAGGGCCAATTGCAAAAGACCGGTTCTGGCAGGACAGCAATATCAAAACAACCGTTGCCTCCAATTCCACCGATGCCGCAAGGCAGCAGCATCTCGCTTCCCCCACCGCCTGCCACAGCTCAAGGAATGGCAGCAGGTCAGCTGCAGTCTCCACCCGAAACCGAAATCGGCGATATCGCCATAGTTTCGTCTCCCGGATCAGGTAAATCAGCCAAGGCTGATGTGGATGATAAAAAAAAAGACGTCGGGACCGTCCAGGTTTATCTGCCCCCTTCCTTTATGGAGGCGACTCTGTTGAGTGGCTTGGACGCTCCAACCACTTCGGAAGCCAAAGGAAATCCGGTTCCGGTGCTGCTCAGGGTAAAGACTCCAGCGGTACTGCCCAATAGCGTCAAGGCAAACCTCAAAGGGTGCTTTGTTATCGCCGACGGCAAGGGGAACCTGGCAACCGAGCGTGCGGAACTGCTGCTCGTTTCCCTGTCATGCCTCGACCGTAAGGGGCAGGCGGTAGTCGACCAGAAGATCAAAGGGTTCGTCGTTGATGAAGACGGCAAAATTGGCCTGCGAGGCCGGGTCGTTGCCAAGATGGGCTCTATGATCGCCAGGAGCATGTTGGCCGGTTTCTTCGGCGGTGCCGGTGACGCGATTAAGTCTGCGGCCACGACCATGTCCGTAAGCCCTCTCGGTACAACACAAACCGTTGACCCCAAAGACATTGCCATGTCTGGGCTTGGGTCCGGCCTGTCGAGTGGCTTCAAAGAGATCCAGAAGTTCTACATGGAACTGGCCAGGCAAACCATGCCGGTCATAGAAGTCGGAGCCACAAAGCCGGTGACACTGGTCATCAGCGAAGGAATCAATCTGGACATCAAGAAAATTGCCAAGGGAGGCGGAAAGTGAAGAAAGCCCTTATTACTATAGGAATGCTGACAATGAGCGGCTGTGCCCTGCTCAACCCCTACGAAAGCAGCTTTACCTGCCCTGAAACCAGCAACGGCAAGTGCGTTTCGGTGCAAACCGCCTACAAGGAATCTACAGCAAGTCCTGGCAAATCAAGCGAAGCACCTGCAGAACACAAGGAAGACGATTGCAATGCTGACAATGCAGCAGCCGGTCTCTGCACCGAAGGCAAGAAGGATATCTCCCTGCATCCGTCGGCCAAAGAGAACGGTACCTACAACCGCTACCAATCGGCACTGTTCGACAAATTCAGCGGACTCCTGAAGGAACCGGTCACACCGGTTGTTGCACCCCCGAAAACCATGCGAGTGCTCCTTCTGCCATACACCGGCCAGGACAATGAATTCTACATGCTGCGCTATGTCTACTTCTTCGTTGATGAACCGCGCTGGTTGATGGGTGACTCCGTTACATCCGGCGAGGAGGAGTAGACATGGGAGTAGCGTCAGCGTTGTTTGGAAGTGGAGGAGGCTTCACCAGGAGCGAATTGCGCCGCCTCACCGAACGGGACAATTTTTCCGAATATTTCCCGTGGATTGCTCATGACCCCAAGAATCAGATCTATCTGAACACTGACAACACTTTCGGGATGATGTGGGAGTGTGCTCCCCTGGCTTTTGCCTGTGAGACTACCATCAGAACTCTGGAGGGGTTGTTCCGTGTAAACCTGCCTGATGGCTCGATCATGCAGTTCATCCTGTTTGCCGACCCCTTTGTGAATCAGATTGTGGACACATACACTTCCATGAAATTGCGCGACAGCAAACTGGTACGCGATGTTTCTGACAACGTGTCCCGCTTCTTTCAGGAAGGTGTGGAAGGCCTCGGCTGTCTGAGCGGTATTCCGATCCGGAACTTCAGGATGTTCTTTACGGTCAAGTTTCCGGTGAAGGATAGTGCTCATGTAAATCTTGATGAAGTATTCGGCACAATACAGGAAGTGCTGCGTGGCGCCGGCTTATCACCGGTTGTTGTCAATCCGGGGAACTTGCTGGATTGGCTGAGACGCATGCTGAATGAGGACCCGTCTACAAATAGCAGCCACTATGACGATCGCAATATCATCCGCAAGCAGGTGCTGCTCGGTACCAAGGTAGAGAAAAGGTTCTCTTCTCTCAAGTTCGGTTCCCGACACTTCCGCTGCGTCACCCCGAAGTCATTCCCTCTGAATGGCGACCCGATCCAGACCAACCAACTCTTTGGTGGAATCATGGGGATGGCTACCGATTCCGATCAGATCAGGACGCCATTCTTCTTTACGCTGAATATCGTCCTGCGGAACCAGAAGAATAAACTCCACACCAAATGCAACATGGTCCTGCAGCAGCAGGGTGTCGGCAGTTTCGCCCCATCGCTGGCCAGAAAGAAAGACGAGTACCTCTGGGCGGTCGATGAACTGGAACGGGGCACCAAATTCTACCGGGTAATTCCTATCATGTGGGTCTACGGCAGCGACGAATGGCTGGTAAACGAGTCCGTCACCAGGGCAAAGCGGGTCTGGGAGGGGCAAGGGTATGTCATGCAGGAGGATAAGGGGATTCTTCCCATCCTGTTCATCTCTTCCCTGCCATTCGGTCTCTACGACCACGGCAGCAACATCGATACCCTTGACCGGGACCATATTCTCCCCGTGGACAGTATCGCCGTGATGTTACCGGTGCAGGGGGACTTTTCCGGACTGGGCAAACCGGTAATGCTCTTCGCCGGACGCAAGGGAAATCTGTTCGGTCTCGACATCTTCAACAAGGGAGTCAACAACCACAACGCCATGGTCTGCGCCTCCAGTGGCGCCGGCAAAAGCTTCTTTATCAACTATCTGGTCTACAACTACTTCGCCATGAAATCGAAGATCCGGATCATAGACATCGGCGGGTCCTACAAGAAGATGACCAAACTGTTCGGTGCCCGCTACCTGGACTTCAGCGAAGACTCCCAGGTCTGTCTGAACCCCTTCACCAACATCATCGATCCCGAGTACGACATCCCGGTTATCGCTCCCATCGTTGCCCAGATGGTCTTTTCGACCGGAAAAACCATCCCCAGCGAGACAGAGATGACCCTCATCAAAGGAGCGGTTCGCTGGGCCTGGCAGCAGAAGGGCAACGATGCAGATATCGATACCGTCCACGAGTACCTGTTCAATTTTGACCAATACTCCTCAGAGGGTGGCGAGATCAAGGAGGCTGCTTCCCGGCTCGCCTTCAACCTGGCCGACTTCAAGAGCGACGGAACTTTTGGCCGTTTCTTCAACGGCAAAAGCAGCCTCGACATCTCCAATGACGAGTTCGTGGTGTTGGAACTGGAACACCTCAAGTCCCGTAAGGAACTGTTCCGGGTAGTCACCCTTCAGGTGATCAATGCCGTAACCCAGGATCTCTATCTCTCTGACAAGTCTGATCAGCGACTGATCGTTTTTGATGAGGCATGGCAATTCCTTGGAGAGAGTTCGACCCTGAAGGAGGTCATTGAGGAAGGGTACCGGCGTGCCCGAAAATACCATGGCAGTTTCACCATAATCACCCAGTCGGTACTCGACATGAAGCTCTTCGGAGGGGTTGGCGATGTCATCCGAAATAACTCGGCCTTCAAGTTCTATCTGGAGTCGTCCGACTTCGAGAAGGCGCTGGACGAGAAGCTGATGGACTACGACGATTTTACCATGCGGATTCTCAAGTCAACGAAGAGCAACAAGCCCAAGTACTCGGAGATCTTCATGGACACTCCTTTCGGAGTCGGAGTCGGCAGATTGGCCGTAGATCCTTTCTCCTACTACGTCTTCACGTCTGATGCGAGCGAGATAACTGAAATAGAGGCAATGGTTGATGGCGGAGTGAGTTATGAGGATGCAATCCGTGAGATGGTCAAGAAATACCGCAGTTAGTCTGATGATGTCTGTGACGTTAGGCAGCACGTCTGCCTTCGCAGTCGATGGGAAGACCGCTGGACAGAATGCCGGTCAGTCGGCGCTCTCCAGGTTCGGCAGTAAGAATTCTGTCAACAGCAACATCTCGTTGCCGATGACCAACTCATCGAACCTCATGCAGACGGTGAACGGCGCTACCAGCTTCCCGGCAACCCTGAACGCCCCCTCATCGGCAAAATTCCTGGAGGTGATGATACAGCCGTCAGGAACCGGTGACCTGCAACAGGTCATCATCAGCCAAGATCTTAACACTGATGGCACCATCGACAATGTTCACGCTGTGCCGTCGTTTGTGTCAGGGGTCTGCGCCAACGGCTTCATCTCCTGTAATGCCGGTAGTTGGACGAATTGCAAATATTATACGTGGGCCGCCGATGCTGATGGCCGGGTCACTGAAACACCGGCGTCCATTACCGATCTCGGTGGCTGCTATTGCATCAACAGCAGTTGCGGCAGCAACCTGGTCTGGGTCAACAGCGCCATCGTGTTGAAGGATATCGGTGGGGGTATTGTCAATGCAGTTCATACCAGCAATACCTCCTTCACCATTACCAACGTCAATACCGACATCACCACCATTACCTATTACGGGCAAGTGACCACCAAAACGAACAATGCCGCCACGAGTGTCGCGGCATTCGCTTCTTCCCCAACAGTGGATACCCTGACGGGGTATTACACCAACTGGCCCCAGCTGACGGCAGCTCGGGATTCTGCTGCGATCTCCCAATCATCCGACCCGAGCAGTTTCTACTACATGATCTCCAACTCGGGTGCGGCCCGGGAGGCTCAGGGCAAGTCAAGCATCTGCACGGTTGATCGGGCTGGCCGTGTTGATACCACCACCACGTCCTTCAACGACTCAGGAAGCAGTGCACTTTGTACCGATCACCTGGTCTACATACGGGTTCATAAGGTCGATGATCTAACCTATCAATTGGAATACCTGGATACCGGCCCGGGAGGACCGGGAGCGGCCCACAACAACTGCGGCGGCAGTCCAGGCGGAGATGGCTGGCATACAGTTAAACCCGTCACCGTGTCCACACCAGACCCGGCCAAACTCGGCCAGCTTATGTCCGCCACCTTCAACATGAACAACATGAGTGGCGGCGGCTGCAATTCCGCTTCGGCATCCGTGGACGGAGTCATCAACGGATTCGACACATCAGTGCAGACCGGCATTGTCTGTCCGGCAAAGGGTGCTCAAGGTGTCTCGTTCGACTGGAGCTATTTCTTCGACTTCAAGGAGGACACCTACACGGAAGCCGTTGAGGATAAGTGTGCCACCCTGGCCAATGATCCGGACTGTCGCTTGAAGGAAGAAGATATCGACGGAGTCGTGACCTACCAGAACTTCAATCCGACCGGCTTCAACCCGCTCCCTTCCTGTAAGAACTTCACCGGCCAGGTGGGTACCAACAAGATCTGCCGGGACTGGTGGCACAAGAAGCGTACGTACGTCTGCGGCAGCCAGCAATACGACTTCTCTGATGTGGCGACCCGTTTCGGGAAGGTGGTCTCTTCTGCCAGCGACAACACAGCGAATCTGACGTTTCAGGACCCACGACTCGGTCCTACGGGGTGGAACATTGCCAACGGCAGCATCAACCTGCCGCAACGGGACCCGGCGTCCGAATGTGAAGTGGCCTGCAAAACCCGCATCGCCAAGACCGACACCCAGGTGACGACGACCGGAAATGTCACCGACATGCGGGTACCGGCACAGTCCTATGACATTTTCTACAAGACCTGCATAAACAACAGCTGTCCTGCCGACCCGGGAGAAGAAATCGTCATCGATTGCCAGTGCATCAACGAGTTTGCTGAGGCTGCCACGGTCATTCAGACACTCCGACTGGCCGGCAAGGACAATATCTGTTCCAGCGGCCAGAAGCAGCCAATGCAGTCGAGGTAAAGCCAGATGCTATTCCGTATCACCTATTCAGTTCTCTATGCCGTTCTCCTGCTCTCCCTCTCCGGGATAACCACCACGGCTCAGGCTGTTGTCAGTTGCCAGGACTCCATCTCGACGGGTACCACCTATCGTTACAGCGATGCCCTGGTGTTCTTCACCGAATTCAACGGCAAGACCTACGCCATCGCCAAGTCAGCCGTTAGCGGCAGTCAGTCGCTTCCCGACATCTATTTCGACTTTTCTGCGAATATCAGTCGGGAGTACCTGATGACCGGCACCGACACGGCATCGCTCAAGAGGATGCTTTCACTCGGACAGTTCGGGGCGGCTAAACCGGTAAGCGTGGACAGCCAGCAGACTCTTGATTTCCTGATCAAGCGCTATGGCGCATATCTGGGGACAGCAACCTCGGATAAGAGCACCTACATCGACGCTTGGAAAGAGTTCGGGCCCGTCGGGTTCACTGCTGTTGACGGTTCGGGCCTTCCATTCACGAACTGGCCGGCAGCTGGTGCCTATACCGGACAGGACCCGCAGGCAGTCGTCATGGGGAGTGACGGGATCTGGGCCAGCGGTCTCGATGGGACAAGAAGCTCACAGATCGTCGAATTTTCCGGCAAGCTCGACTGTGCCCTGTCGTACATTGATCCCGGCACGATTACTCCGCCACCGCCGCCACCTCCTCCGCCACCACCTGATCCCAATGCCATCAATAACATCATGTGCGGTCAGGATCTGAATAACAACGGCTATGCTGGTGACCCGGGAGAAACAGCCAACTGCATTCAGACGACTCAAGGACAATTCTGCCCGGTCGGTTCCACGGAATGCGTTGAAACCTTTACCGCACCAGTCTGTCCGGCTGGCTCTACTCTGGAGACAACTCGTGACATGTGTCAGGCCACTGCTCAGAACGTGTGCGGCAGCGGCTACACCTGGGATGCCGGCATTGATAAATGTATCAAGACTGTGGTCTGTCCGGAAAACGGCACTTTCAATCCGGTTGCCGACCGTTGTGAAAAGTTGGTTCAGAACGATTGTCCCGTTGGCTATGCCTATGACGCCAACCCGGCCAGTCAGACCTACGACCGTTGTGTGAAGTCGGCAACATGCACTGACGGAGGAGTGTTCATTTCGGCAAAGGATCGCTGCGAAAAAGCATGGATGCCGGTCTGCGACACTGCCAATGGCTATGCCTACAATGGTGCGACAGGCAAGTGCGAACGATCGCCAATTTGTACCTATGGCAGCTACAACGCCTCGTACAATCTCTGCGTCCAACCCTTCGTGCCATCTTGTCCGGGAGGCTACAATTATAACAGTTCCCGGGGGCGCTGCGAAAAAGCTCCCGAATGCCCGGCAGGCACCACCTACAATGTGGTCACAAACAAATGTGACGCCATCACCGGTGCCAGCGCACAACAGGTTTTATCCTGCAGTCCTCAATCGTTTCTTTGCGCACCTTATGCAGACTCCTGCTGCAATGTAAGTATCTCCTGCCCCAATGGCCCCCAGGGGCAGGTGAATGTTGCTGCAAATTACTGTTGCCTCGGTTCTGACGCTATTACGATTCAGTCCCCCCTCAGTCTCTTGGCAAGAACCGAGCTGACCAGTACCGGTTACGCTCTGTCGGCGTTGCAATGCGATAGCGTCGGCAATTGCAGCTACTACTTCATGGATCGTTATTGTGCCGATGGGTCACCGGCAAGTGATTGGATGTTATCCGGGGCATTCACGATGGCTTCGACCCAGATGGTCTGTCCTGCCGGTCAGGCTCTCATCAATGGTAATCAGTGCCTTTCTGCAACCAACCCGACCTGTTCAGGCGGCAACTTCGACCCAAACATGGATGTCTGCTGGGCCGCTTATACGCCAACCTGCACCCAGGGAACCTATGACAGCGCCAGCGGGCTGTGTATTCTTGTGCCTTCCTGTCCGAACGGCACCCTAAACACCACAACTGACCTCTGCGAAGCAACCATTACCAGGGACTGCGGCACCTACTCCTTTGATGCTGCCGCCAATCTCTGTTTCTCGTCGCCGGTATGCGCCAATGGTGCTTATGACGCGAGCCTCAACGTCTGCCAGGCCACGCTGACCCGCAATTGCGGCACCTACGGCTGGAGTCAGGCTGACTTCAAATGTCTTCAGCCGGTTACCTGCCCCAAGGACGCTGCATTTTCTCAGGCGGCTACCACTACGTTTTCAACCACGCTTGATAAGTGCGTTTCCGAAGTCCAGCACAACTGCCCGGCGGGAACAACATACACACCGCTTCCCATCGGCAAGTGTGAGGCGGTGCCGATCTGCAGCGCCGCCGGTATCTACAATCCGCAGAAGGACAGCTGCTTCGAGGGGTTCAATACCTGTCCGCTCGGGACTCAGTATGCTTGCATGGAATACCAGAACAAGATGCAGTGCTCCCCGAACCCCTGTTTCAATCCCGGAGCGCCCGGATCTGAGGTGACGACCACTCTCGACGAGTCAATGCTTCAGGATGACGGGCCGAAAGATGCAAATGGAAATTGCCTCGGCCAGATCTACATCTTCAACGGAAAAGCGTCACGTTGCCGTCCCCCCGGCTTGACGGTCGGGTACCTCAATAACTGCTGCGAAAGCGACAAGGTGGCTTCGGAGGATACCGGCAGCAGCATCTCGACAGCGGTTCAGGGCATTCAGATGGCCTATGAAATCGGTCAGGTCGCCTATTACGGCAACGCTCTGGTGACCGGTGCTGCGCAGATTTCTGCCATATCGACCACCGCTACCGGTGCAGTCACCTCTATGACCGTAGTCACCGCAACCGGAACTACGACAACTCTATCAGGAGCGGCAGCAACAGGTGCATACGCAACCATGGCCAGCGGAGCGACAGGAGCTTCTGCCCTTGGGGCCGGATTGCAGGCGTATGCCGCTGCTCTGTTCAACCCGGCCACCATCATCATCGCAGTAGTCGTCCTGGTAGTGATGAAGGTGCTGATGGGAAGCGGATGTGATCAAGGTGACATTCAGACCGGGATGCAGAAAGAAGGCAAACAGTGCCACTACGTGGGGGACTATTGCTATAAAAAATGGCCGTTAGTGGGATGTGTGCAGAAGGCCAAGAGTTTCTGCTGCTTCAACTCGAAAATGGCGAGGATCATACATGAACAAGGGAGACCGCAACTGCAATCATTTCAGCCGAACGGCGGCTGGGGTGTACCCGAAGCACCCAACTGCCGCGGCCTTACGCCAGACGAATTCCAGGCACTGGATTTTTCGAGGATCGATCTTTCGGAATATTTCGAAGATGTACAGAAGGATCTTGCTACCAAGATTGATGGTTCACAACAGACCATCATGCAAAACATCCAGAACAAGTACCAGGCGACGCCGAAATGATCAGGCGCACAGGATTGGCAGTGATAGCTCTGGTGCTTGGTATTTCGTCGGCGCAAGCCAAGGTGATTGGTACTTACGGAACCACGTACCGAATCACGGAGCGGGATGCCCTGGCCGAGATCGAAGCACGGGCCCGGCAAGTGGACTGGAACAAGGTGCTGGACAAGCGGAAGGTCGAGAATTACCAGGGACCGCCGGACAAGGCGAGTCTGCCGCGGGCGAAGCGGAGCCGGAGCTTCCCGGTTGACATGACCTATACAACCGAGATCGACGTACCAGACGGCAAGGGCAGCATTCTCTACCCCAAGGGTTACACCTTCAATCCGCTCGATTACGTGACCTATCCGAAAACGCTGGTGATCATCAACGGCACCGACCCGGATCAGGTGAAGTGGTTTGCCGCCTCCGAGTATGACAAGCGACTCGATGTAACGCTTCTGCTTACGGAGGGGAATTTCGGAACCGTGTCGAAGCGAATCAGCCGTCCGTTGTTCTATGCCGACAGTAAGATGATCGAACGCCTCAAGCTGAAGGCCGTACCATCGGTCATCAAGCAGAAGGGTCGGTTGATGGAGGTAACTGAAGTGGCGCTGCCGGTTGGCAAGGTAAAAGCTGCGTCCAGATCGTCACAAGACAAAAAAGGAGCCCAATGAATTCACTTATTACTCAATCACTCTGCATGGCTGGCATCCTGGCGCTTTGCGCCGGCTGCTCACACGAATCCTGGACAAACGTCGAAGAAACTACTCGGCTACCGTCCGTGGCGGCACCCATTCTGGCACCGGTCAACTGGGTTGCCAAAGCAGGGAGGGCTGTCACCAGCAAGTCCTCGGAATCTTCAGATACAGATAGAGGTAAGCAATTTGTCCTGTCGCGCAGGGTTCTGGATGACTTCAGCAGCGACGGGAAATTCATGGAAGAAGTCCTGGCAGTGCAGAGCCGATTCCGTGCCCACGACTGGGGTGCTGTTTCGCCAGAGCAACTAGAGGCCAACAGCAGTTCCAATCGTGGCAAAGGATCTGTCGGTCGATATCCGACCGGAAGCAACGGAGCGGCCATCATAATCACGGACGAAGGGTCCGAATTCAAGGTGCGGTATGAGGATGAACCTGATCAATAACATAACTATCATCGTATTGGTCACGCTCTTTCTAATAGTACCAGTTGCCTACGGGGCTGGCGGTGCTTGCAAGGGTAAGGTGCTCAACCCAGTGACCGATATTTGCTGGCAGTGCATGTTCCCCGTGAAGATGGGGAGCGTCTCCTACGGCAATGGCGCCGAGCCGGCTCCCGGCAACGTAACTTCACCGGTCTGTGCCTGTCCGGACAGCAAAGGGATACTGATCCTTGGCGTGTCAACTGCTTTCTGGGAGCATGCCCGTCTGATCGAGACGGTCAAGGACCCTTTCTGCTTCCCGGTCATGGGCACCGGCATGACCAACCCGAAACCAGGCTTTTCATCCGGAGAGATCCGCAGTAAGGAGTACGGCGATTCGGACTTTGCTTTCCAGCAGGCGCATTACTTCTACTTCCCAGCCTGGTCGATCCTGAAACTGTTCATGGATTTCCCCTGTGCGGAGAACCGGGCGTTCGATCTGGCCTACATGACGGAAGTTGATCCCATGTGGAACGATGACAGCCTGTCGTTCATCATCAACCCGGAGGCGCTCCTGTTCGGTAATCCGGTTTCGCAGTTGGCGTGCGTTGCCGACAGCGTGGCGGCAACGATGACGTATCCGATTGATCCCCTGTTCTGGTGTATGGGGAGCTGGGGCTCTTTCTATCCCCTGTCAGGGAGCATGATCGAAAACAATCCCCTCAACGTCAATGCCGGGCTGGCGGCCCGGATGCTGTTCAAGCTCGGGCGAGAGACGCTCCTCTATGATACCGGCATCAACCAGTGTGCCAGTGCCGGGGTCGTGACACCGATTCTCGTCAAAAGCAATTACCGGCTCCAGATAGCAAGACCGGTACGGGGAAACGACTGCATACCCATTGGCAGGCCGTCGCTGATTTGGGGGACGGCAAAGAATCCGCCCTTTGGCACAACCAACACCTCACCGGATAATTTTCTCTGGTCACTGACACGAAGGAGGGTCTGTTGCGTCGGCTATGCACTCAATTGATGTCCTGTTTATTTATCGCTGCGCCCTGGGTGGTATCTGCTGCCGGTAATCCTGGATACATCACTACCCCTGATACCTGCTGCATCGTCGACAAGATCGTTGAGGATACGGTGTATCTCAGTAAAGTGGGCACTTGTAGCGGCAAACCCGGCAGAGCCTTCATCCAGACAAAGCTTAAAAAGGTGAAGGTCGTTATGAATGGAACCGTGTGGAAGGAGACTGATGTGGAAGGACTGAGTGTACCGGATCTTGCCAATACCCTGACCAAGGCCGACCAACTCGCAGAGCGATTGACAGTTCCCAAAAACCGCAATGAACGCGAAATGTCGGATTTGGCCGGAACGCTTGATTCCTACTACCACTCGGATGAATTCCAGTTGCGCGTATTGAGTGAGACGGAACGAATCAAGACTGAGGTCTTTGGAGATAAGGTCACCAGCTACTACGCGGATAAGGCCAAACAGGAAAGCAAAGGGAAACTCACCAACTCCGAACGAATCTATGTCTTCGTATCCTCGGCAATGCCGCTCCAGACGATCAGGAACTACGCCGCTTCGGTGGCCCGCCTGGGAGATCCGAACATCACCATGGTCATGCGCGGGTTCATCGATGGGATGACAAAGATCCAGCCGACCATCAGCTTCATCGCCTCAGTACTGCAGCGTGACCTGTCGTGCCGCCCACAGGAAGGGGAATGCGAGATGGTACCGGCAAGCCTGGCAGTCGATCCTCTGTTGTTCCGGCGGTACCAGATCGATCGGGTTCCCGCCGTGGTCTATGCCAGGGGGCTCAAAGCTGAGGATGCCGGCTTAAGTGAAGGAGATGCCAAGAACACCACTATTGCGGATTACCATACGGCATACGGTGACGCCCGCCTGGAGTACCTGCTTGATCAGATCCAGAGGGAAACTGGATCGCAGTCCCTGGCCGCTTTGCTTTCCACTCCGGCAAACAAAAACTGAAAAAGGAAAGAGGAAACATTCGTATGAATGATGAAACCAGCATGGAGTCTAACATCTCTCAGGAATCGGAAAACAACAAGGATGCCGTTTCGGTACCCAAAGAGTATCCCAAAAAGCATCCCAAACAGCATCCAAGCCTTGTTTCCATGATAGCGATCTGTGTGGCGGTGTCTATTGGAGCATCTTTGGCAACCATAGTTGGCTATGACCGCTGGTTCGCCCAGAAGGTAGTTGCAGTCGATATCAAGGGGTACATCTCCCAGCAGCGGGACAACTATCTGGCCGGCAAACTGAATGATGACGAATTGAAAAAGAGTTTCGACCGACTGGAAACCGTCATCACGGCAATTCCAAAGAACCGGGTGATCATCATGGGTGACGCGGTGGTGCGCAATGCCGAAACCGTTAAACCTTGATTTCCATAACTGGCGGCTCTGGATGGCTATCACCTGCCTGCTCGTTGCGGGAACTCTGCTCCCTTACAAGTTCAGTGTTACTCTCACGCCTTCGCTCAAGCACAGGATCTACTGGCTCACGCGTAATCCGGACAAGGTGGTGAGAGGTGATTACGTACTGTTTCACCATAAGGAGCTTGCGGCCAAGGTTGGTATGAAAAAGTCGGAGGAGATGCTGAAGGTTCTCGGCTGCAACGAAGGGGATCAGCTCACCGTCGATGCGGAGAAGAAGTTCTACTGCAACGGCGAGTATATGGTCCGGGCCAAAGACATCTCGCTGAAGGGGGAACCGCTGCAGCACTTCGTCTTCAATGGTCAAATCCCCAAGGGAGTCATGTTCGTCATGGGACAGCACAAAGACAGCTACGACTCCCGCTATTTCGGTTTCGTGGACAAGAACCGCATCCTGGCGAAAGCTTACCCGATTTTCTAAGAGGAATTACGTGCCCATTGAGAAACTCAACCCCCTGCATTACATGGGGCAGGCTGCATATACCGGCTTCTGGCAGAAACTCTTCGCGACACTGCTCTACGGTTTCTGGGGGCGTTTCTTCTTCGTTGCCCTCGTGGTCTCGGCCTTCTGGGTTGGAGTCCGACAGCGGAATCCGACCTTGGCTGCCATCTGCCTGCTACTGGCGGCAATCGTCGCCTATGGCGGCGGGATCATGAACCTGATCAGATCGTTCACGGGATAGGAGAGAACGTGTCGAAGGATAGTAACAGCACACCGGATATCATGCCGGTACCGCCAAGCAATGAGATCCACCCGCGAGGGCTCCTGGAGGCAATATCGTATATCGATCAGAACTTCGCCAACGAACTGGGAGGCTGCATGATCAAGTCCCGCTTCCTGACCACCAAGCAGCGACTTGAATTCATGGAGGTGGGATTCAGGAGTTCATTTGCTTCGGGGATAGTTTCGGCATTTCTTACTCCTGTTGCCATAGGGGTGATCGAACAGTACATCCCCATGTTCGGTGACCCGTCGCCGACCTTCTTCGACAAGTTCAGCGCCTTCCTGTTGGCGCTGGGCTTCTCATTGGGGTACGCCATCTTCATGGCAAAGGCCTCCACGTGCTTCATCGGCGAGTACACTCGTGCCATGGTGCTAAACCTCCTGGGCGGAATGATCTTCGGGGCAATTGTCAAGGCAGTTGTGGCCTTCATTGCCTTCCATTTCCTCTATTTCAAAATCTTCACAGACAATAATGTGGTGTGGGCAGTGACCAAGCTCTACTACACCAAGACCTCTCAAGGCACCGTTACCTCGATATATAACTGGGTCCAGGGATTCAAGGGGATCTTCCTCATTTCCGCCTACTTTGTCCTGATTTCCACGGCGGTGTTCATCATCATTCCCATTATCGCCATGCTGGTCGCATGGAGGCGCAACCGTAAATTGATAGATGCAGGAGTAGTACATGTCGATACGGACAGTATCTAGGCTCATTCTTACGGCACTGTTGGTGCTGATCCCAACCATGGCTTTGGCTCTGGACATGGAGTTCTACGTCTGGGGTGGCCACGATGCCGTCGTGAACGCTTTCGGCAAGCTGGCACTGATCTTCGGTGACAATGCTTACAAATCGCTCTATTTCGTGGTCATCACCGCCGGGCTCTTCTTTGGCGGGGTGACGGTCTTTGCCAAGTCGCTTGGAACTGCCAACGGCTCAGTCATGACCTGGATCGTGCCGACCCTGATCGGCGTCATGGTCTATCTCGCTCTGGTCGTCCCCAAGGGGACAATTCACGTGTACGACCCGGTCTTCAACAAGAACCAGGCGGTGGGCGGAATACCGGACGGTGTTGTGGCAGTGGCCGGTATCCTGAATAAGATCGAGCGGGGACTGGTGGATATCGTCACTACTGCCGGAGATCCCCTGAATTACCAGACGCAGGCCGGTGGAAAAGGATTCCTGGGTCTCGCCCAACTCACCAGCATTCCCCTGTCAGCAGTGGACAGCAATCTGGACGCCTCCATGCGGCGCTATGTCAAGGATTGCGTTTCCTACGCTCTGATGAATCCCAATGCCAACCTTACGGTGGATGAACTGAGGAAGACCACCACCAACTTTGTTGGCTCCCTGGATAAGGCGGTCAACCCGGCCATCTGGACGGTCTACTTCAATGCCGCCAACCCGCAGGGCCAAGCGCTTACCTGTACTGATTCCTGGACCAACATAAAGGCTGCTCTCACCCCGGCCAACCTGGGGAAGAATATCGAATCGGTTTGCGCCAATCTTGGTTACGACGTTACTGATGCCGCCGCTTTGACCCAGTGCAAGACGGTTCTGAATAACGTCAATGCTGGAACCGGCCTCGGAGCAGCGAGCATAGATGACTTTCTGAAGCAGGCCTACGTCTCCCAGCGGCTGGAGGAGATTTTCCGCAGCGGCAATGCTGCCGGTGCCACCAATTACCAATTCCTGCTTAGCGCTTCCGGTGCCATGAAATCAGCCAACGAGTGGTTGCCGATCATGAAGGCGGCGCTTACAGCCATTGCAGTTGGTCTGCTGCCGTTCTTGGCGCTCTTCATACCCACGCCGCTGATCGGCAAGGCTGTGGGAATCATTGCCGGCTTTTTCATCTGGCTCACTGCCTGGGGTGTCACCGATGCTATCGTGCATCAGTTTGCCGTCGATTATGCCAACCAGGCTTACGAGATGGTCCGGCAGAACAAGCTCGGTATGGATGCACTCTACTTCTTCCCCGATCAGACTGTAAAAATCCTCGGGATGTTCGGCACCCTCCGAATGAGCGGGATGATGCTGGCTACAGTTATTACCGGGATGTTGATCCGGTTCGGCGGCCACGCCATGGCAATGATGGCCGGGGGAATGGTCAACCAGGTGCAATCGGCTGGCAGCCGGGCGGCACATGAGGTTGAAGATCCTGCCGGCAGGGCTTCTGCCATGCAGCGCAACGTGACGGCCATGCCGACACAGGCATGGAGCAACGAGCACAGCTTCCAGGCCAGACAGTCGCAATCGCTGGTCGGGATGTCGGCCAAGACCACGGCGTCAAGCGATATGATCCGGGACTTCGGGATGGAGTTTTCGAGCAGGATCTCTGCCGATAGCGAGATTGGTAGATCAATCGGTTTCGGTGGAAGTGGTAGGGCCATGCGTGAGGGTGGTCTGTCATCTGCCTACGAGCTGAAATCCTTTGATGGCCGACTGGGACTCGACAAGTCTGCTGCAACCAAGGACGTAGTTTCAGGCAGCTATGGTGGCGATACTCTGGCCTTTGCCAAAATGGGAGTTGCCAACGACCGGGCCTTGGCAAATGTCTTTGGTTCCGGTGAAAACTACTCAGACTTCCTGACTACCAACATGGACAAGAGTGTTGGACAATTGCAGGGGGAAATGGGTGCTTATGCCGCAGCCAGGTCATTGGGTTTCAGCGGAAACTGGCGAGATTTCCATGCCATGCGTTCTGAGGTTACGGCCCTTGGGGATTTTGCCAATGCCGATGCGGTGAACAGGATTGCCGATAACTACGGGATCTCTTCCGGGCAGCTCATGCAGATGAATGCCCAGTTCCAGCAAAGCAAGCACGCTTCAGAGGTAACTGGGCTATCAAGTCAAATGGGAGGCCCGGTTGCTGCCGGCACAGAGGCTGGTCATGTTTTGGCAACGGAAACCGGTGGCAAGATCCATGGAATTTATGCAGGGGGTGGCTACGAGAACTACCAGCAGCTCACCAGCAATGATGTTTCAGGGAGGATCGCCCGCAATCAACTGGTCCACGCAGCAGCGAATCAAATGGTAGGCAAGATTGCTCCTCAACTCAAGAACGATCCTGAGATGTATCAGAACGGCCACCTGACCGAACGGGGCTTTGCCGAGATGCAGAAGGCGATGGAGGGACAGAACATAAACTTCACGACATCTGACGGTAAGAGTGCTGTCAATGTCGGCATGGATGGCGGGATCGTCAATTCATCTGATTCAGGTACCGTTGCCAAGGGAGATAAGGGGCAGGCTCTTGAAATGCAGAAGCAGCTCCGTGTTGCCGGATTCCAAAGCGCCGCTGCTCATGTCGCCAAACTGTCTGGCCAGGCCTTCGACTACAAAGCAGATTACGACCGGAACGGCAATCTCGCGTCGTTTGCCATTGACCAGGGTGGCCGGGTACAGAAGTTCGATCTCGGTCAGAGCAAGGCCGGAACTGATATCGAGCGTCTGGACCGGAACGTGTCGACCACAGACAAAGGGCTGCGCAAGACCGTTGGTGATTTTATCAAGACTGGATACGAAAACCAGTCCCTGAATGTCTCGCGGAAGTCCGGCAGTTACATGATCCAGGCAGGCGGCAAGCAGATGATGGTCAATGGCGACTGGTATTACGCCAAGAATGAGAAAACCGGCAATATGGAGGTAGTCGGCGGTTCATTCTCCAACGGGCTTGACGGTAATGTCCTTATGTACGCCAAGGACAAGGATGGCAACTTGCACTACTCCCAGGTACAGGGGAAGATGGACAAGAGCGGGAATCTTATTGCCGGGCAGCGTTCCGAAATCACCGAGGATCAGTTTGTTCAGTCGTCACAGCAGGGGGCGGCTGTTGTCAGTACCAGGTCAGGTGGTGGAATTACCGGGAGTGTCCGTGCCGATGGCGGGGTCAAGGCGGATTATTCGAGTTCGCAGGTGGTTGGGACGAGAGTTGAGTCCAAGCAAAACCTGGCCGGAAGTGCAGCTTCCCAGGAATTTAAAGAAGGACGCTCTATTGATGCCGGCGCATCTGCTACGACGATTGCCGTCGGACAGGGAGCGCTGCATGAGACGGCGGGGCTGGTAGGCGACGTTACAACAGTAACAGCCCCTAATCGTAATATGATCAAAAATCGAGAGGCAAAAGAAACAGCAACTGTAAAAGCAGAAGAAGTCACTGCACGGGAAGCTACAAGGGTCATGGAAAATCGGGTTCAACAGCAAACGCAGAGAACTGTAAAAATTCTTCAACAACAGAGTAAGACGTCGAATCTGCCTAAAGGTCCTGGGCCTTCGCCACTCAAAAAGAGGTAAATAATGATGGGAGAAAAAATACTACTGGTGAACGATGGGTTGATTGTTCTCGTGTCGCAAAACTTGAATATTCTCGAAAATATTTCAGATATAAAACTCGAAATAGCAGATTATGGTGCAATTCTGACCATAGAAGGGCAAGGGCACCGTGTTCCTGTTCCTTTCCCATGTGACATACTGAATCACTTGGAGCAATCAGAAGGATCGAATGTGTATTTCTATGAATCTTCGCCCTATGAATTGATTGCTGAATATCGAGGATGCGTCACTCTCGATAGAGATGAAATTTTGAAGATTAAAGGCGCATATGAGTATCATCAGCGTTTATGATGATCGCTGTTGTAAAGAAACCAGTAGCGCCAATCGTCCTCAGGGCAGTAATAAGAAGATCGTTTATCTGTGCTTGCATATCCATACCAAAACAACCCACCTAGAGATAGCCCTTTCATTGCTCCTGTAAACAAGCGTAAAGGAATTCGGTCCAGGCAAGCATAGAGGAACGCCAGAACAGCGATACCCAGTGTCCAGTACCAGAATGACGGTCTAAAGAACATGCCGACTATTGCTCCCGCAAGAAGGCATGGGAGCAAGGTTCCAACAACCGATATAACAACTGCTCTAAGTTTCATTCCCACTGCTTTCTTTTCTTTGACGGTCTGACTTCGATTTGATTTTAAAGATAGTTTGACCAGCTTCAATTTGATTGTCAACTCAAAATTTCACCAAAATTTAATAATAACAGCTCGTTGCACCACTCTGTCTTGGTTGGACAAAGTATTCACAGAGTTGTAGTTTGTTCAAAATCCATATCGATTGACTTTTATTGCAGAAAGAGGTATTAACATTGCGTAATTTCGCGCAGTTATGGAGGGTGAGGCGATGGGCTCTATGCCCTTCAAAAAAATATTTGTGGAACCCAAAAGCCGCATTGTTTGCCAAGTGCTAACAGGTGGCTTTTTTGTTAATTTCGTTTTGTATTCTCTGGGGAGCAAAACTGGCCCCCAACAGCTGGCTTCTCATAGGATTAGTGGAGATTTATTGTATAAGATCGTCTTCAACGTCCCAAGCATCCACAATTTAATAACAGGCTAAATTTTATGAAAATAATTCCACCAATCATCCATGATATCAAGAGTGAAGCCGAGGAGAAGGTATTCCGGTTACTTGCCAGCACAAAATCAGTTGATAATCAGATTGCAATACACTCCCTGAATGTTCCAGAGCATCAATACAAGCAATGGTCAGAACTTGATTTTATTGTTGCCGGGCGAAGAGGCATCCTTGTCTTAGAAATCAAGGGTGGACATGTTTCATGCACTGATGGCATCTGGGAATTTACGACCAGATTTGGGAATGTTCATAGGAAATCTGAAAGTCCATTTCAGCAAGCTCAGTCTGGAATGTATGCTCTCAAAGAGATGCTTGAAAAACAGTTCGGCTGGCAGGTCACAAAAAACATTTGCTTCGGTTGGGGGGTTATATTCCCAGATCAGAAATTTACAGTTAATAGCATCGAAATCCCAAGAGAGACAGTACTGGATGGTCCAGAGTTCATGGCACTTGACTCGTTACATGAATATCTTGACCGCTTATTAGCCTACTGGAGCAATAAAGGTGGCAAAAAATATAACCCTCTTGACGAAACACTTACGAACAAAATTGTTAACTATCTCCGCCCCAACTTTGACATGGTGCCTTCGCTTGCAGCAGCAATCGACCAGGTTGTTGGCCGTCAAGTGAGACTTACCGAAGAGCAATACCATTTGATTGACTGTGTTTCTGAAGCATCTCGCATAATTTGTCAGGGTGGTGCGGGTACTGGTAAATCGTTCATTGCTGCTGAAGTTGCACACAGGGAATCATCGCTAGGGAAAAGGGTTGCCTTTGTTTGTCGGGGAAAAATATTTGCCGGTTTTATGAACAACAGGCTTTCGAAATCTTTAGTAGAAGTTTTGAGCTATGACATTGCAAAATATTATAGCGGTCCACCGTTTGACGTACTGGTTGTGGATGAAGGGCAAGATTTACTCGATTTTGACGCTCTTGAGGTTCTTGCAAAACTTGTTAAAGGCGGATTAGAAAAGGGAGTCTGGCGCTTTTTTATGGACTCAAACAACCAGTCCGGTCTCTTCACGGGATATCAAAAAGAAGCTCTTGATTTTCTAAAAGAATGTGGCGCAACTCCAGTACGTCTGAAAAAAAATTGTCGTAATACTGAGCAGATAGTAACGCAGACAATGGCTGTTACCGGTGCTGATATTGGAACTGCTATCGTTGATGGGAAGGGCCAACAGGTTGATTATTCATATGTTGAGAACGCACATGAAGCTGCAAAGGAACTCTCAAGAAAGCTTCATGAATGGCATGAAGGAGGGGCTCGTACTGGAGAAATTGTCATTCTCACCAATCTTGTCAATGATTCTCCGGTTCTGAAGTCCCTTAACGACCGATGGAAAAAACTTCTTATAAACGTTGATGAAAATAATGCGGGTAGATGGCCTTCAAACAGGTTGCCCTACTGTGATATTGCAGCATTCAAAGGACTGGAAAGCCATTATATAGCTGTCATTGACTTGGATCTTATAGATCAAAGTCCAAACTCACTTGCCAAGCTTTATGTCGCAATGACAAGAGCTAATGCAGTTCTCTGGATGTCTGTCCCATTGCAAATAAAGCCAATAATTGATGAACTGAGAGTTAAAAATCTGCCTGTGTTACTCCAGTATGGAGGAAAGTCAAAATGACAAAAGTGACTAAAAGCGCTACTAAATCTGACATAAATGAATTCAGGAGACAACTTTCTATCGAGAGGGGAAAAACCCTTGATTACCTACGAGCCCAGTTAATTGGACCAGCGGAAGGTAAAGAAGAAAAATTAAAAGAGAAGGCGAGTGGACGCTATCTGATGGGGACACTTTTCCCATTGGACAGTAAGTTGACAGCAAGTTCTGATGCAGAAGAAGATGACTCAACTAATACCGTGGATGATGAGGGTTCCGATTCGCCAGTCAGCCTTGCTTATGCACTTTTCCCTTCTTCAGTAGGAATCAGTTTTTTTGTTGCAGGCAATGGAATTATCAGATGCTCATTGTACGGTGCCGTTTATCTGAAACAAAAACCGGCTAAAGAAACAGACCCTGCAACCAAGGAAGACAAGCCCAATAAATCTACTAAAGCGAATGCAACACTATGGGCAAGAACAGCAATTGCCACTCCTGATATTCCAGAAGTGCATGAATTGTCCCCGCCAAAAGATAAAAAGTCTGTCCGATTTGATGTCATGGGAGGCCGGGCAAAACTAGATGTACTGTGGAGACCAAGAAAAGGTGGCTATATAGTTACAGTTACACTTATGAATTCCAAAAAAGGTGACGGAAACAAGGTTAATCCGGAAGACTGCCTCCACCAAGTAGGTTTTACATGTAAGCCTATTAACAGCAAAATACTTGCATATCCCGTAATGGACAGACTCACAATGGATGAGGAAGAAGAAGAGCTTGCGGTACTCTATCGCAATAGGACGACATATGCCATTGGGCATGGTTGTGCTGCAGACTGGGAGATAGACCAAAATGGGTATGTGGCCCATGTCAAAACCGAATATATGCCTTGTGTAACTGTGCCTGAAATTACAACGGAAATTAGAGAGTTGAATAACTTAGGCATCCTGAATCTGAATAAACTATCAGATGCCAACGCCAATCCGGCTAATCTTGCAACTGAATTGCATGCTTTTGTCGATGAATACGCAAACTGGATAAAAGCATTGCCAAAAAAGCATGTTAACATTCCTACAGAACTCCATAGTGCGCGTGACAGATTACTCGGTAAACTTGACATTGCAGAACAAAGAATGCGCCAAGGCATAAATACACTAGTTACAGATCCTGATGCTATGCGCGCTTTCGTACTTGCAAATCACGCCATGCGAATGCAGATGCTTCATTACAGAAGCCACGAATATGCGGGCAAATCCAAAGACCGTAATTCTCATAAATTTGTGGAACCTGATTATGAAAAACATAATCCTCGGTGGAGACCATTCCAACTTGCATTCCTGCTGCTTGCACTCGAATCTGTATGTAACGATTCGTCAGATTATCGTGATGTTGTCGATCTAATATGGTTCCCTACCGGTGGTGGCAAGACAGAAGCATATCTAGGTCTTGCAGCTTTTGAAATATTTCTGAGAAGAATCAAATATGGTGCTGAAGGCGAAGGAACTGCTGTAATCAAGAGATATACGCTACGCCTACTAACCTCTCAGCAGTTTCAGCGAGCCGCAACATTAATATGTGCATGTGAATCCATTCGTATAGATGAAGATCTTGCCGGACCGATATCTCTAGGGCTTTGGGTAGGGGATGATGCATCGCCCAACCGACTGCTTGATGCTAAAAAACGCTATGATGAAATGCTTGAAGAAGCCGATCCCGAAAATCCTTTCCAGCTGCAGTCCTGTCCATGGTGCGGCACTAGAATAGTGCCACATAAGCAAAGTGACGACATAAAAGATTATGGTATAGCAGCCACGGATATTTCATTCAGCTTTTTCTGTCCTTCAGACGATTGCCCATTTCATAAAGGTATACCTGTCACTATTATTGATGAGGCGATGTACACAGCCCCGCCGACATTTCTAATCGGGACTATTGACAAGTTTGCCAGAATTGCCTGGGATGATCGGTCTGCAGCATTTTTTGGTGACAATGTCAGAAGGCCACCTTCTTTGATTATCCAAGACGAGCTTCATCTAATATCCGGGCCCCTCGGAACAATTGCCGGAATATACGAATCTGCAGTTGATACAATAATCCAGTCCAAGGGACATACTCCCAAAATAATTGCTGCTACTGCAACAATCCGACGTTCCGCAGATCAAGCGATGCTGCTATACGGGAGAGATGTAAGCGTATTCCCGCCAGCAGGTTTATCTGATTCAGATTCATACTATGCACGCACTGACGAGTCTCTACCCGGCAGACTTTATACCGGAATTATGGGGCAAGGGCACACGCCACTTTTTTCTCTAGTGCAGGTAAGTGCCGCACTCGCACAGGCTACTGTTGAAAACAATCTTGACGCTGCTACTGTCGACGGTTACTGGACACAGGTAATCTTTCATAACAGCCGGAGAGAACTTGGCAAGACGATAACTCTTGCCCGAGACGATATCCCTGCAAGAATCAAAGTAATTGCCAAGGACCAGAACAAAATGAGGTCTTGTGAAAACGTGGAGGAATTGTCGGCCAATGTCTCAGGAAAGCGGATACCAGCAATTCTTGATCGACTAAAAATTGTAAAAGGGAATAAAGGGGCCATTGATATTCTTCCATGCACGAATATGCTATCCGTTGGCGTGGATGTAAGCCGCTTAGGTCTCATGATTGTAAACGGCCAACCAAAAACAACAGCAGAATATATTCAGGCTTCAAGTCGTGTCGGTCGTGATGTTGTGCCTGGTTTGGTTGTTGCCTTCTATTCGGCAACAAAACCCCGAGACAGGTCTCATTATGAGGGCTTCAGGCCCTACCATGAAGCTCTTTACCGGGCAGTTGAACCCACAAGTGTCACGCCATACGCAATTCCGGCAAGAGATAGAGCACTTCATGCAGCTTTAGTTGCGGTTATGAGGTTGGCGGGCAATGTTCCAAAAAATGAAGATGCAGGGGATTTCGATCCTAACGATATAGAATCATCAACTCTCATTTCCAGTTTTCTGAAACGGACAGCTAAAGCAGATCCAGTGTCTGCGACGGAAACCGCAAAACATATATCTACAATTATTATGAAATGGCAGGCACTCATAAATGAATCAAGGGAATCAGGGAGGCCATTGAGATATGAGGCTGGTGGTGGACCTCAGTTCAGTCCTCTCCTATGCCCTTTTGACAAGAAAGTCGCAGGAGCATGGCCAACATTAAATTCGATGAGAAATGTTGATAGCGAGTGTGTAATCCGTTTGAAGGGGGAATATCACTCATGAGCGTAAAACGTCGAATTCGCCGTTCACATGCAATATCACCCTTCGGCGTTGGTGCCATATATGATTTTGGTGATGAATCGCTTGTTGCCATGGGCACATTCCACTGGAAAACATATGGAGAAGTAATAAGATTGCCTAGGCTTGAAGAAGCACTTAAGGTACAGCAGTTCAGGATGCCTCCTGTGCCTCGCGGTAATTTTGATCCACACCCTCCGACCCTTCCATTTATGCGTTTTCCTACTTGGCTTTTTTGCCCAAAATGCAGACTAATGGTAAAGCTCCGGACCAAAGATGAAGTAGCCGGAGAGGCACCTTGTTGCGGGGACTGTGCAAAACAGCATAAAAAAGTGCGACTGGTCCCGATGAGGTTTGTAATGGTTTGCGTCAATGGACATCTTGACGACATCCCTTGGGAAGACTGGGCACATGAACACTCAAAAAATAACTGTCGTGATAACAATCATCTTTACTTTGAAACGATCGGTGGTGGAACAGGAGGGCTCGAATCACTAAAAATAAGGTGCAAAACATGTGGTAGCATTAACATCCTGGAGGGCCTTTCCAGCAAGGACAGTCTCAAGCGTATAGGCTTCAGTGAAAACGGAGGTAAGTCGTGCCGTGGAAAGCAGCCATGGGAAACTCATGCTGAGGGCTCTGCTTGCCGGGAAATTCCACAGGTAGCTCAAAGGGGTGCCAGCAACGTGTATTATCCACATGTGGCTTCAGCACTCGACATTGAGTGTGATTCTGACCGTGAAATCATCGATGAGGTCGATGCACAGATAAAAAATCATTCAATGTATCCGGCACTCAAAAATATCTTTGATTCTCAGACAAACCCTGAATCAGATCAAGCTATTTTATCCGTGGCAGATCTCATTGCAAGACAGGTTGGGTGTCAAGCGGATAAAGTAATCAAGGCTCTTAAAGGGGAAGAGGATACTAAGACAACATCTTCTCAATCGCCAAAATGGCCAGATGACATTATGGCAGCAGAATACTCAGCTTTTCTATCACCTCCCCAAAATTCAAGACCAAAAGACCCCTTTATTGCTGAGACGGTTTTTGATGGTGGCATTTTACCCGAAGTATATGGAATGGAGGCCGGATTTTCTGCAAAACTGTCCAAACTGATTTCAAAAATTGTTGTAGCACACCGATTGAGGGAAGTTCGTGCACTGTGTGGTTTCAGTCGTTATAAGCCAGAAATGGATAAAGCGGTGCGGCCAGACCTCGGCCATAATCTGTCATGGTTACCAGCTATAGAAGTTTTTGGAGAAGGAATATTTATTTCATTTTCAGAGGATATGCTTGCAGACTGGGAACGTAAAAATCGTCAAAAACTTGCAATTAGGCTGCAGGGTGTACAAGAACGTCTTGGAAACAGTAATATGGCCTTCCTTCCTGAAGCATCACCACGATTCATTATGCTTCATACCCTTTCGCATATTCTGATGAGGCAGCTTGCATTTGAGTGTGGATATTCTTCTTCGTCATTAAGAGAACGGATATACTGTTCATCATCGAAATCACCTAAAGGTGCTCAATCCGCAATTTTGATCTATACTGCAGATTCAGATTCTGAAGGATCTCTTGGAGGACTCGCCAGACAGGGAAGTCCGGAACGATTTGTTTCAACTCTCACAAGTTCGTTGAATAAATCAATATGGTGTTCGTCTGATCCAATATGTAGCGAACTTCCCGGACAGGGACTACATGGCCTCAATATGGCTGCATGCCATGCCTGCACACTTGTATCAGAAACAAGTTGTACATTCTGCAATCTTCTACTTGACAGAGCCATGCTTACCGGACTGCCTGGAGGCGATAATTTCGGTTTTTTCAATGATCTTGGGCTCTAGAGGGGGAAATAATCATGAAGATGCCGGTATTTGAAGATTTGAGCAGGGAACAGGAAATGCTTTATCTTAAGGCCCCCCTTGACGGCGCTGTTTTGGTCACAGGTCCCCCCGGTACAGGAAAAACTGTAATGGGCTTCTATCGTGCCGAATCAGTAATCAAGAAAGGCAAGGCAGTCAAAGTTCTCATGTATAACAACGTCCTGAAAAAATATTCTGCAGGATCATTCCCCAACAAGGCCGTTGCACAAGGAGTTTCGACTTGGCACAGTTGGTTTGCAGGCTGGTGGCAAAGCATGTTTGGCCAAAAACCACCGACAGAAGCTGGATCTAATTTTGATCATGACTGGGACGATATTTTTCTAAAACTCATGCGTCAGGCTCCGAAAGGCTTTAACTCGTTCGGACACCTGGTTCTTGATGAGGGCCAGGATTTTCCTAAGAAATTTTATGATTCTCTGAATCTTGTTCTTAACAGCAACGCAAATGCGACTACCAGTTGTGCCACAACGGTTTTCGCCGATGATAATCAACGGATTCGTGACCGGAACTCTACTATAGCGCAAATTCGAGCCGCTCTCGCCATTGTTAATGGAAGAGAGTACAAACTCACCAAGAATTACCGTAATTCCCTCCAGATTGCAAAACTAGCATCGTCGTTTTATGTCGGCTTACAGACTGGAATGCCCAATTTGCCTGAAGGGAAAAATGGCCCCACTCCGGTTATGCTGCGGAGTGGAAATGACGGTGCTGTAATGGATTATATTGCTAATTTTTCAAGAAATAATGATGACCTGACAATAGGCGTTTTTGCAGACAGTCAAACATCACAGAAAAGCATTTATAATAAACTGAAGCACCGCCTTGATAACAGTAAAGTTACCGTTCAGAGATTCACCAGTGGTGGTGGAAGCTATTATGGAGATGCGGACAATCTTGATTTTAGAAGCTCCGGTACTGTAACGGTACTTTGCATGCAGAGTTGCAAAGGGCTCGAATTTGATGTGGTATTTATACCTGAATTACAGAATTTCAGATTTGATCCGGCTATGATTGATGTGTTCAAAATGCAGATGTATGTACTTGTATCAAGAGCGCGGACTCAGTTGTACCTAACATGTAGTCTCCCGAATAATGTACGCCATCCCGTACTGGATCTGCTTCCATCTCATAACGAAGGAATACTGGAGTATAAATCACTATGAGAAAAAAGAACCTTAATACAGATACTCCACAGTTGCAGTTTGATGCGTTACCACCATCCCGCCCGATTCTGATACTGACAAACCGCATGAATGTGATGCAGGTATTATCGTCAGGGCTTGTTCGCTCAAAAGAAGCCTACGAAAAATACTACGATGATCCACTAATGTGGATTTCTGGGCGCATACCACTGTGGATTGATAACATACCAGCCAATATCGAGAAACACTTCTCAGAAGACCAGTTTTTCAGTGTCATAATCGAACTTAAGCAGTCGGTTTTTAATCTGGAAAATGTTCCTGCGATAACCAAGGATAATAACTTGGTCCAAAGCAGCTCTGGTAAATGTGAGGATAACATCAGGTTACTGCTACCTTCTGGAGTTTTACCTTTATCAAGTGTCAATGCACTGCATTTTATGAATCATGAAGATTTATCAGACTTTAAGGCAAGAGGGTTCGACAACATTGACTTGGAATCCCTTGCGACGAAAGTCACACCTGAGCTGTTTGCTGGGTCTGATTTGGACATTGATGCATTGATATCAGTGTTACAAAGCGTTGACAGCCCAGCCGGTTCATCTGAAAACTCCAGGTTCAGATACCTAGATGCTTTAGCCGGAATGATTACAATGTTGGCTTTGAACATGCCAGATAGTTTTGGCTGGATAAGTGCTCTAGAAATACTACTTGATACCAAGTCGAGAAAAAAGAATGTAATTCTGGCGCCAATACCTTCATGGATTTCGGGCGTTGCAGAGTCCCTTTTAAATGTTAGTTCCCGTGAAATTAAGAAGGATTTTGTCGGGAACTTACTTGATATGATGGCTTGGAAGTTATGCATAATGAACTTCAAAGATGGACTTGCTCCAGACAGATTTGCTGATGATCTCATCAGTGAACTACTTAAAACCGCTGATGAAAAAGACCGGGATGCTCTTGAGGGTTTTCATAAGCGACTGAAACAGATAATGGAAAACCAGGCAACAAGCGTAAGTTTTTCCGATGATGAAGACCCTCGAAAAGTTGCGCAACGAGCTGTGACACTTTTTATCATGCGCCCTGACCCTGATAGAATAATGAAAACTGTAGATTCATCTCTAGCCCCTGGCAAACAGGTGCTAGCACTTGCATCGATTTTTGCGGGTATTTTTTCCGGTTATGCTCGACTTTCAAATACATTCAAAAGGGGCCCTAAAGTTTCTGCTAGTCTTTCCTCTGTAATGACGGCTTACTACAGCCGCACAGCAGAATCTGACATTTCATTAACTTCACAATTCCTGCCATCCGTCAGTATTGAAAACATTGATGATAAAATCAATTACCAACGCTCTACGATTTTGAAACTGGGTGCCGACAATTATTCAACAGTTTGCCAGCAACCTACTAATTCCATGATGCAGTTCATCTATCATGCTTTTGAAATTTTCAAAAAAAAACAGTTCAACTATTCTTTCGAAGATAAAAATTTCCAGCTCAAAATTGATCGTGAGGGTTGTAACCCCCATGTAATTAATATTGCTCAGGACAGATATATCATTTCAGAAGGAAGTCAGCGCAAGTTACATTTGATCACTTTCAGGATTTATATACCTCTTCCTAAAGGACGAAAAAATCAGGCTCTGCTTTATGAAACCCTTCTCAATAGAAATTTTAGTACAGCAATGTGCAGATATGCTATTGACCAAACAAAAGGGTCAGTGTGCCTTCTTTCTGAACAGATTATTGATACAATGGACAGGGAAGAGCTCGCAGGTCATATAAACGAATTAAGCAGTGAATACTGTAATTTCATAAATGCGAATCTGCCGAAGGACCAGTGACTCTGAAAAACAGTCTGATACGGTTTTCTGAGTTACGTGCTCAGCGTCAATAACCATGGTAACAAAACGATAATCAGACCTTAATTCCATCAAAAAAACCTGGACTCCGGGAATTTCACGGTGCATAATGTCTCCTAAAATACCCAGCGGAGGGTTTGATGAACGAAGCATTGCAAAAGCTGAAAGAAGCAAGAAGCCGCTTTACGCAGAAAAATATTGCGGAACGTCTTGCAGTGCACCCCAAAACCGTAGGTAGATGGGAACGGGGTGAAGTCCCCTGTCCCGCCCTCATTTTCCCGGCACTAAAAGAAATACTGAAAAACCAGCAACAGATACCGGACAATATTGAACGATTCACATTTATTGACCTGTTTGCCGGAATTGGTGGAATCAGACTTGGATTCCAGTCAGTTGGCGGAAAATGTGTATTTACAAGTGAATGGAACGAATGGTCACAGAAGACATATATTGAAAACTTCGGTAATGAGCATTCCATAGTCGGTGACATTGTCCCGTACCCCGCTGAAGACATTCCTGATCATGATGTTCTCCTCGCTGGTTTCCCTTGTCAGCCATTTTCAATTGCCGGTGTCAGCAAGAAAAATGCTTTGGGAAGACCCCACGGTTTTGAATGTACCACTCAGGGCACCCTCTTCTTTGATGTTGCCCGTATCATTGCCACCAAACGCCCAAAGGCATTTCTGCTGGAAAACGTAAAAAACCTGATTTCACACGACAAGGGTAACACCTTCAAGGTCATTATCCAGACCCTTAAGGAAGAACTTGGTTATGACGTTCATTTCAGGGTCATAGATGGCAAGAGATGGGTGCCACAACATCGGGAACGAATCATAATTGTCGGGTTCAGGGAAAAAACCGGCTTCTCTTTTGACAGCCTGCAGTTACCGCAAGAGGGTCCGAAGTTATCCAGTATCCTTCACCCAGAAGACGGGACTGAGCAGGAAGAAACTCCGTTCACGGTAGGCGACAAGGCAAAGGTTCACGAAAAATACATTCTGACAAACAACCTCTGGTCCTATCTTCAAGCGTATGCCGCCAAACATAAAGCCGCTGGTAATGGATTCGGATTCGGTCTTGTTGGAAAGAACGATACCTCCCGAACTCTTTCAGCCCGCTACTACAAAGATGGTTCGGAAATTCTTATCGAGCGTGGCAAAGGCAAGAATCCGCGCAGACTTACTCCAAGGGAATGCGCCCGGTTAATGGGGTTCCCGGACAATCACAAGATTATTGTGTCAGATACACAGGCTTACCGCCAGTTTGGCAATTCCGTGATAGTTCCGGTAATGCGAGAAGTCGCACGGATTATGGCGCCACATGTCATTGACCTCAAACAACAGGAAGAAATGGGGGTTTCTCAACAATGGCTACTTGCCTGAAAGGAGCTGTTATGAAGAAGGGTGATATTGTCAAATTCCGTGAAGAAATTGATCCAGGAGATACCAAAGTAAGAATGCTTCTATTGGAAGACCCTGACGGGGGGAGAGTTTTAGTAGGAGACCTGTGTATTTTTGAGGAAACAGGAGTCAAACAGGCAGTTACTGCAACCAGTAGATACCTTGAAGATGAACTGGAGGTTGTGTCGGAGGAGGACATTATGAAAATCAAGGCAGATTCAAAATGAGCGAAAAATATGTCTGGTTCGATTTTGTAATTAAGAATATCAATCTGCTTAAAGAGATAAAAGACCAGTCTCTGATTAAGGGCTATCACCAGATATTCGAACAGCATCCCGGCTTGCACCCGGACGGATTTGACGACCCGGATAGCGGCTGGACGGACGAGCTTCGGCCTATCTGCGCCGAAATGTGGCGACGGGTTGAACTGCCAGAATCTACCGTCAACGAAGAGCACATGTATTATATCAACAAGGCATTTCGTAAGCTTGCTGCCGAATCGGCGACAAAGACCAGCCGATAATGGCTGATATTGTAGATAAGGAAACCCGAAGCCGGATGATGTCTGGTATCCGGGGGAAAAACACAAAGCCCGAATTCCACATAAGAAGCCTTCTCCACCGGAACGGCTTCCGATTCCGTCTCCACACCAAAGACCTCCCCGGAAAACCCGATATTGTACTTCCCCGTTATCACGCAGCAATCTTCATAAATGGATGTTTCTGGCACGGACATGACTGCCACTTGTTCAAGCTTCCGGGCACCCGGACGGATTTCTGGAAAACCAAAATAGCCCGTAATAAGGAGAATGATAGCCGTGCTGCGGGCTTGTTGAATGATTCCAGTTGGCGGGTTGCTACCGTCTGGGAATGCGCCCTTCGCGGCAAATTCCGCATGAACGACACCGTTATCACCGAGCGACTTGCTGGATGGATTCGGTCAGCAGAAATCAAGCTGGAACTTCGCGGAATCCCACCAGAAGTATAACCACATCATTTCCATTCGTATTTCCCCCTATTTACGTGATATAAAACCCCAAAGATTTAACTCGGGGGTTCGGGATGAATCACGGTCATCTTTCGCAGTATTTTTCTGCAGTCGCCTGTAAGCCTTTATCCGCAGTAGAAGCAGACTTATGCCGGAGTCACCAGCACGAATTGAATGGAGTTGAAGCTCTGATTAAGATGTTTGGCCGTGCAACGGAAAAGCATACTTTTCAGGCTTCCTTTATGTATCTGTGCGACCATGACGATGAGCCGGTTGTGGCAGACGGTTATGTCACTTGGTATGATTCACGACTCAAAAATGCGACTCGCACTGAACACAGGCTTTATTTTCCGACAACTGCAGTATCCATGTGCGCTGCTGAAGGTGATCTCCTTATTATTGGCAAGAGACCCGACAATTCCGTATTGATAATTATCGCGGAAGCCGAGTCAACTATTGCTACTCAGGTATCGTGGTTATTCGGCTTCGGGGTTGTTGTCCATCCGGGATTTTCAGTTCGGAGCGAACTGGAATGCGAACAGAACAGGATTGAATTTGCATCCCGTATCATCCTTGAACATATTGGTGTTCAGGTTGAAGAGGTTGCGGAAAACTATCTTGACGAAATGCTTCGCCTTTTTGGTAGCAAATTCCCCAACACCAGAGACTTTTCAGAATATGCACGCGCTTCATTGGTTGACATTGACCCGCGTGATGGTGCAGACGCCGCACTAATGGCATTCGTGGAAAGGGAGGAAATTCTTTTCCGTACTCTTGAACGCCATATAATAGGCGACCGGTTACAGGTGGGCTTTGTTGATGACGTGGACGGATTCGTTGCTTATTCACTGTCGGTTCAGAATCGGCGTAAAAGTCGGGCCGGGTCTTCCCTTGAAAATCATCTGGAAGTAATTTTCAATTCACAAGGCATCCAGTACACCAGAACGCCAGTTACTGAAAACAAGGAAAAGCCTGATTTCATTTTCCCTGACATAATCCACTATCGAGATCCGGATTTTGATGTTTCAAAACTTACCATGCTTGGAGTTAAAAGCACTTGTAAAGACCGTTGGCGTCAGATTCTTTCTGAAGCCGAGCGAATTAAGCATAAACACCTGCTTACCCTTGAACCAGGTATCAGTGAGAACCAGACAAACCAGATGAAAAGAAGCAACCTTCAACTTGTTGTACCATCTGCATTGCATAGAACTTACAAAACTGAACAGCAGACGTGGCTATTGACGTTTGACGACTTTATCCGGCTATTAATAACACGACAATCATAGCCTGATTCATCAGCCATATAACGGGTTAAATAAATGACTGGATTTACAACCGAGAATACCAACGAGTACACCGCTGCAACTTGGACAGTTGAGGGAAACAGTCTAGTCTATTGCGGCAAGGATGGAATTTTCATTAAGCCATCAGCAATGGATATATGGACCAGCATTTATGCAAATAACGATAAATTTTCAGTCAATCCAGATTCTGCCTTGCCAGAGTACGAATTTTCGAGGTTCCCAGCGGAACCGGTAATACTCCTGTCAGGCAAATCACCTGACAGAATAAAAATCTATTTGGTTGGTCGATCTGGGAGCGAATATACGCATATAAGTAGTACAGATGCTGATCAATTGTTCATTGGAAATACTTGGTACCCTTTTACCTTATCCGATTACGAAGAATGCCTTGACAAGATCAAGGCACAGAATGTCGTGTTCGGTCAGGTTATAACAGTTGGACAACTCATATGGCTCAAAACACAGCCTGATCTAGGTATTGAGCTGATTGATGACCTTCAAAGCTGTACTCCGGCTGAAATTCAAGCACCAACTACGCTGAACTCAGCGGAATGGGGATTGGAAGCGGAGCTCTATAATTATCAGAAGGATGGAGTATATTTCCTTACCCTGATAGCAAATCAGGGACTAGGATGCATTCTTGGTGATGAAATGGGGCTCGGGAAAACTGTACAAGTCATAGCACTAATGCTGGCAGAGAATTTTCAGGGAAGATCCTCCACATTAGTGGTTGCCCCCGCAACGATTCTTGAAAACTGGCGCAGGGAACTGGCTCAATTTTCTCCATCACTGTCCGTTCTTGTGCACGCTGGCTCGAATCGGGCAGGAATTGCATCCAAACTTGCAGGCATTGATGTAGTTGTTACGTCTTATGATATTGCTGTCAGAGATGAACCGATGTTGTCTTCAATACGCTGGAATCTCTTGGTCCTGGATGAAGCGCAAAGCATAAAAAATCCCGACGCCCAGAGGTCAGTCGCAGTTAAAAACCTGAACAGAAGAGTTTCTCTGGCAGTTACCGGAACACCAGTTGAAAACAAACTGACTGATCTTTGGTCGCTTTCTGATTTTGCTCTTCCTGGGCTCCTCGGAAAGCGTGAGGACTTTGAAACTCTCTTTGAAAACACTGATTCAGATGCCTCGCAATTAGCGCCGCTTGTCTCTCCTATACTGCTCCGGCGACGGGTCAAGGATGTCGCAAAAGACCTTCCTGAAAGGATAGACATACCTCAGCCCATTTCAATGTCAAAGAAAATGGCGGAAATGTACGAGCAGGTTCGGCTGGCTGTCATCGAAGAATATGGTAAATCTGCATCACTTGTCAGTTTACAGCGATTAAGGATGTTTTGTACTCACCCCATGCTTGCAGGCTTTAGTTTAACAGATCCAGCCGAGCACATGCCTAAGTATCAGCGTCTTATCGAACTACTTGAAGAGATTTTTTCCAGGAGAGAGAAATGTCTTATTTTCACGGGCTTTACTGGCATGACAGATATTTTGATGCATGACTTGTCCAAGCGCTTTGTTGAACAGTATTTCAATTTCATCGACGGTAGGGTGCCTGTGCCTGACCGTCAGACAATAGTAGATGCATTTTCTGTTTCACCAACTTCCGGTGCTCTCATTCTAAACCCTAGGGCAGCTGGAGTCGGTCTCAATATAACAGCAGCAAACCATGTAATTCATTATAATCCTGAGTGGAATCCAGCATTGGAAGATCAGGCTTCCGCAAGAGCATATCGTAGAAAACAGCTCCGTCCTGTTACGGTACATCAGTTATACTTTGTAGACAGTGTAGAAGAAGTTGTTGTTGGCCGCCTAAAACTCAAGCGAGGTTTGTCTGAGCATGCAGCAACAGGTCACAAAGGCGATTCGACAGCTAGTGCTGTGATGAGAGCTTTGACCTTATCACCACTTTCAAAAATTGGGGCTCTTGAATGACATACTCGGCTCAAATAACAAAGATTCTAAGTGCGAATGATGTAGGCGAAACCGGTGGCCACCAAGCAGGAATTCTCGTTCCTAAGGACGTTGAGATTCTGTCGTTTTTCCCATCATTAAATCCAAAAGAGAAGAATCCTCGTGTGACGCTTGTATTTCGTGAAGGAGACGGCATTACCCGTTGGGATTTCAATTTTATTTACTATAATAACCGGTTTTTCGGTGGGACAAGAAATGAATACCGTCTGACTTGTATGACCCAGTATCTGAGAGCCCGAAATGCAAAGGTTGGTGACCAGGTTGTTTTATCCAAGTGTTTAGAGGGCCGTCTAACGGTTGAAGTGAAACGCGCAAATGTACCTGCAATGGGACTGGACGATGTTCTAGTTCTTTCAGGTGGCTGGAAAGTTATTAAGATATAAAGGGAGTGACTTAATATGGCTGACAACAGCACGCTAATTTCACCATACCTTGATGTGCCTCCAGACCCAGAACGCATTATTGAGGGATTAAGAGACACTGGTTATGAGTTTAACACCTCAATGGCAGATGTAATAGATAACTCTATTGCTGCACAAGCAAAGCATATCGAAGTAACTGTCGCGATGGATTTCGGTGGGAATATTCTGGTTTCCGTAACTGATGACGGATGCGGAATGGACCGGGATGGACTGATAAATGCGATGCGTTACGGGTCAAAACGCCGTCCAGATCAAGCCAGCCTGGGCAAATTTGGCCTTGGGCTAAAAACAGCCTCAACAGCATTTTGCCGCCGCCTGTCCGTAATTAGCCGAAGTCAGGCTGGGGGTGATGTATTAAAGGCAACTTGGGATCTGGATCACATCGCCGCAGTGGGGCGTTGGGAATTGAAACTTGGATCAGCAGCTCCAGATGAAATTAAACTTCTTGATACTGTTGCCAGCGCCCAGTCAGGTACCGTAATTTTGTGGGAAAAGGTTGACCGGCTGCTTAAGGCGTATGCAGTCCCTGATGGTAAAGCTGCAAAGACTGCATTAAAGCGGTATGTTGACGATCTGCGATTTCATGTATCGATGGTCTACCAACGATTCTTGGATGCAAACGATAAACGCGCTAATGACGTGAGTATTCGAGTAAATGGTGAAAAGGTTCTTCCTTGGGACCCATATTGTGTAACAGAAACGAAAGCGCCAATTGCTGAAAAAGTTCAGAAAGTAGAAATAGGCGAAACAGAGCAGGCGGAATTTACGGTCAGAGCCTATATCCTTCCAAGAAAGGATGAATTTTCAGATCAGACAAATGTCAAGGAAGCCCGACTTACCAACGACATGCAAGGGTTATATGTTTATCGCGAAAACCGCTTGATTCATGGGCCAGACTGGCTTGAAATGTACAGTAAAGAGCCACACATGTCATTGTGTCGAATCGAACTGTCTTTTGACCACAAACTTGATGATGCCTTTCAGGTGGACATAAAAAAATCCAGAATCTTACTGGATGACTCACTTTATGACTGGATGCAGAAGTTTTTGCAAGGTCCCCGAAGAGAAGGCCAAGAACGCTATCGGAAGGGTGTTGCCGCAACAATTACTGGGACTGCAGCACTGATCCATGCTGTCTCAAATAATGCAATACATGCAAAAGCCGATAATCTGAAAACAGCTGTTGTCACAGAGGTTGATGGTGCTACTGGAGACGTAACGATTTCGAACAAAAATGGAGTTACAAAGCTCAAGATCAAACTGGTTGAACAAAAAAATAGTGGTGAGTGTCATGTCCAATCAGTTGATAGCCTGCAAGATGGTGTGCTATGGGAGCCAGCATACATCGACGGGAATCAGGCCGTTCGTATCAACACAGGTCATCCATACTACCACAAGGTTTATATTCCTAACAAACAATCCGGGGTAACTATCCAAGGCCTTGACTCTCTTATTTGGGGACTTTGTGCAGCCGAACTTGGTAATGTAAGTGAAAACAACAAGAGGAATTTCGAGGAAATGCGTTATGAAGTCTCTCGAATTCTCCGGCGCTTGGTAGAGGATTTACCAGAACCACCAGAAGATGAAGTATAATAAGGAAGGTAGAACAATAAATGGCCTTGAATGAGAATAAAATTGCAGAGAACCTTTCCGCCCGGTTCCGTCTAGGATTGGATGGGTGTGTCGTTTCAACTAAAGAAGGCATTCGCCCCGGGGTTCGTGCAGCTGATATTCCATCCCCTAATGGTTTTATGATTCAGGTAACTACTGGATGGAAAAGTTTAGAGGCAGATTTTGTTCCCGACACCTACGCGGGAGATCTGATCAGGGCAATGGGAAGCTCATTGCCGCAAGCGAGAGATGTTTTCGGTACACTGGTGGAGTCTTTCAGCGAATTAGGCAATCGAATTAAAATAAGTGTCAATGGGTCTGTGATATCAAACTCTTCAGAATTACCCCCTGCACCTTGGAATAAATTTGAACTGTCTGTTCGACGACTTACAGATGCTGCAACAGAGAGTGAAGATGCTTTACAGAGCAGTGCCGAGGAAATTGCTGCGGTATGCCTTGCATTGGTACTGACGATTCTACCTTTGGAAGAGACTGATAACGCTGCAACGCCTCTATTTGAAAGTGGTCTCCCCGAAGGTGCTTGCATAAAGGTAACTGTAAACAAATATGAGCGAAGCCCTGTGAATAGGGCTGCATGTATAGCAGCCTACGGGACAGTCTGCCATGTGTGCGGCTTTGATTTTGGAAAGGTCTATGGTCAACTTGGAAAGGGATATATTGAAGTACATCATCGCATACCCGTATCAAAGATGGGAGCAAGCTATGTTATTGACCCAATCAGAGACCTTGTTCCGCTGTGCTCTAATTGCCATTCAGCAGTACACCGAACAGATCCACCGATTGAGCTGGAAGCCCTTCGGTCAATCGTTGTAATGAGTCATGTGTGACTTGCAACTTCCTCCTTGGATAAACTAAGACTACTTTCAGATACAATAGGCAAGGCTATTAAGCAGAAAACTGAGACTAACGACCCTGAATTTCACAGAATTGCAACTTTTATAAACTATTCTCGCTCCTATTTTCCTAAGATTGAATTGCTTCAATAATACAAAAAAGCACCGCCTCACCTTCCCCCCCGATAGATATACATAATAGAAGCACAAAATTCCTGCTACCACAGAGACGTTAATGTCAGTCACTTCGAGATTCACCGGTTACTGCCGGTGTCAACTCGTCCTGATCAACCCGGCACTGAACCGTCGACGGATCTACTTCCTGGAGATCTGCCAGGGACTATTCCATGTTGTGCTGTTCAGGGCATGGGGAAGGATCGGGTATCGGGTTCGCTGTAAAGAGGAATGGTATCCCCAAATTGAGGATGCCGTTAAGGAGGCCAATCGTCTTTATCGCGAGAAGACACGCAAAGGGTACCGGGAGACGCCACTGAAATGAGATGTCTATTTCTCAGTCAATGTTCGACAAGAATCGGGAATCGACTGAATTAAGCGGTTAACTATACATTTCCCCAATTATGTATAGGTATTCCGCCCAGAAAGACGGCCAACTGACTGGCCGGTTTTACGTCACACTTCGACAGGAAATTACAAGGGGGGTCAGGTTGTCAAAGATCACGGAACGCGCTCTCAGCAAAGCGTGTATTTCAGCAAACAACAATCAGCTCAAATCCTGGGACTCGGGTCTGAAGGTTGAGCGAGTCGGGACCGGGTTCACCGTTAACCGTCTTTATCGACGTCCACGGCCAGGGGTGCCGAGTGTATCGCTCTACCACGGCCCCCCTCGGGAGGTCATGGCGTTCATCAGCGGTTTTGTCAGCGCCGTAGTGCATACATCACTGACCAGCATCGAATCGGAGCATCCGCATGAATAATGATATCATCCCGACCGGTGGCCCCCATTCGGCACTGATCTCCAGCCAGATTCCGGACAACCTGCCAGCGGATCTTGAAACCGCAGTACGCAACTGGCTGGAACGTGAAGTTGCCCTGGGTGATCCACGCGAAGACACGATCAAAACCTACACGTCCCACCTCAACCATTGGCTACGCTGGTGTAACGCCCGTGGCATCACTCCGGCTGCCATGACCCAGGCTGATGTGGAGAGCTTTCGCCATGAACTCATCCAGGCTGGCATGAAAGCATCGTCAATCGCGGTAAAGCTGACCGTCATCAGGCGATTTTACCAGGTCGCCATGAACCGGGGGTTGATCGCCATCAATCCGGCGGCCAATGTTCGCCCCCCTGTTGCCCGGGAAGCTAAATCGGAGCAAAAGCATCTTACTGCCGGTCAGGCGGAACTGCTGATCATGCACCTTCCCGTACTTGGCAGCATCAAAGGGTTGCGCGACCGGGCCATCATTGCCCTTATGCTGCTCGAAGGGCTCCGCCGTGTCGAAATCAAACGGGCCAACGTCGAAGACATCGAAGACGTCGAGGGCGGTGTGCGCATTCTGGTCCACGGCAAGCGCAAAGATGGTTATATCTACCCCCGGGAAGATACAGTCGCCGCCATCCGGGCCTACCTTGCTGCCAGGGGTGAGGTTACAGTCGAGGAAACCACCATCCATCACCGGCAAGCGTTCGTTACACCAATGTTTCTCAGCGTGCGCAAGAATGGCCGAGGCAGGGGCCGGATATCGCGCATCGGCCTCAATAGTGTCATTGACGGTTACCTGAGCAAAGCCGGTCTGAAACGGAAACGGGTTTCCTGCCATGCTCTGCGGCACACCTGCGGGACAATGCTATACGATGTCACCAAGGACATCCGGGCCGTTCAGGATACGTTGCGCCATGAGGACATCAGCACCAGCGCCATCTATGCCGCCAGTGGCCGGGAGCATAAACGCTTCACCAGGAAAATTCCTTTGGCAATCACTACGGCGCCGCCATCGACGGGTGGTGATTCAAACATACAATCCGCTCCTGACCAGGAGACTGAGGTGTCGCCATGATTCTCTGGGACCACGAAGGCAAGCCCGTTGTCTGTGATCAGAAGGATCTCACCCCTGGAGTGCTGACCATGATTTCCGGGATAAGCGACCGCTTCGATCGTGGGACCTGCCCTTTTTGTAATAGAAGCTATTCTCAGGAATTGTCATGTCATCACCTGCGCAACATTCTTCCGGTTGATGGCGATGCTTACTGGCATCGGGCATTCATCAGAGTTGACTGCGCACGGTTCCAGACCATTTGCAACAATGATTTGCTGGAAGGACCGCCGGAGCAGCTCTGTGAGTCATGCAGAAAGTCTGTCGCGAAAGATGAAATGGTGCATGTGATGTTTGTTGAAGATGGGGACCTGCGGGTTCGAGTAGTGTCCTACTGTTGCGATTCCTGCGCATCGGAACATTGGGAGTACGAATTGAAAAGCCTCCGGGAGAAAGAGGCCGTGCAGAGTTGGCTGCGGGAATCATCTGCGTCATGACATACAGCAACGCTGTACTTGTGCTCAGCGATTGTCACGAGTCTATGGGACGGCAGAAATAATCATGAAGGCGCTAAAAGGAGACCTTCTCCTTGTTCTCGGTAAGTATTCATGCTTGTCGTCCGTGATTGACAAGGAGCTGAGTGACATCAAGGACTCAACGGTACAGAGCATAGTTGGGAGGCATTCGGATGCCATCTGAACTTGAAAGTATTGCACAACGACTGAAACAGCTTCGCAAGCATTTCGGCAAGAGCCAAAAAGAGATGGCTGAGACTTTGGGTATCAGTCTGCCAGCAATCCAGGCATACGAATGTGGGCGCAATTACCCGGGCGGCAATGTCTTTATGGCAATAGCAATGCTCGGAGGCAACGCTAACTGGATACTCACCGGGAGCGGCAAAATGCTGATAGCAGACGAGGAAGCCAAGCAAATTGACGAAGCACTTTCAAACACTGAAAAATGTTGCGCCACATGCCGGTACTGGAGCGACGAATATCTTGGTATTGAAGAGAACAGCGACCTTGGCGAATGCCTCCGCTTCCCTCCTCTAACAAACGGCACCCGCCGGGAACCACCTTCTGCAAGAGCCGAAAATACCGTATTCCCGGTGACAGCAATGGTGCGCTGGTGCGGGGAGTGGGCGACTGCCGTCATGTAGTCGAAGGAATACAATCAAGGAGGGTCGAATCATGACGCATAGGCTCCATCAACGCCGATATAGAGAACTTCGCCGGAAGTATACCGAGAGACAGCGGGAAAACGGTATCCGCGATCTCTGGCCGAAAGTACAGGACAAGACGGTGACTCCGGAAGAAAAGCGACTGTACGCGGAGCTGGCAGAATTTGGCTCGCTCAAACTGTATTTCGAGGAGCCTGGCATCAAGGAAATGCTGGAAACAGTTTGGGCCGGCGACCGGGCTATCCAGGATCTTGCCCAACGCGGTGTGTCCATGTCGGACGAGCAGCGGCGGGATCTGATGGTAGCATTCGTTCGGCAAGGGTTTGATATGTTTGGAAAGGCGAGAAGGGAAGGAAATGAGTCAAACTGAGGAAATCATCCTTGACGCAGTGCGCGAATTATCAGAGGAAAACGAAATAGGCTTGACCGAGGCCGATTGCGCCGACATGGCTCAGCGATGCCTGACAAACCCGATATTCGTCAGAAAATATGCGGGTGTCACCCTAACCCACGATATCGTCAAACGATTCCTGGCAGAAGATTATGGTTCTTTTGGTGGCATCGACGCCTTTGCCGGCAAGTACCGCACCGAGGACTGGTACCAGCAGCAGTTCCTGATGATCAAAGACCTGGAATCGGCATTCGAATCATATTGCCAGAAAGAAAGTCCACCACCCTTTGTGTCTGAAGCAGGTCGGTTTTACTGGTTTTTGTCGTCAGTACAGATGCTGGAAGATTACATGTCCTGGGCGGAAGGAAACAAACGGCTTGGATACGTCACGAAGAGAAAAGCCATGAGGATAGCTCAGAACTGGGACAATGTGTGTCGAGTCGAAGCAGACGCGGAAAGGGCTGTCGGTCATGGCAGGTAGAACCAGCGGACAAAAAACAACTACCTGGTCTGAACTGGACGAGCAGGAATTTGCCCGCCTCCAAGCCAAGTACGAAGCTGAGGGCGATCTGTCCGAAGATGAGCACCTTCGGGCGAACGACTTGTTCCGCAGGAAATCAGAGAACTGGTACCAGACAGACCCGGTGTACCGCAAAGCAACCGACAAGTTCAACCAAGGAGTAGATCTGGTCGAGCGAATGGGCAAGTTCTTGCGGCAAGAAGAAAGAATTCGACTCATAACGCCTCTTTTTCTGGAAGCATTGGTAACGATGCAGGCCGCAAGGTCAAAGGAAACGAAAGAAAACGCCGATGCTACCCAATAGACTACACCTGCTTCATGACATGGAACATCTGTCAACCGGCACCCTTGTTATCCGAGGGGAAGGAGTGTTTTTACGACATTGATGGCGTCCATGCTTGGTCTTTCTACTCTCCGAGGCCAGCTTTCGTGAAAAACTCCTCCAGATACCTGAAGGTCAATAGGTATACCCCGGGAGTTTTGCTTTCCCGCGGCCCGGCAATGTTCAAGACCCTGATCTCGTTCTTGTCGAGCCATTCCGCCAATGTGCTCAAATCCGGCATTTCGGTATCCAACTGGATCACCATGTGCGGTTTGTTATGCATCCTGGCGCATTCCACGGTCAGGCGAGTTCCCCCGGTCAGCTTGCCAATATTGAATATCAGCGTTCCATCTGATTCAATGACGTTCCTCTCGGTGCGAACCGAATAGCCGCCTTTGGTCATTTCCACGAGAGGATAGTGCTCCGGTACGGTGCCATCCTCGGCCAACCGTCCCTTGGGGCAGTATCCACCGACCGGAAACCCGGCTTTTATTGCCGCATCAAGGCCGGCCCGGTCGGCGCCGGTCTGGCCGCCGGACACAATTTTATTCAGTCGTATCTTCACGGTTTACCACCCCATACGGTTTGCAGCATTTCACGGAAGAGCAGATCCAAGGCATCGTGATCAGCAACCGGTGTCTGCCTCTTGTCGGACAGCAGGCTGTAATGATCAAGCATCTGATCGATGAATTCGTTCAGCACCGGGATCTTGGGAGCCGTATCCAGTTCGTTGCTCGACATCTTTTGTTTCAACAAGTCGTCGATAGCTTCATTCAATGTTACGGATGGGCGAGCGTCGGTGACAAGATTCCTGAATTCGGTAGGCGGCATGGTACCGTGCTTTTCTATCCAGAGGCAGGCGAGTATCGGCCGTAGCACGTAAAGATATTTCTTCAGCCTGACGACCTCCCCTTTCAGATACTCCCGATAGTTGCCCCGCGCCATGTGCAGGTAGTGGAACATGCTGCGCTGCGGCTGAAAGGCCGTGGTCAGCATCTCGCGTAATTTCCCGGCGAGTCCAAATTCATCCTGGTAGATGATCGGGGAGCCGAGCCACTCAAGGAGCGGCGGGTTGGACTTGCTGAACAGACCCAGAGCTTTTCTGAGATCCCAACCGCTGATGTCGAGATCATTGGAGATAGGGCACTCGATCACGTCTCTCCGTTCACGGATGGATAGATACCAGTCTGGCTTATTCAAGTAGATGAATCGTACATCGTAGTCACTGTTACGGGAGGCAAAACCCCAGGCACGGCTACCGGATTCTACTGCGTAGAGTATACGAACGTTATGGTCAGTTTCGATATTCGAAAGTTGCTCAAGAATTATTTTATTCATGTCTACCTATTTTTTTTGAGGGGGGCGGCGATGTGGAGGGACCTTGCCCGGTTGAAGGTGTTGGAAGTTTGGGTGGAGTATAACCAGCATCCGGCTTTGGGTTGGATGGGATTTGAGCCGGTGCATATCCTCGATTACCACCTGGAGTTGCGATTTTATTGTTCATATCCATGTACCTTTTAACGTTGAATGACGTGAAAACAATCGTTAATACCAATCCGGTGACAAACAAAACTCCGGAAACCATGTTGAGATATTTTGTTCTTTCGGCATGCTGGTTTGGCAAACCGGCATTTTCGTAGTCCATAGCAATATGCGATTCAAGGCGTTGTTGCTGCACATCAATGGCTCTTCTGCTTTCGTACTGTGAAATAAGAACGCATGCGATAGAACTTCCAAATGAACACCAGGCAATTATGATGATTGGCAAGTCAATGACATCCTTCAGGGGAACAATATCTTTGAGGAATGTCATGGACAAGGCTAGTGCTCCTGCAGAGAGCGTCAATATGGCTTTGTCAGTGTTCTCACTCGCCGACTTGCCCGCTTCCCACAGATGTTTACGATACTCCAGAAAGAGAGCATCATCATTATTTTTTCTCTCTACTCGGCGTCGATGCCGCATCTACTAGCCTCTGGGAGGGAACGGATCGTTGCCGTGGCTGTCAGAACCGGATATTTTCCCATCCCTGTTGTGGATAACGAATTCTGTTTTCTGGTTCTGACTGATTATTCTCCCCTGATCAATAGCCTCCCTCTTTGTTTCGGCATGAACTGACGCTCGCTGCGCACCAGCCTTAACAACATCCCACCCACCGCTGGAATTCGGTACTACGTGATGTTCTTTTCGAGACATGGCAAATCTCCTTTAAATGTTTCGGCACTATATGTGGTGCCAACGTTATATCTTCACCCAATATATTGAGTCTTACGGGTTTTGTCAACCAACCATATAATAATTTATTATATGGTTGACGCGCAAGCATAATTTATTTATATTTACTGATAGCAGAAAGGGGGGATTTTGATGTCGAGAATGGAGTTAGCGGAGCGCCTGCGAAAGGCTCGGGAGGTCGTCGGATTGTCAATCGGCGAAGCTGCAACACGACTAGGCTTCAGCAATTACCAAACGTTAAGCAATATCGAAAAAGGGGAGCGAGAGGTTAAGGCTAGCGAGTTAGCGCTTTTTGCCAAGACTTACTTCTGCAACCTTAACAATCTGCTAATGGGAGAAGAGGTTCCGCAACCTGCTGTACATTTTCTATGGCGACGGGCACCATCTGAGAGAAAAGCAGAAATTGAGGCCTCAATTAAACACAGATTCGAGGAGTACCATCTTCTGGAAAAACTGCTTGGATTGACTGATGAAGGAACTGGTCTCGCAATAGCGGTTTCACCGGCAGACATTCGAAATTACTACCAGGTCGACGCCCTAGCAGCTAAAGTGAGCAATCTTCTCAATATGGGAAGCAGGCCGGCATTGTCACTCCAGAAGATAATGGAGCAGGTACTACGTACGAAGATTCTCTTTGTGGAGTTGTCAGAATTTGGCTCGGCGGCCTCAACGGTTCACCCGGAATTTGGCGCAGCTATCGTTGTTAATAGTGAAGAAGCCCCTTGGCGAATCAATTTCACGCTTGCCCACGAATTATTCCATATTATTACCTGGAATACGTTCAATCCTGCTGATCTTGAACAGGATGACGTCTTGTTCAAAGACATAGAGAAAAAGGCCGAGCGATTTGCCTCAACTCTTCTCCTGCCGGAAAGCGCTGTTCGCGAAGAACTGAATGCACGGATAAAAGAACAGAAACTTTCTTTTTCGGATATCGTTGATGTAGCCCGGGAATTCGGAGTTTCAACCCAGGCGTTGCTGTATCGTATGGCCAACATGCGCTTGATCGAATGGGAGAAGGCGAACGATCTAGCGAAGAACGATGAGCTTCTTATGATTGACCGGCGTATCAGAAGTGATGCAAATAACGAAGCCCCCTCCTCGGAAAGATTCTCACTCCTGGCAGTAAAATGTCTTCGTAAAGGACTGATTTCTCGCGGTAAATTTTCTGAGCTACTTGAAATCGATCGCGCAGACATCGATGAGTTCCTAGAATATCGAGGATTAAGCGAGGCGGAGGGCGAGTCGATTGAAATTATGGCTTCTTGATGCTGATGTAATCATCAAACTTCTCGAAATTGATGTATTCGACAAATTGGTCGACATGCATGATCTACATGTCGCGTCTACTGTTGTCGTTGAGGTTAAACATTACAAGAGAGACGGACGAAAAATCTTAGTAGATTTTCGTGCGCAATACATTGACTCAGGACGTGTGACAGAAACCTCAGCAACTGCTGATGAGATGCAGGAAGTACTAAAACGTTTGCCACCGCTTAGGCGACAGAGCATCCATGCGGGAGAAACTGAATCGCTAGCAGTTCTAGTTCGCCAGGAAGAACTTACCATATGCACATTCGATTCGGCGGCAATAAAGACACTTCCTTTTCTGGATGTTACCGAACGCGCCGTTTCTGCGGAACGCCTCTTACGAACTTCTGGTTTGACCCTGTCACCGGGATACAAGCTTGATCCCAGGCTGAGCGAAGAGTACTTCAGGTCTAATATCGAACAGGGCTTGCGGGAATTTGTTTATTCCCACTCAGGCTGAGCAAATAGGCTTCGGCTAGATTATTGTGTATTGCCACAGCTAGATTATTGTGCTGAAAATAAAAAAAGGCGACCACTTGGGCCGCCTCTATCCAGACCGGACGGGTATCCGGACTGAAGATGCTAGTAGGGTTTCACCCCAGAAAGAATGGCAAGAACCTCGAATTCGCCTCCTGCAAGATTGCTTCTCTGCAGAGCCTTCTCAAACTCCTCCCAACTCAGTGTGAACTCCCTACCGTTAATGCGTGCTCGAACTGACATGACTCTATCCCCCTTATCGTTGTGATGGTGGCCCAAAAGGGCTCCCTACAACCACCGCTGGAACGGTGGCTCTAAGGAACCCTTTTGGGCTGGGGGAAGAGCCGAGGGAGGGCGTTTGAGCGCCACTCCCTCATTATTTACAAGAGTCCCCTTTCAACAAAACTCAGGAACTCGTCATCACCGACTATGATGTGATCCAGCACCTTGATGCCGAGGATCTCGCCACTTTCCTTGAGACGTCTGGTGATGGCGATATCTTCTTGGCTGGGTGTCGGGTCACCTGTCGGATGATTATGCACGAGGAGCACGGCCGCCGCATTCGAGAGGCATGCCGTTTTGAAGACCTCGCGGCTATGGACAATGGCCTGGTTGAGCGATCCAATCGATACTCGATCAAAGCAGACGATCCGGTTTTTGCCGTCCAGATGCAGAACTATGAAGTGCTCCTTCGTCTCCAGACGGAGATCCCGGAACATCTCGAATACCTGCTGGGGTTGCGTAAACCGCATTGATACCCACTGTGGGGCGTCGTCTCTGACAACCTCGTTGCGGTAACGGGCTTCGATTGATTTTATGAAGATTCTTTTTGTTGTCGGTGCTGCTGGTTCTCCGAAGAGATCGAGATTCATGTCCGCCTCCTAAAATGTTGAGTGCGGACTCCCCCAAGGGGCAGTGTCCGCCCCCATAGGGTTGATTGTTATTGATTCAGGTTACTGGAGCGCCAGTACAGCCTCCCGGAAGTTCACACCATCCAGTTCCATCGTGGCGCTGATCGAATCCCATGACCGGTTGCAGACAAAGCAATGGACATGGTTATCGTAAAGCGCCATGGACGGATTGCGGTCCTTGTGAAACGGACAGCATCGGTACCGCCCTTTGGAAAAGTCGATGATGCTGGTGATGGGATACTGACGGGCCTGGTCGATCATCTCCGGGGTGATCCCGCCGGGTGCCTGCACCGTCTCCTTGCCGTTGACATGGTTGAGAAGCGCTGTTGCCTCCCGTTTCAGTGGGCGCAGCTCCTTTTCCTGGTCTCTGATGAAGGATTCAGTCAGGGCCTTGACCAGCGGATCAGAACTTCGCTCGATCCGCCGTTGGGCTCCCCAGATTTCACGTTCCAGATGTTTGATTTGCGGTTGCAGGAATGAAAGCCGGCGCATGATCGCATAGCGTTCCGGTACGCCGAATTCCTTCGCCGCAGAGATGACGGTTTTCACAGTCATTCTTCTCGTACCTCCTGAAGTGTGATGGCCTATGTTCATGCTGTGCCTCCAACGATCCTGACCGAACGGAACGGAGTCCCCCAGACGGCTTCGCCTCCGGAACTGCTCCGGGATTTGATCTCCAGGTGACATGGAATCCACCCGGTTGACCGACCGACGATAAAACGTCGGCGATCCCCATAGCAGTCGATGACCTCCACGCGCTTTCCTTCCAGGCCGATCAGATCGGCTGTCAGGTCAACACGCGAGCGCCATCCAGTTGAGATATTCTTCTGGCGGGCTTTATCAACCAGGGCAGCGTACTTGCGATAGGCTGCCATGGTGCCGCGTTCGTTTGGAACAGGGGAATTTTCAGGAGAGTTCAGTTCAGTTGCCAAGGCTCCCGCCTTCTTCAAGACGACATCGAAGCCCAGGCAGGTATAGAACTCGCCGTGATCGAGAACATAAACACCGCCGGCATAGCCGGGGTTGAGAGTGATTTTTGTGGGCATGGTCTATCTCCTTTGCAATAAGCCGGGGAGACAGACTTCCTCCTCGGGGAGTTGTCTCCCCGCAGGTTGAAATATAGTTGTTGGGTCAGTCGCGCAGTCGTTCGTCCCAGCAGCACGCGCCGATAAAATGGGCGTAGTCGTCGTGCTGATAGAAGATGCGTGCTGACAATTGCGGAATCATGTTGCCGCAGCCGATGCACTTCACGGCCCGTTCAATGGGGCTGTCTGCTACCGTCAGCTCCCGGATGAAGGTTTCATCGCAGTTCTGACATTCAAATATCTCCCGGTCGATACCCAACAGGGTGTCGGTTCGTGAGACTTCCAGAAAACAGCCGCATACCAGGCAACCGAAATGATCCGGTATACCGGTTTCCGCATTTCTCTCATATTCGTAATTGTTGCGGGCGACGCGTAAATTCTCCTCAAAGTTAATCTCCATCCGCAGACAGAAATGCATCAGGTCCGTGAGCATGTCTTTGACGTCATCTTCGTCGCCATCGAAATCCCGTCCTTCGAGTGTCAGGCAGTAGGCCTGCATAACCGTGTCGATTCGGTCGGCACGCTCCTCGTTGGTCGGTTCGTCTGTCGTTCGCTCAAGAGGGCTCATGTCACCACCCCCTTACGTTCATTTGATTGAGAACCATTCCCAGATCGATTCCGGACTCGGTAATCTTCTCGATGTGTCCTACGGCATGGGCAATTTCGCCGCTGCTCTGGGGAACCTTGAGGAGACATTCTTCCTCGAACCCCTCGACATCGTAGTCGAGAATAATCACGTCCATTTCCGGAATCTGCTCCGGTGCATTGCTGACAATGCTCTGCACCAGACCGCCTTCGAGGACCACGCCGACAATCGGTTTGGACGGAGGTGGATCTTCCGTCTGGGGGCCGATATCGCCGGTTTCTGTTTCGCTGATCCGCTGTTCCAGCCATTGGCCGGTAAAGCTGTACTGGATGTCATCAGCGGTGATGAATACTGCTCCGCCGCCGAAGCCATCCGGTCTCATCCGCGAACAGGTATAGGCGCTTTCCTTGGAGATCCAGGGAAGTTCACCGTTGGAGCGGCGAATGATCTCCTGGAATCTGCTAAAAAGATCGTCCTCACTGAGTTCGATCTCTTCTCCGCCGGGCTCCTCCGGATCGAGGTAGCCGTTACAACACCATTCATCCGCGTAGAGGTAGAACTTGTCCTCGCCGTCGGATTCAAAGGTGATGCTGAACGCCTCGATAATGCGTCGGTCCTCGTCGTTGATCAGGTGTTTGGGAATGGAAGGTTGGAATACTGATTGATTCATGTAGTCTGCCATGGGCTGTCTCCTTTGATTGATGGTGCAGGAAGACAGAAACCCCGAAGGGAGACGTATCTCCCCGATGGGGTTGGCGGTTAATTGTCAGGAAACTCTTCTGATAGTGCCGCCCTTATCGGTGTACCACCCGGGAGGAACCGTGAAGCCGTCGCTGATGACGAACATCATCTCCGGGTTGTGCTTGTTCCGTACCAGGTAGTAACCGCGGCCTTTTGCATCAAAGGCTTCATAGGCGGTCATGCCATTGGGGTCATTGACGGGTTGCCACTCAAGAGAACTCAGATCTTTCCCTCTCATGGTGATTCACCTTGACCGGTCACATCTGTGCAAGTTTCCCGTTCATCATGGATGCCTGGCTCGTCGAGCACTACAAGCAGCACCGTGTCGGTTTCCCACCGAACATCAGTATGTTTGTAATAGCCCGACCAGAAGAAATCACTGTCGGTGACGTTCAGAGTATTACACTCCATCCGTCCCTCGAATTCCTTCAGGGCTACCATGCCGTTGTCCGGCTCGGCATCCCAGTCAGCCACCATGAAGTCACAGGCATGGTTGAATTCGCTGATTTTGTAGGCTTTCATCTGCCTTACAACCACCGCAAGTTTCTTGATCCGCTCGATAAGCGTGGCATCAAGATCGATGACGGCGTAGTCAGCGTTGTCAGAGAAGAACTCGCTGTTGTCGTGAACGGGAATGATGAGGCGTTTTGCTGATATGGTGTCTGTCATGGACTGTCTCCTTGTAATGCGCGGAGACAGATCTACCCTTACGGGGGTATCTGTCCCCGCACGGGTTGATGGTTGAGGTTTCGTCAGGCGTATTTTCGCTTGGGGGCAGAATTACGCACATAGACGCCAAACAGGGTGAACTCCAGGGCTCCCTCATCCAGCAAGGTCTGGTATATGCCGAATGGCAGGTCCCGAGTAACCTCTCTGCCGTCTTCACAATGGATGACGGCAATGGATGGTGGAACTGGAACAGGTTCCGGTCTGGTGATAGGAAGATGGATGATGTTGCTTTTGATCGGCGCTTCTCCCTTGTTGTCTCCCCTGACTCGGGCATTCTCGTGCTGGGTCATCTTCTTCAACAGGGACGACGGGTCCGTGTAGTTGAAGTTTCCCTCCTTGAGCGCTTTTGTCATCAGGGATGAAAAAGACTGGCTGCTGCTGCATTCAGCCGGGTCGATGTCCGGTGTTTCCCCTTCCGCGAGCTTGGCGACCATTCTCTTCTCCAGGGTGTAGGCAAGCTGTAGCGCCTGGACTTCCGAAGAGGTGAGATACCAGTAGCGGACGGGACGAACTTCCCCGAACTGGGCCCGGTGAATGTCAGCAGTATTGACGCGACGGATTCTGCCGTCTCCCTGTTCGGCCAGCCTGGTATTGGATGTGTAGTCGTACCAGACGAGGTTGTTGAACTGGGATAGGTTGAGACCCGTGGCAACGCGGTGGAACGAGACAACAACGACCTGGGCCGTTACCTGCTCGAACCATCCGACCAGCTTTTCGGGGGCAACCGAGTCGGGAAGGATCTCGATGCTGGCGCCCTGCACGTTATCCCGCAGGATTTGTTTCAGGACGGGGCGCATGTCGATCTTCTGCGTGTTGCCGGTATAGACCAGCAGACGCTCTCCCCTGTCGATCACCCCTTGGGCGATACCGATCAGTTTTTCTTCTTTTTCCAGCAGCAGCTCCCCGTCGGGAAGCGACAGCCGGTGCAGTGTGCCAAGCGGAATATCACGCAGTTTCAGTTCGTCGTTGTAATGCCGGAACGTATCGCTTACGCGCAGGAACGCGGCATTGCGGACGGCTGCAGCTGCCAGGAGGTCTTCCGGCGGCAGGTCTGCCTTCTCGATGATGTTTTCGATGCTCCGGTGACAGGTTTCCACCAGGGCGTGTGATTGACACTTGATTACCTCCCGTTCTACCGGTGGGAGATCGTCGAAGTCGTCACTGTCCACATTGACGAAGTTGGGAATCGTAAATATCAGGGCTGCCGGTGAGATGCCAGCCGTATCGTAGGTAGTGACACGCTCCGATTCACGGTGACGGTTTTTCTCATCGGTTTTCCTGACGGTCTTGAACGCACCGTATTTCGTCTGGAAATCAGTGGCTGACTTCATCTCCCAGCCTGCACTCCGCATTTGCATTGGATTCAACCCCCACAGGATGTTGTAGATGGATTTCGCCATGCCGTTGGTCACGGTGGCGGTGAGGGCAAGAACCTTCTTGGCGGTTGCGGCGAGCCGGATGAACGCGGTACCCTGGTTACTCATCAGGTTGGCCGCGTTGTGGGCTTCGTCGAAGATGGCGAGGTCGAACGGTATCCGCTTCAAGAGTCGGATGTACGGGAGCTGCTTGTTGTGCGTCCGGGCTTCCGTGGCGGTGCCGTTCTTTTCGATCTCGCTGATCCAGCGACGATAGGTCATGACCGGGCGGTCATTTTCTGGGATATAAGTAAAGAGTGGTTCGCCACAGTATGAACACTTGGGTTTGTCACCCTTGCGAATCTTCTCGGACAGAGGCGAACGGCATGATGGGCAGACTTCCGTGTATTCAACGGAACTGTGACCATCCTTCTTGACAATGGTTTTACGGCTCTTGATGCAGAGCCGGTATTTCGGGTGCATGCGGAGCCGCGTGTAGGCGATCAGGTAGAGACCGTGCGGCCTGGTTGCGGTAAGTTCCTTCAGGGCTTCCCAGGAATCGATGACATGCACATTGAACCCCTCGTTGGCGTACTCCTTTGCCAACTGAGGAATGAGCTGCGGTTCCGATACCATCACTGTGCGTTTTGCACAGGTCAGGTACTTGACCGCTTTCGCCATCCATGTTTTCCCGGTGCCGGTGTTGGCGCGAATGCCAATACCCCGGCGTCCGGAGCGGTAGGCCTTGATGACGGCCTTGACCGCTTCCCGTTGAGGGGGGAGCAGGCCAATCCCCTGCAGTTCATCAACCAGGTATGTTTCATCTTGGCCGATTTCATGGAGGGGCTGGTAGAGCCGCGAGAGTTTCTGCAGAAGCACCGATGAGAGACGGCTGTTGAGTTCGTAATAATCGAACCCGTGTTCCCGGGCCGGTTTCACGTACCCATGGCGGTCCATCAGAAAGGCTTCGACGGTAGGCTTACAGACCATCGTCTCGCAGTTGTTCTCCGGATCTTTGAAGGTTTCGGTTTTGGTGATGACCATGAATTTGGCCAGAAAGAAGTCGCCGTTGATGGTGACGGATTCGATCTGGCTGTTCATAGCTGCCAGTTGGACGGCATGCGCCGTTCGCAGGGTTGAGATGGGCTGGATGCTGGTGTCGTAGGACGACGGATACTGCCGGTCCAGCACCATGACTGCCGCTTTGTCGAGCCGGTCCTCGCACTCCCGGTAAAGCTCCGTGAGGTCGCGGGCGGTCATGAGCGGGCGGTTGCTGCCATTGCTGCCGCCAAGGGAAAGAGTCTGGCGTTTGCCCGGCACGGTGTACTTCCCCCGTACCGCTCCATCCCCCAGGTTGGCAGCGGGCCAACTCTGATAACGTGTGTACTGATGATAGATTTCGCTGCTGTTGTCCTGGTTCTTTGCCAGAAACACGACCACCTGCTTGAAGCGGGAGTATTCCTCACTCTGGAAGGCGTAGGCAAACGGAAACGTCCCCTGAATGATGTTCAGCAATCTCCCTTTCAGCTCGTACTCGGGAATGATGAGAACCATCACTCCTTCATAGGCCAGCAAGGGTGCTGTCTTTTCCATCCAGGTGACCAGTTCGTTGCCGGCGGCCTTGTTGTAGGGCGGATTCAGCAGAATCAGATTGAACTTACCGGAAAGCTCTACGTCGAAGAACGATGAGTTGAGCTTCTGGGTTGTCCCGTGAATCCTGTCAAACCTGCCGGCGTCCAGTTCAACGGCGTATGAAAGGATTTCGTGAGGTGAACCGTTGGAGGCGGCATAGCGTCGCTTGAGCCAGCGGGTCACTGTGGTCAGGAATTCGCCTGAACCCGCACAGGGGTCAAGGACTGAAATGGTTTTCAGGGCATTGTAACGCCTGCTTTTCCAACCAAATGACGGTTCCAGAATGCGGAGAACCGTCTGAACGTCAGATGGAAAGGTCGGGTAGTACCCCTTGTTCAGTTCGTTCCCCCGGGTGCGGGAAAACGAACTGTTGATGGTAGTGGTAAGTTCCATGCCTGTCTCCTTGGTAACAGGGGGCAGGCGGAGATAACACCCTCTCCGTTCGGGGAGGAGGTCAAAACCGCCTACCCGCAGAGGGATAGAAATAATTACTTCTTCGTCTCAGTGATCCCAACAGCGCCGGTCATACCAGCGACCATTGATCTTGATTCGGTTGTCGGCATCGATGGGGACGGAGTGATCATAGCTGCCGCCTTCCATAAGGACTGTGCAGCGTCCCGTACCAACTTCCACCATGGGACCGAAGCCGGATATGTAAAACTGCCACTCTCCGTGAGTCCCGTTACGGAGAACTTCACGGTGTTGGACGTAGCCGTTTTTGACAATCCGGCGTTCCCAGTTGTCCGAAACCCGTTCAATTGGATAACGCATGGTGTTCCTCCTTCTCGATGGTAAAGTGCGCTGTTGCGGGAGGCATCTTGAGACCGCCGTACTTGAGCCGGTTGACTATCTCCGACTTGAGTTCGTGGGCCCGGAATTTCCAGCACCGCTTGTTTCCCACAAGTGGCTCTATTTCCGTGGATACTTCGTTGAACAGTGCCTCGTACCAGTCGCGATGAACAAACTCCCGCTGATCGAGAATCCTTGTAAAGACCTGGTAGCAATCCGCCTTAGAGGTGCCGATCAGAAACGACGAGTCAGACGAAGGCGTGATATATGCCCCTGAATACCCTTCGCCCATCTTCGGAATGACCCGGAGGGGATGGTTACTCCAGATGTTGATGGATCTGTCTTCTTTACCGTGACATTCAAGTGAACCCTTCATGGCAAGAATCTGGGCGAAAGCCCGAATCTCCTGAGTGGGTCCGTAGGCGGTGAGATAGAAGAGATTGCGGGCGCCGGGCACAGAATCGTCCAGGAACAGATCCCGGCAGATGATTGTTGCCGACGCCTTGTCGTTTGAGATGGTTATTTTCATGGGTTCTCCTCGTGTAATACCGACGGAGAACGCACATCTCCCTGTGGGGAATGGCATTCCCCGTCGGGGTGTGATCATGGAATGATTACTTTGTGAGTTTATCCTGAAGCATACCGAAAAGCGCAGGTGGTAGTTCCTCGACGCTATATACTACGCCGTAGGTCGGGAATATCGTACGTACCGACTCCTCGCAGATACCAAGCCCCATGGGCTCGATACCTTGCTCCAACAACCACCGGATTGCTCTTTTGGTGGTTCGCAGGTCATCAGGCTCGCCATCAGTTACACTGAGCAGAATTTTCCTGGGTTCCTCCCTTTTGAGCAATTCCACCCCAGCCCAGTACAGTGCCTGAGCCAGGGGTGTGCCGCCGCCTGCTGACATCCCGAATTTGGACGAGCAGGGACGCTCTCCAAACCGCACCAAAGGTGCTACCCCATCGCTGTTGCCGACTGGAAACGCGGCAACGGCAGCAAAACATCCAGGTATTGAATCAAGGGCCTCTGCCACAACATATGCAGTTTTAGAGGCAACCTCGATTTTCTGGTGTTGCATGCTCCCGCTCCTGTCCACGAGGATCATGATGGCGGTATTGACCTCCGTTTTCTCCTCTTGGTGCAGAAACAGCCTGGTGTCGTTTAATGCAAGACGATGCACCACCCGGTTATCTATCTTGCTACCGGTGCGGCGTGCATGACGTCTCCTCAGTCGGCTTGCCTGGATTAATCCGCTAAGCCGGGCTCTGAGCAGCGCTGTATGTCTTCTGGTTTCATGGATATCGATGGGAAAGGTGCGCAGAGAGGCCTCCGGTGGAAGCAGAACGCCACCCCGATTGCCGACGGTTTCACCCTCCGTTATCAGTTCATGTTTGAGAATTTCACCGACATCGCCAAACCCACCAGGATCACAATCGAGCATTTCCTGAAGGGCCTCGGGATTACCATCCAATTGCCCACCGGAACCACTCTCTGGAACAGAAGGCGATGGATTGGCTGCAGCTTGGGACTGAGAGTCTTTGCATGCTGCAGTACCGGTGCTATCACCATCGGGTGATGAATCATCGGTATCCTGTTTCGGTTTTCCTGACTGTTGGTCAGTGCCGGATGTCTGATTGTCTTCTTCCTGATCAATGGAACTGCCATCAGGTTTTGACCCATCAGAGCTGCAGGTGGTTTTCGTCTTCTGGTCTTGCTGACGTTTCCGTTCCTGCTCCTGTTGCTGTTTTTCATCACGGATCAACCGCAGTATCTCTTCCGCCATGGATTGTGAGTCCCTGGTGGAGACGAGATTCGGAATTCTCTCAGTCAGATCCAGCAACCTTTTGTATCCGTTGCCAAGAAAACCGTTGACCGTACTGCTGGTCATGGCAAGGATGTCATTAAAGTCCTGATTCAAGGTCAGACGTCCCCTGGCGCATAGCCAAGAAAGTAGGGTCTGCGGAGGGTCTTGAAGTGACGGTGTGAAACTCCCCTGTTGCTTCAGGTGCTCGGCCAGATCTTTCAAATTCGACCGGCACCCGGGATACTTCGCTCCCATCATCTTCTCGATACGGATGTCTTCAAGAATGTTTGTCAGGCACTTGAGCATGGAGGTACTACTTTTAACGCTGAAATCCGTGAACCGGATGTGGGCGCTCTCGTGGTCGATATAGCCACGGGCAAGCAGTGCCGCCTCTTTGCTGTCCGGCAGGGACGGAAGATTGATAATTCGTCCGTTGGTGTACGCCTGGTCGCCGGAGATCTGTACCTGAATGTCGTATTTTTCCCCGAGTGCCTTGGCAACCAGGGGCAGTGTGGTGTGTTTCATGGTGGCCTCCTAAAAGAACCATTCGCTGGGCAGGCTTACCGGCTCAGCGGTTCTGGTTTCGGGAAGGATGTTTTCAACAACGTCCTCTTCTTCCTCTGCCGGGACTTCATCCAGCGGCAAATCGCCGAGGACATGCAAAATCCCGATAAGTGAGGTGAGATTCCGTCCTTCAATGGGACCGCTCTTTGGCAATGAGGCCAGTACTTCTTCAATCTGAACAGCCAGAGTAAGCAGGTAGGGGGAGAGGAACTCAAGACCACGCAATTTGTCGAGCATGGACTTGATCGGGCGTAGCGCTTTCCGGGTTACGGAAGGGCGACCCTTGTACGACTCCTCCCAGGCTTGCCTGGCTTGTTGATTGATTTCAAAGATCAGCCGTTCTGACAGGGTACTGGCATGTTCGTTCAGCCCCTTGTCCAGTCCGTCGATATTCTTGACCTTGAACGCCTGGACTGCGAAGCCCAGACGGCGTGCCGCTGTTGACGCTGGTTCTACTCCCTTTTCGATGATGGCTGCCCATTCGGGGTTCGCATCAATCCATTCCCTCAGACTGCGGTCGTACTCCGACAGAAATTCCTGCTTCTCCTTCTCAAACTCATCCCGAACACCGTCGAGGATCTTCATCACCTCGTCTGCCTTATCCTCCGGTATGGCATAGCCACCGAGAAATCTGACCCCTACCGCTTCACACTGCCGTTCGGCACGACGCTTCAGGGCACTGAATACGGCAAGTTTCTCCGGGTCGCAGATCTTCTTGCTGCCGAGAGTGGCCAGTTTTTCGGGAGGGAGTTTGGAAAAGTCGAGTCCAAGGTCTTCCGGCGAGAGTTTCTTCCGGCCAGTCCAGAGTGAAATGGACAGGGACACAACTACCAGCTTTGAAAGTATTTCGTTCATGTTCATTCTCCTTTGATCAGTATGATGGTGTGATCAAGGGAGGCCCCCAACAGGGAGAAGGCCTCCCCTGAAGGGCGTTAGAAGAACCAGTCCTTGGTGTTTGCACCGGACATGAGATCCTTCATGATTGTTTTGTCGGTCTGTTTACGTGGTGTCGGCTGGACAGGTTCACGAGGCGGCGATGAGGCAACTTCGTAGTACCCTTTGGCCAGCTTTTCCTTTTTCTTCTTGGAAACAAACGTGAATGCCTCGGACATTGAGTTGACGTCATAAGACTTCGTCTGCCCCTGGCTTCGCGTAGGCCCCCAGTTGACCGTAACCCGTGGCGGATCGTCATGAATCTGGGCGATCCAGAACTTGCCGCCAGCCGCAGTGTTGCATTGGAGATGGAGATGCTGTCGTAATGCCATGTAGCACCCCCTATCCGCCGAAGACGCGTTGCGCCAGTTCGTGCAACGCTTCGCGACTTTCCGGCTCTGCTCGATATCCAAGAGCACGGTCAAGAGCATGGATGATCGGGTTTTTCCCTTCAGCAGATGCCGGGCGGAAGAGATACACAAGCTTCGCCCATCTGACGAGGGTTCTGGTGGAGAAAGTGACTTCTATTTCCCCTTTGATGAAGAGTTTGCGGATTTCGTTGGCGTAGGATACCAGTGCTTCCCTGACCGTATCAGCCAGGCTGGGCATGGCTTTGGCCAGAATCTGTCTTTCCTGGACTTCGTCAGGATAGTCGACTTCAACCATCCAGAAACGATCCAGAAATGCGCCGTTCTGCCGTAAGGTCCCTTGATAGAGACCTGAGCGATCACCGCTGCCGGCGGTGTTGGCTGTCGCAATGAAGCGAAAGCCCGGTGCCGGCTTGATGACTTCACCACCCTTTTCCGGAATGGTGAGGGGTCTTCCTTCGACGATACCGTTCAAACCTGCTGCAGTAGCGGGATCGAGCAAGTCGATCTCGTCCAGCAGGAACCAGTGACCTTCTTTCATGGCCATGGCGAGCGGTCCGTAGACGTACTCCATCGAGTTGTTGACGATTACGTGATGCCCCACAAGTTCCGGGGTTTCGAGTCTGCTGTGCCCTGTGACGACCATGACCGGAATATTGAGCCGGGCAGCGGTCTGCAAGACAATCGAAGACTTGCCGCTGCCGGTCGGACCGGTCAGGTACAGGCCGTCGTTGGCGCCCATCATGTACCAGGAAAGTACATCCGACAGGATTTCCTTCCTGAACACATAGTCGCTGTCAACTTCAGGGATAAATGGGTTGTCGGACTGAGGCCGACCTTCCACGCAGAGACTCTCTTTCACAGGAATATTGAATATGTCCTTGATGCTATATTTCATGGTGATCAGCTCCTTGTCCGATTTGGTTAAGTGCTGCGAAGTCAGCTTCCTCGATGAGGTCGTTGAGATCGCGCCCTGTTTTCATATGCTCCAAAACGATGCCTATGGATTCGGCAACGCAATTGAGGCAGGTATTGGCCCCGAGATGACAACCTATTCCGGTGAGAGCCTTAAACGCATCGGTTGGCTCCAGTCCCGAACGGAGACCGTAGGAGACCAGGCGAGCGATACCATCGGCCATGGCAGAACCACAACCTCCGGCCTTGCCGAAGCGGATGAAGACTTCCATTGGTGCAGCTGTTGTCGGGGACATGGTGACGGTAGTGTAAATTTTCCCGCAGGCAGACCGGCGTTCGATGGTGAAGCCGGGAACAGCCTTGGGTCGTGGAATTTTAGGACTCATGGATGCCTCCTTGTATTGACGGCGGGATACCTCTCCTTTGCGGAGATGACATGCATTCCGCCAAGGGTGATGGTTAATTTCGCTGTCCTACTAAGACATCTACGAGGGGGGAAGTAGGCGCCAGGCGGTGATGATTCTTGGTGAACCATTTACCAGGCGGGCCACGACGAAAACCCCCTTGTACCTGAATTTGAGTGGTTTCGTGTTGAGGAGAGGCAGAAGATGACGAACACCTTCGAGAGCTTCCAAAGGGATGTCACGTTCCAGAACCCGGTTGGCTCCGTGCAACGAGAGATTAACCTCATTCACAACGGCATCAGTCGAGCCCGTATCCTCTTCTGTATAGATGGCAATGGTTGGCTCCGTCATCCGCGCACCTCCTCCCACCCCACAGGATGAACCTGCGGCTCAGGCGCTGCTGCGGCAATCATGAACATGAAAAGCATCGCCGCGATGAGCAACAGTGAGGCAATGGCATGCAGGACCTCTTTCAGGTCTTCATGCCTTTTCTCACAGGAGAAGGATTTAAGGTCGGGGGGCAGCGTGCCGGTACGATAGATTTTCATCGGGAATCTCCTTTCAATGGGGGCGCACGCCTCCAAGAATGGAGATTTCCCATGGGGAGCGTAACGCCCCCTTGTGGGGTTGGATCAGGCCGCCTGTGCTGCGAGCGGCATGAATGGTTTGATTTCAAGCTTCAGAAAGCCAGACTTCGGTTTCGTGACTTGATCATAGATATCCGGATACGAGTTCTTCAGCTTCTTGCCGTCGACGATTACCGAGTCTGACACTGATGTGACATTAACAAGGATACCGTCCGAAGCCCCTTTATACGCACCATTCACAAAAGTGAGGATGTCGTTTTTCAGAACTTCCAGACGAGTGTCGAGAGCTTTTTTCTGCTCGTTCAATTCCAGGTATGCTTTGCTGGCTTGATGGATTTCCGGAGGAAGTTCCATATCAGCCACATGCGAAGGGCAATCCTGACGAAACGTGCAATAACCGCAGAGAATGCCTGGTTCCGTTTTAGGTGCACACTCGCCTCGCGTTGCCGAAAGGATGTGCTGAGCTTTTTCCATAAGCTGATTAAACACCAGCTTGTTGGGTGCATAGTTATTGAATTCCCGGTATGTTCCAGCATTGAGGTCAACCACTAGAATTGATCCGCCGATTTGCACTTCCGGATCGAGGGTGAGTTGCAGCAGGCCCATCTGGACGTGCAGCTGATCCACCCAGGATGCGTAAGGTTCATCGGGGATGCCATCGGTCGACTTCATCTCCACGATGTGCAGCCTTTTAGTCTGCCGGTTCGCATAGAACAGAAAGTCAATGTGACACCTGATTTCATGGATGTCCGGGTGACGTACTTCGACTTCTTCCTCGAAGAGTGCGCCGCCAGTTTTGAAAAACTCGGCATACATGGCTTGCGCAGCATGGCCACGGGAAAAGCGCAGGAGTGTCGAGATGTCGTGACTGGACGGGCATTGTTTGCCGAGAGCCGCTTTACGCGGGCAGCCGGCAATGTCGGAGGCTCCGACGTATCCGGTACGGTCACCAAGATGTGATGATTGTTTCTGCTGATGGGTCGGAATAGCACGTCCCAGAAATGCAGCGAGTTTGCTCATGGCTGTCTCCTTTCAAATCAGAAACGGCAGGGTTCCGACTGCGGTGAGCAGGGAACCGAAAATAACGCCGGCAATGATTCTGGTGACATCGATGCTGATCTGTCGCTCCTTAACGGGCGCATAGACCGGTATCTGACAGCCTTTGATTGTTACGTGTTTGATGATCTGGGTATTCATGATCTTGTCTCCTTGTCTGTGGGTTGTACCCGGCAGAGGAGACAAGACACCCCCGGTAGGGAGAAAGTCGTTGTCTCCCTGCTGAGGTAGATTGTGAGTGGGGTTCAGTCTGGAATGCCAGGCGCTACCGGTACTGCCAGCATTTGCCCTTGCCGTCCCATTTGAAGCCGTGGTCTTTCAGCCATTGGCGGGCTGAGGTGTCGTTGAAGTCCGGGAAGGCGGAGATCTCCGATTCATCTGCGGAGAGTTCCATCCTGATTCCCTTGGCCGTCAGATACCCGATGATCTCCGAAGTCGAAACAGGTTCGGCTTCGTGGGATGATTGGGAACCGTCCGGCTTGGCAGTCTGAGATGTCCCGGAGGTGGTGCTGGTGTTGCCGGCACTGGTTCCTCCTCCGTTGTGTTCCGTCTGTCCATAAAGGTCAGGATCTTCCTCGATGTCCTGGGTGAAGATGTCCGAGGCGGCGGTTGAGGTGAGTACTGCATCCACCAAGCCGCGTTTTTTGGCCATTTTCAGGCAAGTGTTGTAGAAATCGGCAGGATTGTCGTGTTCGACCTTTTCTCCCTGCCTGGCGATTTTCCAGTTGCCGCTGTCATCCTTTTTTGCGCTGAAGCCTCGTCCACCAATGACCTCCTGTGCCAATGCCGGGTTCTCCTTGCGAAGATCCCAGTACTCCCTCGGTACCGGCTTATTTGTCAGTTCAACTGGCCCGACACGGAAACGATACTTGCTTTCCATGGTCGAACACGAACCGACACCCGTTCCAAGACGCTGGCCTGCTGGTGAGTAGAGCGTCACCTTGATGCGATACTCACGATGGCCGAGATGCAGGTCGATGGTTTCCACATCCACGTCGTTTGCCAGTCTGAAGGTCAGCATGAGCTTTTCGGCGCCCGGTTTGAGAAGAACTGCTTTGTCTCCGCAGCCGGGAATGGTGCCGTAGTGCTCGCCTGATTTCATGACGTCACGCATGACGTACTGGATCAGGTTTACCTGGGCCTTCAGTTCACTGATGTTGACGGCGTGGTGAGTGAGGGATGATGCGGTCGGATTGATGGGAATGATTTGAGCTGGTGCGTTCATCTGTCTGTCTCCTTTTCTGTGGGTTGTGTCCGGCAGAGAAGACAGACCAATCCCTTTGGGGATTTGGTAATGTCTCCCCGTAGGACTGTTGAGTTGTGGTTGTTGCTGTTACCTAGAACGGATCGGAGTCATCGGGCGGAATCTCCTCATCTGCCTGGCTATTTGATGGCTGATCGTCACTCCCGTCAGGAATGCTGCCATTTTTACTACCCAGCATAAGAAGCTTGTCGCCGATGATCTCTGTAGTGTAGCGATCCTTACCGTCACGATCCTGCCATTTGCGGGTCTTGAGTTTGCCGTCGAGGTAGACACTCTTTCCTTTCGACAGGTACTCGCCAGCTACTTCTGCGAGACGTGCGTAGAGGACGATGTTGTGCCACTCGGTCCGGGTCTCCAATTCTCCACTTTTGTTCTTTACCTTCTCACTGGTCGCGAGTGAAAAACTTGCGACAGCGGTGCCTCCTGGAGTGTACCTGATTTCAGGATCACGACCCATGTTGCCGATGAGTTCCACACGGTTCAAACTTGCCATACTGCCTCCTTGTTGGTTTTCCCGAAGCAAAGAGACAGATGTCTGTCCCGTAGGGAGAGAACAAAATGTCTCCCGGTCGGGATGTGGTGAAAATATCCGCCGCTTACAAGGCTTGTCGCGGATTTTGAACAACAAAAAACCCACTCCGGCCATTGCCAGAACAGGTCACTGTTCATCGTGATTATTGGTTGTCTGAGGCACGCGCTACATTGATGGGCGCACCTACAGGTTGGATTCAAGTCGTATTTCCCATACGACTGATCGAGGAAGACATAAGTCATTCCTGATGTCATCCGGAAAGGGGCAACTGCGGCCTTGTCTTTCCAGGTAGTTCATCCCTGCCGGGGTAATTTCTTCTTCGGGCTATCCGAAAAAGTCTGTCCGGGGCTCTAAGGCCGCACGGAGTCTCTTGAAAGAGTCTATAATACTGAAACGCTATCGATATTCCTCTTACAAGTCAAGAGGATTTACCCGGGACGAGCCATTTGGTATCGTCCCGGTTCGACTGAAACAGAGTAATTATTTCTTGCCGGTTTCTACCCCAGGGGCTGCCTGCTTCTCCTGCTTTTTGAGAGGGTGATCGAATCCCCGGGGCGGCTTGTACGTGTAGTCGAGCAACTGGCACATTTCGGCATTCATAAGGTTGAGTTCTTCCTTGATCCGCCGGCTCCGGTCGATGTAGTTCTTCACTACCTCAAATGTCAGGGACTCCCTCCGCCCCATGTTCATCCGCATCTGGTAGACGAGATTATCATTTGAGTTGAGAATGTTGATGAAGTCGCCGGTATCACGAGCGCGACAGAAAACAACACTTGTATCGTCCCGTTTCGCATTCTCCAGCTTTCTCGCCTGCCAGTCGATTTTCTTGGAAGCCGGAGGGGTGCTGTTACCCTTATCCGCCTTGGTATTCTTGTCTGCCATAATTCCTCCCTTTCATTGTTGTTAGATTCTGCCGGTAGCCCTCATAGCGATTCCTTTGCCGAACCGGTCTGATAATTCCGAAAACACCGTGTCGTCGAATTTCTTCATATTCTGAACAATCATTTCCACTGCGTTGATCTCTGATGCCGCATTGGCGTAACTTTGCTGAGCAACGCTCAGAAGTTGCAGTGTCTTCTCCTCCAGAGTCTGGATATGCTGCATGCCTTCGCCGAGTAGCGCCAACTGGCAGGTCTCCGGCGAAGCCCCTGCTTTATTCCCCTTCTGGGTAGACATGATGTTGCGGGCCATCTCCTGCAACTGGACTGCACGGCCAAAGAGGTCGAGCAGCATGTAGTAGCCGTAGGCCCGGGCAGTCAGTTCTGCAAGTTTACCGATCACTTCTCCCTCGGTATTGGTGGCTGTGGCATTCTTGAGGATCAGGCCGACTGACAGCGGCGTGCTTTTGAGAAACGCTTCTTCGTCGGCGGTGAGCGCTGTTTTCGATTTGATCTTGGTGGCGATGGACTGCATCTTGCCTGCCACGTAGACCATCAGGTTCTTGTTGGCGTCGGTGATGTCGGCACAGGCCCCGGCGGTGTCCCGTCCCTGGGCAGAACCGCTGATGAAGGAGTCGAAGCTGTTGTTCTTGTCGCACGGAGGAATATATTGGGCCTGATATGTCGTGCCGGTCGTCGCCGGGTTCTGGATGATCACATCGCCAATGAAACCGCGCACCAGCTTGACGTATTCGCTGCTCATCCCTTTCTTGCCGGCCAGGTTCTCCAGGACCGACCCGTCCCCGAATACCTGCAGGACTTCGGTCGGGCAACCGGCGGTAGCGCTGGTGGCTGAGGACTGGGTCGTACCGGGAACGCCAGGTTTGTTGCCGGCATTGGTCTTCTGCTCGCTCTCGAACAGCTTGCTGACATCCTGATAAAGATCCTTGGCACCACTCGACACCATGAAGTCGGTCTGGGCCGTCTTCATCTCCGCCTTCAGGCTGTCGGACATGACTGACGAAAACGGACTGGCAGCAGTGGCCACCAACGCCTTGGCCGCCTTGCAGTCGTTCAACTGCAGCGAGTTCAGCCGGTCGGTGATTGCTTCGAGACTCTTGATGGTATCGGCAACCTGGGGTGCCAGGGTCTTCAGGGCAATGTCAAAGGCTGCCGCCGGAGCTGCCGACAGGATGTTCTGGAGTTTCTGCACCAGGTAATCCACGTTCAGAAACGAGAAGCCGCCGAGGAACATGTCGATACCACCGCAGCCGGACTTCAGTTTGGGCAGCGAGGCAGTAAACAGATGGTCATCGGTGTTCGCCCATCTGGCAGAAAAACTGCCGCCAGTGTAGTAGCCACGCTTTGACCCTTCATAATAGCTGGGAGAAGTGGAGCTTTTCTGCTGCACCCAGTCATCGACCCAGCCGGACCAAGAAAGAACAGGGTTCAAGGCAATGGTTGCCGCCAGGCAGGCAGCGACGGTTCTGGTAATAACGGTTCGTTTCACACTGACACCTCTTTTCTGTTGCAGTGGTACCGGCAGACTCATGGCCGCTCCTCCTGAAGACGGCGTTTCTTCACGTCGAAACTGCCTCCCTTCTGGAATTCGTAGAGCGAATATTCCTCCGGGGAGATGTCACCCTTGAGGAGGCGCACGGCCCGGTATGCCTTGTCTTCGATCTCGTCGGCGGAAATGACGCCTGCCGAGACCGGTAGATAATCCTGGTTCCCTTTCTGGATCAGGATCAGGGTCGGCGTGATCTCCACGCTGAATTTGGCGGCGAGTCCCGGGTTCTCACTGATGTTGACCTTCTTCACGGTCCAGCCGGTCTCGTTGGTGAACCAGTCAAGGATGCGGGATTGCTCATCGCAGTAGCTGCAGTCAGGTCTCTGGAAATAAATCAGGGCAAAGTCATCCCGGTTGTCCCGCAGGATGCGCTGCCGCTCCTCATTGATCTGGGAGATCCGGGCCAGGTTGCCGGGAGTCGTGATCGGGTAGTCCTTCTTGGTGGTCAGTTCCGGGTACTTCTGCCAGACAAACTGAGCCACGTTGGAAAAAGCAAGCGCCTTCTTACGGGCGATTTCCTGTACCTCGAAGTACTCCTTCACGTTTTCTTCGCTCGGCTTCTGGACAGCCTTCTTTTTCAATACTTCGGCAAACTCCTGGAACTGGTCCGGATGCATATCCCAGATTTGCTCATAGGTGTAGTCCTTGAGGGACGGAACGGGCTTGCTCGGTTTTTTCTTTTTTGCCGGCTTCTCGGCCTGTTTCTCCGGCTCTTTCTGGTACCACCACCAACCGGTTGACGAATTGGTGTAGTATCCGGCAGAGGCCGTGGACACAGTCAATTGCAGAATCCCTGCAAGGATCAGTCTCCTCATTCGCTCTCCTCCGCCTGTTTGGGCCTGATATCCTTGACGATTTTTTTCAGGACCGGAGGCTTGGTGCTTTCCAGGTCTGAGGTAAGCACGCCGAAAGCATCTACCCGGAACGGGATCATGAGCTTGTAGAATGCCTTGTCGTTGCTCGACACGATTGACGCTCTCGTCGTGTAGTACGCATTGGTCATCAACTCGGTGGCGATGGCATCTCTGACAGCGCTCAGCTCCCAGACAACGGTATAGAGAATATTCCGTTTGGTTTCTTCATCAGCGTCAGCAACCAGGACCATCGGATCGCCGGCACTCACCTGATGGATAATCTCCCAGAGCGCATCAGGCTTCAGGTAGACCAAGCCATTTGGAAGTGATATGGCCTGCCATTTGACCCCTGCCGACGTTTTCTCCACCTGGTTGATCAATCCGCGGATAGCTTCAAGGATCATATCAGCGTCGAACCAGCCAGGAAGTTTGATCTTCTTGGGTGTGAATTTGCCAGATTCCGGGGAACCAAGGGGGTGATCCCATTCCTGGGAAGCTCTTTCGGCGGTGCTTGCCGTTTCAGGTTGCGGCAGGGCAATGAATGCCGGCGGTTCGCTCACTGTGGGACTCTTCATCTGCGCCATCTGGCCAAGGAATGCCCCCATCTCATCATTACGTGCCTCCTGATCACACTTCTTCAGACATGCGGTGAGAGGGTTGTTCGGTGTCATCTGGTGATGATTGCGGATGATGCTGTCGAGATCATCCCTGTTAGGAAGCGCGACATACTCCGGGATACTCGCAAGGATGATGAGCGCTATCTGCGGATGGTCTGCTGTCGAATAATACTGGCTGTGGTATGAGGGGATCTTTCCGATGTCGTGCGCCAGAGATACAATAAGAATCGTGGGCAGCATGATCCTTTCGGTATTCTTCTCGATGAATTTGCGAGCCACCCCCAGGGAGTGCCGGTACAAGGGCACAGTAGCCAATTGCGCAAGAGCAGCAGTTCCGTATGCCGAATCCGGATCGGATACCTGCTTGCCGACTCCCGAGTATTTCTTGATGCCGACTACCGACGGGCATGTCCCATCAACATCGAGGATCTTGAGCAGATAGATGATGACGGTCTTACGGTTACCTTTGATCAGTGGTTCCCTTTCCACAATGTCGAAGTAAAACTCTTCAATCTCCTGATGTCGGAACGTCGGACGGGGAACCGCCGCTTCTTCTTCCTCCTTTGGTGGGGGTTCCCGCCAAAGCCTGGACAGATCGATAAACTGGACGACATGTCCTTTCCATAACGGTGCGACTATGGAAAGGTTTGTGCGAGGGAAGTCGTCATCCGGTTCCAGTTCTGACAGTTCCAGAGGCGCCCACGGCTCCTGTGCTGCATTCGCCGGCTGTTTGGCCAGGATGCGCCACAGGTTGTAGGCAACCATCAGGATGCCGAGAGCACCGCAACAATAGAGGATTATGGTGATCATGCACCGTCCCTGTATGCAGTTATGGATGATGGTGCCGGCGGAAAGACGATCTGCAGTTGCGGGTCCCTGGCATCGTGAGTCACACCCTTGTACCTTCCGGAATAGGTCAACATGTAAAATTCCCGAGGCTGCAGCCCAAGAACGTCCTGTACCTTCAAAATATCCTGTTCCACTTCACGGGTTGTGACCTGATTAGACCCGAAAATGCCGGTCAGCACGTTGCGAACACCAAAATGGCGTACGACATACTCCGATGTTTCGGCATCCGAGCAGCGCATAAAGATCTTGGTATTGGTATTGTCGAGGATCGACTTGCCATATTCCTCACCAATGGCGGCATAAATCTGGTTTACTGATTGGGCGAAAGCATGAACCATCACGTCTGCCGACCCGGCTTTGGCGAAGAGATCCTCCACCCCCTGGTAGAAAATGCTCTGGGCTTCGTCGATGTAGATGGACAACGGCGGTGATACTTTCTGCTTGTCTGAAAGATAGACCCTGCCGATGAAGGACTGGATCATCGACAGGAGAACCTTGCCGAGTGTAGCGGCAGCCTCCCTGGTTATCATGGTGCCGGTGTGAACGACCATGATGACCCCTTTCCCTTTCTCAAGTCGGCTGATGAAGCGGTTGCTGTCAGCCTGACCGATTATCTTGCCGATGTTGCCGGAGGAAAGTTCCATCAGGCAGGTGCGTAATGTTGAAGAAACCTTCGAGTAATACTCCTGCGGTGATTCGAGAATGTCCTGAATCATGCCGGCTGTCAGCAGCGCCTCACGGGTTTTGATCTCTTGCAGGAGCGCCATGGTGCTGCTCAGCGACGAGCGGCGGATGCTCTGCCTGATGGCGTCCATGTTCTGTGAGGGCAGACGCTCCTCCCAGTTGGCGATGATGATGTTTGCCGTGATGATGGCGGTGGTAATCTCCTTAGCAATGTTGCGGTAGAACGGCTCACGTCCTCCCTGTATGCCGGAGACGATATGGCCGACCAGTTCGTCCGGCATGAAGTAATAGGCCATGGGATCGATGACAGCCGAGTATTCCGGGAAAATCGGCGTCACGAGCATCAGATCCTTGAGCCGCTTGGCTTTGCGGGCGACCTCGAAAATCTTGGTAAAAATCTGCTGGTCACCCTTTGGGTCAAAGTAGACGACGCTGTTGCCCTTGAGGATGTCCTGCTCAATAAGGTTCTCGCAAAGACGGGTCTTACCGACCCCGGTGGTGCCGAAAACGAACATGTGCCGTTTCCGGTATTGATCCGGGATTGAAATCGGACCCATCCGGGTCGGCCTTTCCATCTGGACACCGGTGCCGATGGAAGTCATGAATTTCGGGTTGATGTTGCTATGGGGTGATGATGACTTGAATATGCTCACGTAATTCCTTTCCCACTGTGTTGATTGATGATTTGGGAATCCGCACCGGAGTGACCACTTCGCTGAATCCGCCGGCAACACGCCGCTGGCATTCGATTTCCGTAATGCCGGTCAGTTCCCTGAAGAGCACCGCCGGAAAGGTCCGTGATGCCCGGTTGAGGACAAGGCGAACCTTCGCAACATCTCCGCCCACTACTACTGGACGCACACTCGTGACCAGGAAGCGCCGCTGTTCGCCTATGCGGTAGCAGGAGCGCTCATGGCGAGGCTGGTTGCGTGTCGGGCACTCTCCATAGAGGATCAGCGACTTGAGAGCATCTTCTATTTCCAGTGTCACATGCAGCGTCCCGGTCGCACCGATTCTGCCAACAACTCCGGAGAAGACTCTTCCCTGCAGTCCCTTCAATACGTTTGACTCCATCATGATCTGTCGTTTTTGCAGTTCGGCCTCGACATTGTGGATGATATGCCGGCGCAGTTTCCTGGTGATGCTCTGAAGCGGGATAGCTACCGGGTACCCCAGTGCGGGATAGGCGATGATTTCCAGCCCATCCTCCGCCCGAACCTCAACACGTTTCTGAAAAGCTTTGGTCAGGGTCTTGGCCACAGCACATTCAACGGCATCGACAACCTCGTCTTCCGGTAACCGGTATTTTTCGAAGAGATCAGCGGAGAGCATCGATGAACACCTCATCCCACGGCGAAACGGACCGTGGCGTGCTGTTGGAGGCAACGATCGTCATTGCCTGAGGCCTGGCGTGCTCCGCAAGGACTCGATATACCTTACCGGCATAACGGTCACCTTTCGACGGAGTACGCGAGTTGTAACAACCGACAGCTCGCCAGGTGTAGCCATAGTCCTGAATACATTGGGCCAGCACCCAGGCTCCCACCTTTACATTCGTGCATGGCTCTCCCAGTTCATTCCATGTTTTGCCAAGTCTCTTGGCCCAACTTGAATTGATCTGCATCAGACCGTAATCGTAGGTTCCGTTACTGTTCCGATTGATCGCACGGGGGTTGAAGTTGCTCTCCGTCTTGGCAATACTCCAAAGCAGTTGTGGCGATATGCCGTATTGACTCCCGGCCTCCTCGAAGCAGAAAGCATGGGCCTGGATCGGCATGCAGACAAGACTGATCATGAGCAGGCAGATGCCTGGTAATCGACACATTCGTTCCTCCTGACTGATAATCTTGTAGGGGGGAAGGTGTGAGTTTGATTAAGGGAGATGTGTAATAAACAAAATATTCAGATAGGAACTTTTAGAAGGAGAGATTGAGCAATTTAGTAGGAGTTGATTGCATTTATGAGATTTTGCACAAACAAAGAATAAACCGTCAAAAATAGTCGGGTTGTCCCGTCCCCCCTTGAAGCTCCAAACCGGTGGGGTACTTCATCCTTACTTGGGAGCTGATCACACGGTTATTTCAATCGAAGTGGATACAATATTAACAACAGGAGTGTACAAATCTACTTTTTCTTCGGGTGATGATATGGAGACAACAAGTGCATACCGGGCCAACTTATCCCAGCGACCAAGACAATGACGTTCCCGCCACCAGCCAATAACAGGATATACTGCTATGTAACCACGAGTTGCAAGCTCAGCAGCACTTCCCTGCCAACGATCAGAGTGAATAGACCCCAGACCTCTCAAGTCAGGTCCAACCACCCATCTTTTTACGTCACTCTTTGACTTTACGCCCATCTCCTCGTCATGAGCAGCACGGTTAATCCGCTGACGGAACTGCATCAAAGTTTCTTCGGGAGTCTTGACGTCAAATCGAAGGCCATGTGATGCATAGCGGTATCTCCTTGTCCACCCACGACGTGCTGGATTGGGCTCAATAAAATATGACAGGGTGACGCGCATTTCAACGTGGATGTCGCCAAGTGACTGTAGCACCTCAACGGGCCAAGGAATTGAGTGAATGTGCATATCCTTGGTTTTGAAGTCACTCTTTTGTTTCTCATATGGCTGCAAGGAATCCTGAACAATTAAGTTTAAAGAGTTCTGGGCGCTCCATATAGCCTTATCCATGTTTGGCACACCATAACCGAAGCATTTAAGCAGATTGCGAATACCGATGCGCTTCCCATCGTGGAATCGATCGAGCATTGCCTGAGTCCAGTCGGCGCTGTGCACTAACAAGGCCCGTAACGTTTCCGGCCAAAGTTCTGGGTAGTGAGCCTGAATAATTGCAGCCATTCTACTGACCAGGGCCGTAGCCGCACTGGTATCTCCAGTTGTCACGAGAGGTTTCGTAGTGAAATCGCGGTTCGTTGTCAAGAGTGCTAAGCTGTCAATATGGTCTGCAAGCCCTGAACCAGGGTCGATAGCCATATTCCCGCCTTCCATAACCAGATCTGGCTTCGTCGGCCATCCGGATTCCCAAATCATGGATGTGCAGCTACACGGGCTAAGATCACCAAGGGCAGCTATGACCTTCCATCCAGGGTATTCAGCCTCATCAAGCAAGACTTTTTCAGTATATGCTCCGACGGTAAGAGCATTCCAAGACTGACCGGGGTCTTGAACATAATCCGTCAAGTTGCTGTCAGGATACAAATGGCGACTATCCAAGGCGGTATTACCTGCGGCAATTACAACCAGACGCCGTTCGTCATCCTCATAGCCTGAGGAGAGTTTGTCAATTGCTGCAGACCAAGAGGAAGGCTTTCCCTGATCCTTGTCATCCGTCGATATTGCAAGATTAATTACTCGACGCCGGTCGGGTGCGAACAGTTCAGCACGGGCGACAGCCTCTTCTGTAATGGCACCGTATAGATCAGGGTGATTCTGTCCATAAGGCGGGATAATTTTTACCGATTCGAGTCGATGAGACAAGGTAATGGGGTCAGTAGTAGCAAGCATATCGGTAAGATCCCCATAGAGAGCAAGTCCTGCCATTTCAGTACCGTGACCTTTGTGGTCTGATATGCCCCAAGTGGGATTATACGCATCCATGTCCTTTTCATTCAAGCCAACTGCCAGCAGTGGATGACTGTTATTAATCCCAGTGTCCAGTAAGCAAACGGCTGGAGAATCATCAACCGGGGGGGTGATTAATCCCAACGCACTATTGATCCACTCGACTTGCTCCACGGCCACCATAGCCGAAAAAAAATCAGCAGTATCTTTGGCTCTCCGTAATTCAGCGATGCAGTTCAGTAGAGTTATCGAACGTGCGATTTGCGACTTAGTTCCTTTAGCTGCAACTACTGTCCTCTCTGGGAAAATAATTTCTCTTCCGACCTCAAGACCCAGGTTTTGAGCATGACTTTTGAAAAAGTCCGCGAAGGCATCACGATCATTTCCTACTCTGAGCCATACTTCCCACCAGATCACCTCATCGTCACTAGGGAAAAGGCATATATCATCGGTCCAGAGGGCATCGATAACAGCTCGCTTTATGTCACTAATGCTATCCACTAATGGCTGATGGACAGGCTTCCCTTTTTTGGTATCTTTTTCCAAATAATCATTGAATGACTTGAAAAAATGCTCTAACCCTCCTTCCGGTACAAAGCATGTTGCGACCATTCGGTGGTCGTCACTTTTTACGGCAACAAGCTCGATCCCAGCTTTAACATTTTCCAGGCTTTCCAGCTTGAGTTCGAACTCTGGATCACTCTCGAACTGCAAGTAGATACCATTCCCAGTGTCGATGCCAAATGCGGTTTGTTCACGTCCTATCACTACGGCTTCTTCCCTGATCCGCTCCAGTTTGGTCAGGAGGTCTCTGCCGTGTTGCTGTCTATTGCGCACAGGATGAACGTGTTTGGGCCCTTGCTTGAGAATTGGCGAATATACTTCGGTACTGGCAGTACCGGTAATAATCAGATGAGGTAATTTGGAGGGAGTCAGATCTGGCATGTATATTGATAAACCTATAGGATTATTTGGATCGAATCGCTTTTCGTTCGGATAGATTTTTTAAGATGTCGTCAGTGACTACCTTTTGACGGTCATGAATAATAGCTTCCTTGATCGCTTCTTCACACGCCCTCGTAATATCGGCATAACTGAGACCAGCTGCTGAGTCTGCAAGCTTATTCCAGTCGATTTTTGATTTTTGAAACACAGCGAGCTTAGCCTGAAGAGCTTTGACAAGTTGTTCCTGTTCCGGCAAACCATATTCGACCACATCATCAAATCTTCGAAAGAGAGCGTAGTCGAGAATTTCTGGGTGATTGGTTGCAGCCAGCAGTAGGCTATCTGAATCGTCCTGTTCGATCAGCTGTAGAAAACTGTTCAGCACTCGCCGGATTTCACCGACATCGTTACTCAGCCCTCTCTGCGATCCAATGGAATCGAATTCATCAAACAGGTAGACTCCTCTTGACTGACTAATCGCGTCAAAAATGAGCCGTAACTTGGCCGCTGTTTCTCCCATGAATTTGGTTATCAAGCTGTCAAGGCGAACAACAAAGAGAGGAAGACCCAATTCACCGGCGAGGACTGCCGCAGACATCGTTTTCCCTGTACCAGGAGGACCAACAAGAAGCAGTTTTTTTCGAGGAGCCAGCCCATAGGACCGGATTTTAGCTATCTGCCGATGTTCCTTAATGATCCTAACGAGTCGTTCCTGGACCCCATCATCCAGAATCATGTCTGAAAGCCGAAGTTTGGGGTATGACACTGATAAGAGCGAAGAGAGCTCCCCTCGTGGCTGAGCTATTGGAACGGCCTTCCTCCCGTCCTTCACAAGGTGTTTTGGGGTTTTAGCCTCGTCAATGAGGGAACGCAATTCAAGCGCTATTTTTGCATGCCCTAGTTTAGCTTCATGGGCTGCAACCTGCATTGCAACTGCATAAAAATGGGCATCGTCACCATCGATATGTGATTTTAGCAGGGCTTTTAGTTGCTCAGCGCTAGCCATGACAGGCTCCAAAGTAAAAGCAGAGTATAGTGTTCCTATATTTTATCAGATAAGCTTTTTGCGACTTTAGCATAGATTAGCGCAAAATCGGAGAATACTTTAAAAAGGTGGTCGTTAACCCCTGCAAAGATGCCGAGGAGGTCAAGTCCGTCGGGCATTCAATGACCCTCAAAAGGGATATCAGCAGCCGAAACGAGATCCTGCGTTACCTGCTGCAGATCTCGGAAATGGTTGGGCATCGGACTCGACGCTATGTGTTGTGGTATTATCAGGTAAGTGGATAGTGTGGCAATGCTGCCTCCCTCCACATAATCTCCTGACAACCGGCCACAAGTTAAAAAATCTCGTATCAGCTTCTGCCGCCAGGCTATCACAGACAGCGAGCAGATATTCCTTCCGCAATGGGCTGAATAGCGACGCGTCAGTGAATATGGCAATGTTTTCGGGATTAGTGCCACAATAAAGAACCTCATTACAGCAAGCTCGACGCAAGCAATCTTCAACCGCCTGAAACAATGTCTCCGTCCGCCACTTGCTAACCAGTCGTACCGGTATGGGCGTGTCAATCCATTTGTGTATATGAAGTTTCAGAATGTTTATAAACTGCACTATCAGGCTGTTGAAATCTCTGGTTGGCAGATAATTTTTTGGCTTCCGAGGAACAGTTCGATCTTCTCCCGATTCTTCCTGAACGGTTTATGCCTGCCACTCAACCAATCTGACAGTTGTTCGGGATCACGGTCCATAGCCTCTCCAAGAAGATCATAGTTCATTCCCATTGCTCTCTTATACCATGCAAGCCGCCCCACTGTGCCATCCAGGCAATCAAGCGTAATATCACATTGATTGTTTTCAGTTTTTCAATTATCTTGCGGAAGGTATCAGTAAAAGTTAAACATCTCATGAAACTCTCGAAGAAGAATTAGCTTCACTTGTTTTACTTCTTTGAGAGAGGTATCCGATATAAATAGCAATTAGTATTTGACGAAATGCACAAATGTTCACTTTGGTTGACGACATGATTATTTGTAAACAGGTACATATTCGGAAGCAATTCAGTTTGATTGTCACTTTGGCTATTTTTGCCACTCTGGCTTTCAACGGTGTATTTGTGCCACTATGTACCCCTTATGAAAATTCAAAAGAACGTAACAGCGCCATATCCAAAACCCAGGGGATAACGTCTCATGCACATTTAGCAAAGTACGCGCCATTTGTAGCCATCAATCAGAGTTCATATGTACTCACCATACCTGCTGCTTTTACTGCAATACATTTTACTCAAGACTCCCAAAGAGCTATTTCCCTCACCAGATCCAGTTGTTCCACCCGCGCACCACCCGTATATCTCTTCCCTGCATAATCACTCTACTCGACTCACAACTCATTAATAGCTTTGCGCTGTATGGTATGTGTCTAACTGTAACTATTCCAGTTTGAGACTTACACGACATACGACGATTAACGCTCCAATCTTTTGCGTGGACGTTAGTCGTTGTAACCGGCTGTAATCATTGTGTGTTAAATATCTTATCTTTTGATACGTAACTATTCGAGGTTACTGGAAAAAATATAATGGCAGGATTGATGCTCCACACAGGTCAGTGGCGACAGCACGTCGCACTGGATGTCGGGACTGCAACGATACGTATCGCTACAGTGATGGCACCCTTAATTGAACGACCCTCGCACATCGGTACGAGACGTGCCCTCCGCGATGGTGTTGTAGTTGATGACGAAACAGCACGTCTGATATTACAGCCGCTTTTGGATCGAACACGTAAGTTCGGCATTGTCAAACCCTGTGTTTTGGCCTGTGCTCCCAGCGATGCAAGCAAAGAAGAAAGGGAGCTGCTGATCGACTCCATTATGAGAGCAGGAGCGGCATCACTAACATTAATTCCTGAGCCGCTTGCCGCAGCCATCGGAGCGGGTGTTGACGTTTCTTCCCAGTATGCTCAGATGGTAATTGATATTGGCGAAGGAGTTACTGACTGTGCAGTAATACGCTCCAGTAAAATCCGCGTTACTTGCGCCATCAGAACTGGCTGTGAACGCATGCGACGAGCTATTGTTGCTGCCGCTCAAGAGTCAGGATTTGCGGATGTAAGCGACGCGTTTGGAAATATGTTGATGCGGACCTGTGGCTGTGACCGTTCTGTTGTCCATCCGGGAAGCATACTGACTGCAACTGCCTTACAGCCGGTGCTGGAAGAGTTGGCTGATACCATACAAGAATTTTTACGAGATCTACCCCATGATCTTGGTTGCGAGATCATTGAGAGCGGCATATGTCTTACCGGTGGTGGGGCTTTGATTCCCGGAGTACGAGATTTTTTTGAACGACGAACGGGCATCAATGTCAGCATAGCCCACACCCCCCGTACCTCAGTGGTAGAGGGGGCGCGGGCTATTTTGCCGGTCATCCTGACGCTGAATCAATGGAGATAATTGAAGCTCTAACCTCGGCTCAACGTGAGCAGCGATGGTTTGTGAGAAATAATGCGAGGCTGCCATGCACCATGCAGTAGAAAATATAATTATTGGACTCGATGTTGGAACAGCAAAGATCTGTGTCGTGGTCGGGAAGCATATTTCTGGAACGGTTGAAATTATCGGAATCGGCCAATGTCGGTCTTCCGGGTTACAAAAGGGGTTTGTGATCGACATAGAGAACACTGCATCGGCCATCAGAAAAGCAGTGGCAGAAGCAGAGCTCATGTCGGGGTGTACTATCAGCACTGCGGTGGTTGGCATTGCTGACCGGTTCATTCATGCCCAAAATACCAGTGGCATGGTGACGCTCACGAGCCACGAGGTTATGTCAGCTGATGTACAGCGGGTTATCGAATCGGCACAATCAATGGCGCTTCATGATGACCGCAGAATCCTTCATACGATCCTCCAGGAATTTATTGTTGATACCCATCATAGAATCGAATACCCCCTTGGAATCAGGGGCGAGAGACTGGAAGCCCGGGTCCACCTCATAACAGCAGGAACCGCAAGCATTAACAACATTGTTAAGGCATGTACAAAGGCTGCATTGGATGCAACTGAAATTGTGCTCCAACCGCTCGCTTCTGCAGAGGCGGTACTGCTGCCCGAAGAGCGTGAAATGGGTGTTGTCATGATCGATATCGGCTGCGGCACCACCGATGTTGCTCTCTTCACGAACGGTACCCTGAGACATACGGCGGTTATACCGGTTGCCGGAAGCCACCTGACCGGAGACCTTGCTGTCGGACTGCACGTTACGCTGTCTGAAGCCGAGCGGCTCAAGTGCCTTTATGGCTGTTGCCTGAAAGATCTGCACAATGAGACCTCATCAGTGGAAGTCTGTGCGTCTAACGACGTTAAAAGCTCTATTATAACGAAAAAATCAATTCGTATGATTCTCCAGGCACGCGTTACCGAGCTTTTTGCCATTGTTGCAAAAGAGCTGGCGCTTTCGGGATACAAAAATGATCTGGTCGCCGGCGTTGTCATTACCGGCGGTTCTTCACTGCTTCCCGGTATCGACAGGTTGGCTGAGCAGGTGTTAGATATGCCGGTACGCCTCGGAACACCCTTGAATATGAGCGGGCTGGCCGAAAATTTCTGTAAGCCGCAGTATTCTACCGGTATCGGGTTGGTCCTGAAAGCGGCTCCGGCGGGAGTAACACCAGAAGCCAGACCGGCCTCGTTGCTTGAAGCCGCCAAGAAGCAGTTTATCCGCTTACGGGAATATTTCTGAACGAGTTGGCGCTTCTTTGCAGGTATGAATAGTTTCGAAAAATGAACGTCGGCATTCCAAGGATAATTATATGCACTATGCAAATGCAGGAAACAAAACCGTTGGTGAGATCGTTGCAGCGGATTTCCGGACAGCAAAGGTCTTTGAAAAATACAGCATTGACTTCTGTTGTGGCGGTAAAGTGTCCCTTACGGAAATATGTGGAGAAAAAGGGCTTGATATCACTGCAATTGCATATGATCTTGAAGCAGTACAGAGTGAACCTGCCGAACGCAGTCAAAATTACTCAGCGTGGGCATTACCGTTTCTCATCGACTACATTGTCAATACTCACCATCTTTACCTCAAAGAAAACGATGAACAGATTGCCGCCTACGCCCGAAAAATTGCCGATGTTCATGGCGGCCATCACCCTGAAGTGATAAAGATCACCGCTGTTTTCGAGAAGATTGCGGCTGATTTAACGACTCATTTAATTGAAGAAGAAGATACTTTTTTTCCTGCCGTCAAGCGAGTCAAGGCGGCCAAGATCGACGGGCTTACGCCGGAAACGGCGGATCTGGAATTGATTCGGGTATTCCTCATCCGTCTTCATCGCGAACATCAAGAAATTGGTGATGCAGTCCATACTATCCGCCATCTTTCAAATAATTATGCAATACCGGATGATGCCTGCAATACCTTTATACTAACCTATAGGAAGCTGAAGGAGTTTGAGGATGATCTCCATAAACATGTGCACCTTGAGAATAATATTCTTTTCTCGAAAGTGGCCGCTATTGTGAGTCAATTGACACCTTAATTCGGCACGGTGAATGTCATTGAAGGACTGGCAGAAGTAGTCAAGGAGACAGCATGGACAGACTCTTTAAATAATTTGTTGAAAACACCTCCGACGCAATGCTGATATCAGATCGAGAGACCTGAGGAGTAGAATCATTATGGAAAAAAAGAGTTATTACATCTTCGCTATTGTCGCGGTAACGCTGATGACTACATGCCTGCACTTTGTCACAATGGGGAATTTTTCACCGTATGTAGTGCTTGAAGAACTCTTCTATCTGCCGTTACTTCTGGGAGTACTGCGTTTCGGCCAGCGTGGTGCGATTTTCACCTGGCTGTTTGTTTCAGCTGCATACCTGCCTTTCTTTTTTGCCCCTTGGACAACAAGCCCCACGGGATATGTTGACAGGGCTCTTCACCTTGTTTTATCCGGGGTTATTACTGTTGTTGTTGGTATGCTTGTAGAGCGAGAACGCTGCAATAGAACGCAAACCGAACGAGAGCGGTATCTCGCCAGCATCGGTCGTGTTGCCACAGTAATCGTTCATGATCTAAAAAATCCTCTTATTTCTATTCTGGGATTTGCTCGCCGTATCAGCGAAGGTAAGGGGAGCAGTCTTCAAGCTGCGCAGACCATAATGGAATCTGCGCAGACCATGCAGCAGATCGTCAACAAAGTACTGGATTTTGCCAAACCGATGCAGTTGGATCTCAGAGATTGTAATATAGTGGAAACAATTTCATGTGCTGTTGAAGCTTGCCGTACAAAAGCCGTAGAGGTGGGAGTTCCCCTTTCGGTAAATTTTCCGACAGAGCCGATCATCGTTAGAATTGACAGCTTTCATGTCGAGCGGGCGCTGGTCAACCTGATCGACAATGCTGTTGATGCCTCGCACAGCGAAGAACAGGTACTAATCACAACCGGCTCTGACATAAAAGGTTTTTTTGTAATTATCCAGGATAACGGTGACGGGATGGACAATGAGACTCTGGCCCATCTTTTTGAACCTTTTTATACAACCAAAAGCTCCGGAACCGGCCTCGGTATGCCAATAGCAAAAAAAATATTCGAAGAACATGGCGGAACCCTATCCATCAAAAGTAAGCAGGGCGTTGGTACAGAGGCTACCGTGCGGTTGCCGATAAGTGGAGATAACACACTCTGGAGCTCAAATTGAAAACGTGCAGGCAATTACATATTCGGAAGCAATCCAGATGGTTTGTCACTTTGGCGGTTTTTGCCATTCTGGCTTTCAACGGTATACTTGCGCCTTTATGCACCGCCCATGAAAATTCAAAAGAACGTAATAGCGCCATATCCAAAACCCAAGGGATAACGTCCCACGCACATTTAGCAAAGTATGCACCATTTGTTGCCATCAACCAGAGTTCATATGAGCTCAAGGTGCCTGTCGCTTTTACTGCAACACGAGGCTTTATTCAGGATTCCCAGAGAGCTATTTCCCCCACCAGATCATGCTGTTCTACCCGCGCACCGCCACCATTTCCAGTCTGACAACTGCTTTCCTGCAGGTTTTTCATTCACGTTTCAGAGTGATGAATCCGACATTTCGCCTGTAATGGCACTTATTCCAAGCTGAGTTGCCAATTGGAGTGCGCCATTCGTGGCGCGTGCTTCAGCAACCAACAGCTGCAACTGCGCACCGATGCTGCATTACGTACGTTTCTCTACCACATATCAAAGGAGCTTTTCCCATGACAAAAGACCTTGCCTGGCGCATGAGTCTGGTTTTTGTATTCATATTACTATCCCTATTCTTCCTGACACCAACGATGGTTACCCATCTTCCTGATTGGTGGAAAGGGTTTATGCCAAAAGACAAAATCAGCCTCGGGCTTGATTTGCAGGGAGGAACTCATCTCGTCCTTGAAGTAGAAACTCAAAAAGCAGTGGAAGGATACCTGGATTTAATTGCCGGAGACCTGGAAGAAGCATTGCGAGCCCAGAATATCCATGTAAAAAGAGTCTCCCGTGAAGGAGCAGATAAAGTACAGGTCGTACTCTACGACAAACTGTCCGCGGAAACGTTACAAAATCTGATCGGCAAAAAATACCCTGACTTTGAGGCAACGTCCCCACGCGAAGAAGGAGGTTTTGTCAACGTCAGCATCACGCTTAACGAAAAGGCCGCACTAGACAAGAAGGATAAAAGTGTTGCCCAGGCATTGGAAACCATCCGAAATCGTATTGATCAGTTCGGCGTTTCAGAACCGGCCATACAGCGTGAAGGGATCAATCACATAGCTATCCAGCTTCCCGGCATCAAAGACGCAAATCGGGCAATCGAACTGATCGGAAAAACTGCGCGACTCGAATTCAAGCTTGTACATGAAGGCGCCGCATCATCCGGAACACCTCCGGAAGACAGCGAGATCCTGATGGAGAAGCGGACAGACCCCGGAACCGGCGCCGTCACGGAATCACCACTGGTCGTCAATAAAAAGGCAATCATCACCGGTGATCTTTTAACAGATGCTCAGGTGCGGATCGATTCTCAGTTCAACAAGCCGTATGTGGCAATTGATTTCAACAGTACCGGGGCAAGGCTCTTTGATCAGGTAACGGCTGCCAATGTCGGGAAACGATTTGCCATCATTCTCGATAATACGGTCTATTCAGCGCCGGTTATTCAGGAACGGATTTCCGGTGGCAGTGCCCAGATTTCCGGGTCATTTAACGAAAAAGACGCTGCAGATTTGGCAATCGTTCTCCGTGCCGGGTCGCTGCCAGCTCCGGTTAAAATCATTCAAAATGTCACCGTAGGCCCCTCACTTGGCCAGGATTCAATCAAAAAGGGACTGCTTGCCAGTGCCGTTGGTGTCGCTCTCGTTGTTGTCTTCATGACTTTTTATTATCGGCTGTCCGGTTTAGTGGCAAATTTTGGCATGGTCCTGAATATCGTGTACTTGATGGGCGCACTGGCAGCTCTGGGAGCAACATTAACCCTGCCTGGAATCGCCGCCATCGTATTGCTGATCGGCATGTCCGTTGACTCAAACGTACTGATCTTTGAACGCGTTAAAGAGGAAGTAAAACTCGGGAAATCTGCGCGGTCAAGCCTGGATGCCGGCTACGATAAAGCATTTATGACCATCATGGATTCACATGTGACAACTTTGATCACGGCCGCTGTTCTCTTCCAGTTCGGGACGGGACCCGTCAAGGGTTTTGCCGTATCACTAAGCCTTGGCATCATAATCAACCTCTTTACCTCACTACTGGCGACCAAGGCCGTCTTCGGCTTTATTTTCAGCAGGTTTGATGTAAAAAAACTCAGCATATAGGGGATATAATGGAACTCATAAAAAAGACTTCAATCGATTTCATAGGCAAGAGAAAAATTTCCTTCGTGGTTTCTGGTATAATTTCGATAATAGGAATCATCGGCATAATTAAAGTAGCGACAAACACCGCCAATATGGGTATCGACTTCTCCGGGGGAACGGTCGTTCAACTCAAATTTTCCCAACCAATACCAATTGAGAAGGCCCGCGCAGCACTCGCGAGTCACGACCTGAAGGAAGCCTCCCTTCAGGAAATCACCGGCAGCAACCAACTGCTCGTCAAAACGCGAAAGGCTGCCGTGGCATCAGGGCCTGTTGCCGATATAATAACCGAGACATTTAAGAAAGAGTTTCCCGGAAACACTTTCACGGTAGAAAGTTCAACAGAAACAGGCCCCTCAATAGGCGACAAACTTAAAAAAGACACCCTGATAGCTACGGGGATCTCTCTTATCGGCATCGTGCTTTATATCGCCTGGCGCTTCGACCTAAAGTTCGGTATTGGAGCTACGTTGTCTACATTCCATGACATTCTGGCAATGTTTGCGGTATTCTATGTGCTCGATAAAGAGATAAATCTATTGTTTATTACCGCCGTGTTGACTATAGCCGGTTATTCGCTGACTGATACGGTTGTGGTTTTCGACCGGATTCGGGAAAATCTGCACAAGAACCTGAACGCGCCATTAGCAGATATTTTCAATGGCAGCATCAACGAAGTGTTATCACGAACCATAGTGACATCTTTGACCACCTTCCTTGCCGCCACATCTTTGTTACTGTTTGGTGGTGAGGTTATCCACGACTTTGCATTTGCGCTTGTTACCGGGATTGTAGTTGCAACCTATTCATCGGTCTTTATCGCGAGTCCGATTGTTGTTGAGCTGGAGAACAGAAAAATAAACAGGCAATATAATGTCTTATCTGTAGAGTAACGAATTATGATCAGGGTTAAATTTCCTGTTAATGAGCGGCAAAATCCTGCTCACTGTTATTGCTGAGTAGGCAAATGAATAGAGGGACTGTCTTGACTGAAATTTTACAGGATGACTCTCATGCGAAAAATTCAACGGAGTCGGGAAAAGCAGGATCAACTTGTTTGAATATTTCGGTTCCGGTATAACTGCCAGAACGGCTGCGGTACCCGTTGGTCTGCATCGAAATTCGGACGTTTTTTACAGGGAGTGATTCAAGGCCCTCTGTTGGAGGAAAAACGTATGAAAAACATCGCTACTCCATGGGCCATTTCTGGCGAGGATGTACTCCGCGAAAGCGGAGGGAGTCATGGCGGATTGAATGATGAGGCCGTCAGGCAAAGGTTGACTCACTTTGGGACCAATACCCTTGCCGCCAAAGACCAGGAGCCATGGTACCTGCTTTTCCTGGAACAGTTTGCCAACCCTCTAGTCTACATGCTAATCGGGGCGGCTGCCGTAAAAGGATATTTGAAGGGGCTGGTAGATGCCCTGGTTATTGCTGCGGCATTGCTGATCATGGCCATTATCGGCTTTGCCCAGGAGATGAAAGCCCGTTCGGCCATGGCGGCTCTGCTCAAACTCAGTGCACCGAAGGCCAAGGTCCGGCGCAACGGAACGACACAGCTGCTGGATGCCGTAGAAATAGTACCGGGGGACCTACTGGTTCTGGAGGCCGGTGACCGGGTGGCGGCCGATGCCCGGTTGCTGGACAGCGCCAATTTCAGAGTCAACGAATCAACTCTCACCGGTGAGTCCATGCCGGTAGAAAAGAGTGTCAAGGCGGTGGCTCCTGATGCTGCCATACACGACCGCAAGAATATGGTGTTCATGGGGGCAACCGTCAGTTCCGGCAGGGCGGTGGCAGTCGTTACCTCAACCGGGATGAATACGGAGATCGGCCGTATCGCCGATGCCATCCGGAGCGCCAAGAGGGATAAAACTCCTCTGCAGCAAAATGTGGAAAAGCTGGGGCATTCCCTGATCTGGGTGGTGGTGGGGGCCTGCGTTATGCTTGCGGTCGCAGGGCTTCTACGCAACATGAGCTGGATCGAGGTATTGTTGCTGGCCGTTGCTGCAGCAGTATCCGGCATCCCTGAAGGGCTCCCCGCCGCTGTCACCGTCGTGCTGGCTATCTGCGTCAACCGCATGGCCGGTCGTAATGTCATCATCCGCAAGCTGACGGCAGTCGAGACTCTCGGCACCGCGACGATCATCTGTTCCGACAAGACCGGTACCCTCACTCTCAACCAGATGACCGTGCGCGGCATCTGGACAGGAGGGCGGCAGATATCCGTAAGCGGCAGCGGCTATGAGCCTGCAGGCAGTTTCGATCTGAATGGCGAACCGATTGCCCCGGAAGGTGACCGGGAGCTGATGCGTGTCTTGCGGGTCGGCGCATTATGCAACGATGCGATTCTGGACCAAGGCGCTAACGGGTGGGACATCATCGGCGACCCCACCGAAGGGGCGCTGCTTGCCGTGGCCGGCAAGGCGGGTCTGCACAAGAATGAACAGGAGGAAGTCCAACCACGCCTCGACGAAATCCCGTTCGAGAGCGAAAAGCAGTTCATGGTGACGCTGCATGCCGAAGATGGCCAGCGTATGGCCTATATCAAGGGTTCTGTTGAAAAAGTTCTGGCGATGTGCACCGGCGTCGTGATGGCAGGCGAGGAGATGCCAATCACCGATGAGATCCGCGAGGCAGTGCTGGGCGCCAACCGTTCCATGGCCAGTCAGGCACTCCGGGTATTGGCTCTTGCCGTGGCGTCCTATCCGGTCGAACTCGGCAAGTTGGAGCCGAAAAACCTTGAAGGCCGTCTGGTACTGATCGGTTTGGTCGGCATGATCGATCCTCCCCGTGAAGAGGCGAAACTGGCCATTCACCAGTGCAAGCAGGCCGGCATCCGCGTCGCCATGATCACCGGCGACAATCCGCTGACGGCACGCGCCATTGCCTCCCAGCTCGGAATCTGCTTGCCGGACGACTCGGCTCTGGTCGGGCACGAAATCGAAGCAATGACCGACGAGCAATTGCTCGTAAACACACGCTCTCACAACGTCTACGCCCGCATCGAGCCGTTGCATAAACTGCGCATCGTCAACACCTTCAAGCGGGATGGCCATATTGCCGCCATGACCGGTGACGGCGTCAACGATGCGCCGGCCTTGGAGGCGGCGGGCATCGGGGTGGCTATGGGGATTACGGGCACCGATGTGGCCAAGGAGGCGGCGGACATGGTACTGGCCGACGACAATTTCGCCTCCATCGTCGCCGGAGTCGAAGAGGGTCGCATCGTCTTCAATCGCCTACGCAACGTCACCTTTTTCCTTCTACTGGCCTGCTGCGCTGAGCTGTTGACCCTGTTCCTCAGTGTGGCCCTTTATGGCGAATCTCCGCTTGAGCCGATCCAGATCCTCTGGGTGAACCTCGTCACCGGAGCGATGGTGGCGATTCCGCTGGGCATGGAGCCCGGAGTCGGTAACGAGCTGCAGCAACCACCACGCGACTCCCGTGTCGGATTGCTCTATCCCGGTATGCTGATGAGGATAGTAGTAGCTGGCGTGTCCATGAGCATGCTCTTTACCTGGATCTTCCATCATGCCCCGTTGCCGGTAGGTATTGATGGTGAGACTGCCCATGAAATCAGACAAACAGTCACCTTTACAGGAATTGTCGTGTTCGAATGGCTGTTCGCATTCCAGGCACGCTCCACAGAACGTGGCGTTATGCGGCTCGGAATATTCAGTAATCCATGGTTGCTGGTCTGCATGGTACTCGGACTGGGGATGCAATTACTGGTAATTTATCTGCCGTTAGCCAACAAAATCTTTCACACTCATCCGCTGAGTGCGATCGAATTGTGTTGGACACTGATGCCCGGTGTGATTGCCGTCATTATTGAGGGGATACGGAAGGGAGTTGCCCCCCACTTGTATGATCGCGGTCAGTGGC
>MTLC01000423.1_pt1 | contig 98531 bp, 87 predicted proteins | sample 1982451 | NCBI WGS metagenome assembly MTLC01 (sample SAMN05710165, study PRJNA340218) | biofilm metagenome | isolation source: sample SPH anode biofilm adapted to +100 mV | place: USA | collected 2012-02-03
CCGCATGGATTCCTCAAAAATATGGATTATTCGGGTATGGCGGAGTGAGAGGTTTTTGGATCTGCCGTGATGGCGGGTACGCATATTTGAGATATTCTGAGTTATCGAGTGTAACATTATCGAGCAAGGCATATGGCAAAACTGACTGTCACAGAAACCATGAGAAAAGTTCGCTCAAACAACACATTTCCGGAAATTTTATTTCGAAAAAGACTATGGGCGCAAGGCTATCGCTACAACATTCATGTGGATAATTTGCCTGGCAAGCCGGATATTGTTCTGACGTCTCATAGAATTGCGATCTTCATAGATGGAGATTTTTGGCATGGCGGTCAATGGAGAAAAAGAAAACTGTTGGCGCTCAACGATCAATTTTCTAAAACAAGCACAAAAGATTATTGGTTGAAAAAAATCAGGGCTAATATGCGACGGGATTGCCAATCATCATCATTATTGATACAGAATGGTTGGACAGTTCTTCGCTTTTGGGAAAGCCAGATAATCAAGGATGTAGAAGGGTGCATAAACATGACGATCAAGGCTATTTCCGACAAAACAATTTTGAATGCACGATCACTTTTTCCTGAAAAAACCGTTGCCGAATTCTTCTCCGGTATCGGTTTAATGCGAATCGGCCTGGAACGTCATGGGTGGAATTTATGTTTTGCAAATGACATTGATCCTCAAAAATGCAAAATCTACCGTGATCACTTTAGCGATGCCGACAAACACCTTGTAGAAGGCGACATTCATAAACTTGATGTAGAAAACATACCCCGAGTCACATTGGCTACAGCATCTTTTCCATGTAACGATCTTTCTCTCGCTGGCGCTCGAAAGGGCTTAATAGGTGAACACTCATCCGCATTCTGGGGTTTCATAGAAATTCTGGAAAAATGGGGTTACAAAAAACCGCCTCTAGTACTTCTGGAAAATGTTTCCGGATTTTTGACATCTCATGGTGGTGCGGATTTCAAAGACGCTCTCATAGCCTTAAACAAACTAGGATACAGTGTAGATGCCATAATCCTTGATGCCTCACGTTTTGTGCCTCAGAGCAGGCAGAGACTTTTTGTTATTGGAATTGATAACAATTATTTGGATACTGGATCTGTGCATGAACAACTCCAGTTTTTCGAAAGTGATGTCAGGCCAAGAGCACTAGCCGACTTTATTTTGAAGCATAAGGACATTGTCTGGAACAACAGGTCGTTACCTGCACAGCCACTGCGCTCCACTTCACTAACTGATATCTTGGAAGATATTCCACATGACTCTAACCTTTGGTGGAATAAAGAACGTACGGAATACCTCTTTAATCAAATGAGTTCTCGCCATAAAGATATTGCCAACCAAATGATATCTAACTCGGTCTTTTCTTATGGAACTGTTTTCAGACGTGTTCGTAATGGGGCATCAATGGCAGAACTACGAACAGACGGGGTTGCAGGTTGTTTGAGGACACCGCGTGGAGGTAGCGGCAGACAGATTTTGTTTAAAGCAGGAAAAGGTCACTATTACGTGAGGTTACTTACTCCTCGTGAGTGTGCACGATTGATGGGAGCGGATAACTTCACTATTAACGTCCCACAAAATCAAGCCCTATTTGGTTTCGGTGATGCCGTATGTGTTCCCGTAATTGAATGGATTGCAGAAAATTATTTAAATCCGGTAATCAATGAAATGATGAGAGGCAAACCTCTTTATCCTATGCTTGAGGGAGATCTGTATGGATTTGAAAAAGCATACGCTTAACATATTCAATAAGTGGTACGAGAATCTTCCGGTGCACAAATCCAGTGGCGGCCCAGCGAAAGGGACAATTGCGGCAGCATTGGTAGTACTGGAACGCTTGAAATCAGATTGTGCTCTCGACCTTGGAGCGCATAGAGCACCAGGTGGTTCACAGATTAAAGGTGCCAGTGGCCAGGCTGTGAAAAAAATTCTGGAACGACTTGGAGAAAAGCGTCCATTCGCAAAAGAGGGGGGACGAACAAATCGTGGCGGCCCAGGCGATATCAAGCCTCTGTTGGACGCCCTTAAACAATCAGGATTTGATAAGTGCACAACAGAAGAACGAAATGTTGTACTCGATGAACTACAGAAAATTCTTGTTGATAAAGTAATTGAGTTCCACAACAAAGAGCGAATCAAACTCATATATGAACCTTCAAAGACTACATGGCAGGCCATCCAATCACTGATGGCACAGGCAAGAGAAACCGGGAAGGAAGGGCCGTTGGCGCAACATCTGGTCGGCGCAAAACTTGAATTACGCTTTCCGAATATAGTCGTCGGAAATGAATCATATAGTACTGCAGATGATCAATTGGGACGCCCCGGCGACTTCTGCATCGGAGATACCGCATTCCATGTCACAGTTGCGCCAATGCCAGCCCTTTATCAAAAATGCCAGAAAAACGTGGACGATGGATTCAGAGTCTATCTGCTTGTCCCCGACCGCACATTAAATGGAGCACGGCAAAATGCCGATTTGATACTGCCAGGTAAAATTGCAGTTGAGTCAATTGAATCGTTTGTCTCCCAAAACATTGAAGAGCTATCCAATTTCTCCAAGCAAAAGCTGGTCACTGGTTTTAGACAACTTCTTGAAACCTACAACAAACGAGTCGATGTCTGCGAAATTGACAAATCCATGTTGATTGAACTTCCCAAAAACCTCTAAGGCATATCACATACGACAGAGATGTATTTTTAAGCTGATCAAGGGTAAATGTAGTTTCTCATATGTAGTTTCTCAATACTTGTCTAACCAAAGAGATAGTTCCCAATTTTAGCTGTTTAAATTAAACGCTTTATTTTCATTTTAAACGCGTTTTAAACGAGCTACATAAATTGTACACAACTTAACTGTTATAAATAACTCAAATAATACCACTTCTCACAGCGTTTATTATTCATTGAATAATTATCAGAGAGGTTAGCATAAATCAAAAATCTAATCGAGATTCATCAGAAAGCTACCTATGCCGTTCAGTTGCATGTCAGGAAATGAAATTATTTATGCGGAGAAATTTACTGCCTCTGAATGGGAAGACCTCAAGCTTGAAGTCAGAAGCGGCTCGCGCGAACTAAGCCTACCCTGTTGTGACTCAAAGGTTGTTTTGCGTAGTGGTAATAAAGACCGTCATCAATGTTTTGTCCATTTGGTAAGCTGCGACAATGAAGCGTGGAGCGATTATTCAGGCAAACGAACAAATCGTAAAGGAAGAAATTCTGAATCCTTTGACCATCATCTGGTTAAAAAAATTATTAAGGAAGTTGCTGAAAAAACGGGCTGGACAGCTTCAATAGAATATTCGGGCAAAACGCCTGCCGGTCTTGAGTGGAAGGCCGATGTATTTATTAATAAGGGTGAGCAGAAACTTGCGATTGAAGTTCAGGTTTCCCCACAGCAATTTGCAGATTACAGAATACGCCAACAACGGTATAGAGAATCGGGCATACCATGTATCTGGCTTTCGAATTCTCCGCCAGAACTTGAAGATATTGAATTACCCATTTTTGAACTTTCAAAATCAGACGGGGTCTTTGTAGTTGATTTTCCTCAGACTTTCCTTCCAGAACGGCTGAAGCTTCACAAAGACTTCCGTGGAGTTTGCTTGGGTGGATTTATTCAAGGCATGCTCGACCAAGAAATCCCTTGGGAGCAGGACTTGTTAAGTCAAAATGACTTGTTGGCAAGTTTGGCAGACGTGAAGGGTTTCCCCAAATCAAATTTGAATTCAAATGAGGGGGAGACTGAGGATGAACAAACATCTGTTTTTGCATCCGTTAAAGAAAGACCTATCAATGGGAGTACAACTTCACGTTCAGCTTATACTAAGACAACCATAACAGTTCCATCCTTTCATAACTACCAAACTAACCACATCCATGAGCTAATACTAAAACTGCCCAATCCAACTTCAGATCTTCTTAATAACCTCAACCCGCCCCAGAAAGAAGCCGTGCTGCACGGCGAGGGGCCGCTATTGATCCTGGCCGGGGCCGGTTCCGGCAAGACCCGCGTCATTACCAACCGTATCGCCCATCTGATTCGTGAACGGGGGGTGCGCCCCTGGAACATTCTGGCTGTGACTTTCACCAACAAAGCCGCCCGGGAGATGGCCGAGCGCGTTCAGCGGCTGCTGGGAAGCGGCGATACTCCGCTCATATCAACCTTTCACGCCGCCTGCGGACGAATTCTCCGCCGCGATATCCATCAGCTGGGTTTTCAGTCCTCTTTCGCGATTTACGATGACCGCGACAGCGACCGCCTGTTGAAGGATGTCATCAAGGAGCTGGATCTGGACGAGAAACGCTTTGAGGTTAAAGCAGTTTCAGGCCGGATCGATTCGTTCAAAAACCGCGGACTTTTTCCGGAGGATATCGGTTCAATCCCACCTGGCGATGTCTACAACCAACGGGTGGTGGAGATCTACGCCGCTTATCAGGAACGGCTGAAGAAGTGTAACGCTCTCGATTTCGGCGATATGATGATCCAGACCGTGCGCTTGCTGACCCGCTTCCCGGAAGTCTGTAGTTATTACCGGGAGCGTTTCCAGTGGATTCTGGTGGATGAATACCAGGACACCAATCCGGTGCAGTATCATCTGATCCGCCTGCTGGCCGGAGAGCGCCGCAACCTGTGCGTGGTGGGGGATGACGACCAGTCGATCTATTCCTGGCGCGGCGCCGATATCCGCAACATCCTGGAGTTCGAGAAGGATTTTCCCGGTGTGAAGATTGTCCGGCTGGAGCAGAATTACCGCTCCACCGCTACAATTCTGGCGGCGGCCGGGGAGGTGGTCAAACAGAATTTCGGGCGCAAGGGGAAAACGCTCTGGACCGAAAATCCCCAAGGTGAGCCGATCCGCTACGAGCGGGTCGAATCGGACCGGGAGGAAGCGCGCTTTGTCTGCCGCGAAATCGGCCGGTTGCGCGGAGCAGGGATGCCGTTGGAGGAAATGGCGGTTTTTTACCGGACCAATGCCCAGTCACGGCTGATTGAGGAAGCACTGGTTGGCGAGGCGCTTCCTTATCACATCGTCGGTGGCGTACGGTTTTATGCCCGAATGGAGGTCAAGGATATCCTGGCTTATCTGCGGGTGCTGGACAACCCGGCCGACGAGGTTTCGCTGAAGCGGATCATCAATGTTCCTCCCCGCGGAATCGGCAACAGTACCGTTGAAAAGATTTCCCTGCAAGCCGGCAGCCGCAATGTCAGCTTTTTTGAAGCGCTGCAGGATGCCGCCCGGGACGGCCTTTTATCGGCCGGTCCGCGCGGCAAGATATCCTCCTTCGCCGTAATGATGGAGCGTTTCGGGGAGATGCTCGGCTCGGAAAGCCTGGCCGGAGTGACCCGGGCCGTGATGCAGGAAAGCGGTTACCTGACCCGTTTGAAGGAGAGCCGCGATGAGGACGACGCCGAGCGACTGGAGAACCTGGAACAGCTGCTGGCTGCAATCGAGGAATTCAGCGAGAAGAACCCCGAATCGGGCTTGTCTGAATTTTTGGAGCAGGTTTCGCTGGTTTCCGATCTGGAACAGGGTGAGAGCGGCAAGCCATCCATAACCTTGATGACCCTGCATGCCGCCAAGGGACTGGAATACAAAGCGGTTTTCATGATCGGCATGGAAGAGCGGCTATTTCCGCATGCACGCTCGCTGGATGATCTGGACGGCATGGAGGAGGAACGCCGGCTCTGTTACGTCGGCATGACCCGCGCCCGCGAACGGCTTTATCTGCTCAATGCGCGGCGCCGTTACCTGTTCGGCCAGGAACAGTGCAATCCGCCTTCCCGTTTTTTGAAGGATATCCCCAAACAGTTCATTGATGACAGCGGTCTGTCCTCCCCACAGACTTCCGCCCATCAACACCGCAGTGAAGTGCAGAAATATTTTCCCGGCCGCGAACGGGAACAGCAGACAAGCTCCCACAACCTTTCCGCCATCTCGGCGCTGATGGATGATATTGAAATCGTTCCCGAACCACCCGAGGAGCATGGTGATGTCTTTGTCGGCATGCGGGTCCGGCACGCCAAGTTCGGACCCGGCGTCATCCGCAAAATCGAGGGAGAAGATGAAGGACAAAAGGTGATCGTCTGGTTCAACTCGGTCGGCCCCAAAAAACTGCTGCTGCGCTTCGCCGGTTTGGAAAGAGCCTGATTTTTGATCGGCGCAAATTGACAAGCCTTAATAATGAGCTAATATTGATGCTTATTAATGACAGAACCTCCGGATACTTTCGCTCACTCTGGCAGCATCATCGGGAGTTTTTGTGAGTAATCCCAGCAGGCAGGCCGATATTCCGGCCGAAGTAAAGCAGGCCGCTTTTTTTGCGGCAGACCTGATCGTCTGCCGCAGTCAGATACAGTTCTATCCTGATTCCCATCCGGCGGTCGCCGCCGCCCTCGACAAAGCCATCCTGCGTCTTGCACCGCTCCTCGCGGGAGGCAAACCGCTTACGCTCGGCGTCACCAGCCAGGGTTTGCTCCTTTCAGAAAACCTGATTGAACCCCATAATGTCAAGCTGCGCGGTTTTGCCGAACTGCTGGCCTCCTTCGGCATCATCGCCATCTCTTTCAGCGAAGCAACCCGGCCCGAAGATCTGCTCAGATTCAGCCGGATCATCAATTGCCCGAGAAGTGAAATCTGGAATTCGGGCGGCATCATACATGCCTTTGACGTCGCCGGTATCCGCGCCATTGAAGTCCAGGCCATCGACCTTTCCGTTTTTACGCTGACCGGTGAAATCGGTCTGGACAGCGACGGCAGGCCGCTCGACAGCTGGGAGTTTTTTGTGAGAAAGCTGCTTCAGGGATGCTTTCACAGTTCTCCTGAGCAGATGCCGGAACTGCTTGCGGCGTCTCCGGCCCGGATTGCCGGAGAGCTTGCCGCCATGCTGGGGAATGTGCCGGATGAAGCCCGCCAATATACCCTGAAAGCTTTGGCGGAATGTTATGTAGGCCAATCACAACATTCCGATACGGCAGTTATCAATGACGACTCACTGGATAAAATCACCGCCTTTATCTCCTCACTTGAGCCCAAATTGCGTTGCGATTTCATTCTTAACATCTGCAACTCCCCTCAGGCCTCAGCCAACTTCAGCGAACGCCTGCTGCACAACCTTCCTGAAGAGGGGCTGCAGGAGGTGGTTCAGTCGATAACGACCAATGGGATACAAGTCCCCGATATGATTCTGGGCATTCTTCAAAGGCTGGCGTCCCACCCTGATTTAGGCCGGGATCCGGATCTGGATGCAGCGATTTCGTCAACCGGAGTGGGTGACAAGGTCCAGACGCTGATGCGTGAAACAGACCTTGAACAGTACATCCCCACGCGCTATCTGCAGACCCTCGCGGCAATCCTGGCAACGGACAAACTGCCGGATGCTGATTTGAACCTGCTGGCAGAGTTGCGCGGAACACTGGAGCCGAATCAACTGGAAAGCAAGGTCACCGATATCATCGACGAGATTGTCATGGTTGTCCCTCTGTCTGAGCAGGGGGAGGGGATCCGTGACAACCTGCTGCAGCAGGTGGAGTATTTTCTGAGTATGCGTGATTTCGCGTCACTTGGAAAAGTTTGCCGGATTCTCGAGGGTGGTTACGCCGGAGAATCCTCAGGATTTATCAATTCCGATTTTATTCGGCAAACGCTGGACGCCGCTTCCATTCTGGGGCGTGACAGTTACCCGGATATCCGGGAGGTCGTCACAATTATCGGTGTCCCATTCATTGAGCCGCTGATAGATAAACTGGCCACAGAAGAGAATCGCAGCCTGCGCCGCTTCTGGTTCGACTGCCTGGGAGGGTTGGGGGAGATGGTGCGAAGCGCGGCGCTGGCCCGCCTTAAAGATGGAGAGTGGTTTGTGATCCGCAACCTGCTGGTCATGCTGAGAAACTTCAGTGATCCGGAAGTGCTGAGCGAGGTCCGCAAACTGACCGGGCATAAACACCCGAAAGTACGCAGCGAAGCGCTCAGAAGCCTGCTCCATTATCAGGATCCGGCCGCCGACAAGCTGATTCTCTCGGAACTGCAGCAGTCAGATCCGGTCAGAAAACTGGCCGCCATCCAGAGTGCAGAAATGAGCCGGAGCAAAGAGGTCATGCAGCAGCTTTTCAACCTCCTTGAAACAACCGGGATCGGAGATTTTCAGCTCGAACTGAAAAGCGCCGCAGTTCAGACCCTGGCAAATATCGGCAACCCGCTGGCATTGCCCAAGCTGCTGGGCATAATCAGTTCCAATCCGCTGCTGCACCGCAACAAGCATGCCCTGCTCAAAATAGAGGCTATCCGGGCCTTGCCGCTATTCAAGCCGGATTACGTCAGACCGATTTTGCTGAAGATTTCCGGTTTGCCGCAGGATCCGCTTGCGGTGCATGCATTGGAAGCGCTTAAAACCATGGATGGAGCGACCCCATGACCCCTTACGCCAAAGAGCAGCTTGGCATGTTCATCAACAATCTGGTCCAGGCGGCCAAAGCCATGACGCTTTATTCGCCGGAGCACAGGATGACTGCCGCGCACGCATCCAGGGCACTGGAGAACCTGAACCAGATTCTGGCATCCCAGGAGACGCTCAAAATAATCCGGCTGGGGGCCGAACTGTTTGTCGGCGGAATCCCGATCGAGAAAAGCCCGCTCGCCGACCGGCTAAATCAACAGATGTCCAGGTACGGCATCGGGCATATCAGCATTGGCCGGGGCGCCGACAGCGCGGATATTCTGCTGCTGATGCAGATAGTAGCCAACAAGGTCGAACAGAAGTTGCAACCTACGCTGCATCTGCTGTTTGGGACGATCGATCTGGATGACACCCGAATCAGGCCGGACGATGATTCTCAGGCTATCCCGACTTACAGCGCCATACCGAACGAGCTTATGTCCCAGCTCTCCGATGATTTCGAGTCGTGCAGCAGCAGAGAGCACTTTGACCTGCGGGGGGTCATGGCGCTTGTAGCCGGATTTATCACTTCTTTTCGCAGGGAGTCGAATCCGCTCCTGGCGCTGGTTCCACTAAGGGAGATGGATGAATACACCTTCACCCATTCCCTGGATGTCTGCATTCTGAATATTGCTCAGGGAATGTCGCTCGGATATGAAGGTCAGATCCTTCACGATATCGGCATCGCGGCCATGCTGCATGATGTGGGAAAGCAGTTCGTACCGAAAGATGTGCTTAATAAACCGGGTGAGTTGACGGAAGAGGATTGGCAAACCATGCGGATGCACACCGTGAATGGCGCCAACTACCTGCTGAACACCCCCGGCATGCCGCGCATCGCCGTCATGAGCGCCTTTGAGCACCATATGAAGTACGATATGAGCGGCTACCCAAAGGTGCCGCCGGGGTGGCAGATCAACCTTTGCAGCCAGATCACGATGGTTTCGGATTGCTTCGATGCACTTCGTACCAGGCGGGTCTATAAAGATGCCATGGATTTTGAAAAGGTGGCCGGTATCATGCTGGAAGTGGCCGGCACCGGGTTAAATCCGGCCCTGACCCTCAATTTCATCAAGACGTTGAGGAAAATGGGAGAGCAGTAGTTGCGGCATCTTACAGGACGGAACTGTGCAGGTCGCGTCGATGATAGCGCCAGGCGAAAGCCGCCCCCCGGAAATACCAGTCAATCAGGAATACCCCCCAGACCGCATACAGCGACAGATGAAGCCAGTCGGCAGCAAGCCATGACAGCGCCACCCGAATTCCCCACATCGCCACCAGAGTCACAATGAAAACGTAAAAAGTGTCCCCCGCTCCGCGCAGACTGCCGGCATAGACGAACGATATGGCCAGCGGTATCTGGGCAAATGCCACCAGCTTCAAAAAGACGCTTCCTTTTTCGATAACATCAGGGTCGTGCGTGAAGAGTCCGATCAGGTGATGCGGAACAAAGAAGAAAATCAGCGCCATGATCGTCATGACTCCCACCGCCAGCCGCAACGCTTCTTTGTGGCTGATTTTGGCACGCCGGATTTTGCCGGCCCCCAGTGACTGCCCCATCAGCGTGGCGGCGGCGATCCCCATTCCGGCCCCCGGCATGAACGACAACGACTCGATCGACAACCCGATCTGGTGGGCGGCATAGGCGCTGGTGCCGTAGCTGATGATAAAACTGGAGTAAAAAAGCTGTCCGCTCTGCTGTGCGATACGCTCCAGCGCCACCGGCCACCCCACCCGCCAGATGCGGCTGAAGATAGGCAGATCGGGACGGCTGAAGGTGATGTAGCGTTTTCGCAATGCCTGGATCAGCAGATAGCTGAAGCCGACAAATTCGGAGTTGTTGATGGCGATGGCGGCTCCTTTGACTCCCAGGGCCGGCATGCCGATTTTTCCGTAGATCAGCGGCCAGGCCAGCAGGACATGCAGAATATTGACCAGAATGATGGCTTCCATCGGGGTGCGGGTGTCACCGACGCCATGCATGATCGCCGAAAGGACATTCAGGCCGCTGGTCCAGATCAGCCAGAGAAACACCAGGCGGATGTAATCGGCTGCAAAAGCCTGCACATCGGGCGCGGCACCCATCAATCCGGCAATATCAGCACCCCAGGTAGCACCGGTGACAGTGCAGATCACGGTCAGCACCAGACAGGCCAGACAGGATACGTAGGCGGCACGCCCGGCATCGGCCTGTTTACCGGCACCCCACAGGTGGGCGATCACAACCGTGGTACCGGTTGAAAGCCCCCAAAAGACAGTCATGGTAACAAACATCAGCAACTGGCCGAGCCCGGCCGCGGCAATCGCTGCAGCTCCGAGTCCGCCGGTCAGGAAGATATCAACGATTGAAACCAGGCGCTGAAAAAGCGAGGAAAGCAGTACCGGCATGGAGAGACGGAAAACGTCGCGCCTGATTGAAACCGGTTTGCGATGTTTCGGGGAAAAGAGGGCAGATGGAAGATGCATGGCTTTATTTATAAGACCGGGTGGTTGGAAGGTCAACGAATTTAAGAAAAAACGGGACTCCGCCGGAGCCCCGTTTCGAAACTGCTAAAAAGTCTGATCAGGCTGTTACAGGTAGTTGAGCAGCGATAAATCGGATATTTTGGCGGTCGCGGAAAGCGATGCCTCGAAGGCCAGTTTTTGCTGGCTAAGCTCGACACCCAGCTTGGCATAGTCAACACTCTGGACATTGGTAGCCACTGTCAGCAAAGTGTTTTTGGTATTCTCATTCAGCTTGGACATGCTGTCAAGCCTCGTCATTCGTGACAGCGAATCACTGATGGCGGTGCTGATCTGCTTGGCGCCATCCTGAAAATCAATGGCAGCCTGCGAAATTGCCGGCACATTGCTGGGGGTAGTGCTGTCACCCACCGCCGCAATCAGATCGTCAAAAGTTTTCATGAGGTCGATTGAGCCATAGCTCGGATTCGAACCGACACCCTTGAGGACCCGGTCGCCGGTCAGGTTCATGCCCTGGGTGGCGTTTTGGGCAACTTCAATCGAAAGCTGGGTGCCGTCACCGGCAAAGTTGTTGTTGGTATTGTTGAACGGAGCGACGCTGTTATTGGCACCGCCAAAAATGTACTGATCCCCGAATTGGGTATTGGCCATATCCACCAGTTGCTGTTTAAAGTTTACCAGCTGATCGTGCGCATTCTGCCGGATGGTCGGATCATCACTGCCGGTATTGATCGAGCCGGCGATTTTTTTGGCCTGATGAACAATATCCGCCATACCCTCCAGAGCCGTGTTGGTGAACTGCAACCAGGATGTCGCCTTGCTGATGTTTGACGAACGCTGGTCAATCGACCTGAGCCTGTCGCCGATGTCCAGCAGCAACCTGGATGATATCGGATCATCGCTGGGGGTGTTGACATTCTGTCCGGATGCGACCTGGCTCTGCAACCTGTCGAGTCTGGCACGACTCTGTTGCAGGTTATATACTGAGTTGTCCGAGGACATGTTCGATGTAATTCTCATTTGTGTTCTCCTGACTGGGATGAAATGGGCAAGCGCGCCGACCGTCCTTTAACGGATCATTCCGATGACCATATCCATCATTTCGGTAGCTGTCGTAATCAACTTGGACGAAGCCTGGTATGATCGCTGATATTTAATCAGGTTAGTCAGTTCCTCGTCCAGCGAAACGCCCGAGTTGGATTCGCGCAGCGTCGTCAACTGCTTGGTAAAAGCCTCATCCTGGGCTACGGTGGTTTTGCTGGCCTGGACATCCAGACCGACCGTGCTGACCAGAGAGTTGTAATAACTGCTGAAGGTTGAAACCGGCGTGCCGGATGGAACCGTGTTGGAGTTGGCCAGTTGGGCGATCGACAATGCGTTGCTGTTGTCTCCGGGCAACAGGGCGTTTCCCGAGGCGGCTATGGTGGTAATATCCAAACCGGCTGCAATCGAAAAAGCGCCCGCGGAACCGGCGACAGCCCCAGATGGCGTAAAAAAGTTCTGCCCGGTTCCACCGGTCGGACTGAAACCGGCCGAATGCAGGGTATTTACCGAGTCGATAACCGATTTTGCCAGTGTGTCCACCTGTGTGAGATAACCCGGTATGATCGTGTCACGCAAAGCGACCGTCGCCCCCAGTTGGCCGGTGGTTGGCGTGACAGTCGCAAGTGCGCCGCCGGGAGGGGTCAACTGGACGACAAAGCTGTTCGGGTTGGTCTGATCCAAAGAGAAAGCGCCCGCCGACGAACCGGTTACGAGTGCGGCGCCGCCGTCGGCATACTTTATGTCAGTGGTACCGTCCGTATTTTCGGTAAAAGTGATCCCGATCTTCTGGGAAAGGTTCCGCACCAGCAGGTCCCGCTGGTCACGCATTTCGTTGGCGTTGCCGTACAACAGTTCGGTAGTTTTGATCTGGCTGTTTAATTGTGCAATATTGGTCAGCGTACTGTTGATATCACTTGTCAGCGGAACGAGTGAAGCGTTTTGAGTGGATATTGCGTCATTAAGCCCCTTGCTGACGGTTTGGAAATTATCCGACAGAATCTGGCCTCTGGTTATAGCCACCTGGCGTTCGGCGGTCCCCCCCGGATTCAGGGTCATATCCTGCCAGGCGTTGAAAAACTTTGAAATTGCGGTCCCGATGCCATCATTTGTAACTTCATTGAAATACGGCTCAACCTGCTGCAAGGTTGTGGATTTGGACGTATCAAAACCCTGGGTTGTCTGGGCGTTCACGAGTTGCTGCTGAAGAAGTCCGTCATAATATCTTTCAACTGTGGCAATCTGGACTCCGGTCCCCAACGGGAAACCATTCTGCTGAGTCGGCGGAGCCGATTCAAACAGCACCCTTTGGCGCGAGTAACCCTGCGTATTGACATTGGCGATGTTCTCGGACGTCACTTCGGTTGCGACTCTGTAAACGTTGAGCCCGTTTTTGCCAATCTCCATGGTTGCTGAAAGTCCCATGTCATGCCTCCCTGTTGATCATGACAGCACTGGTCCGCTGCTGCTGATACCCGCCCGAGGCGCCGTAAACGTTTGACTGATTGACAAGTCGCGTTATGAGCCCGAGTGACGTTGTGACCATCGCCGCAAACCGTTCGGCAACTTCCTGATTCAAAGCGGCGGCCTGTTTGATTTTATCGGCTGTTTTACTCATTTGTTTCTGAATCAGGAGCAGCTCTTTATTCCCCTTTTTTGAAAAATGCTCGGCCAGTGCCACCAGCGAAGTCGAGGATGGCAACCCTTCCCGCACGGAGCAGGCGGAAACAGCCTGTTGCAGAGAGGGAGAATGTCCGGAAATCTTCCTGATCAGCAGCTCCTTGGCCTGGTTCGACACATCCATACCATTGATATCAATATTGCCAAGTTCAACGGATTCCCGTTCAAGAAGAACAAGCAGATCGTCCAGAAACCCTGCCTCCGTCGCTGCCGTTTCAATCAGTTTTTTAAGTTCCATTATTCTACCCCGCAACAACTGCGCTCTTATTCGTTATGATCGATCTTTGGTGCGACTTTGCGGCTTTCCTGTCGTATGATATCTTTTTCGATCATCTTTGCCAACCCCATGCCGCTTCCCCGCTTTACGGAAACGGCGGCATATTCCTGGTCCAGCATGGATCGGTAGACCTCTTCGCCATGTCCTCCGCCGGTCAGCTTATCCTTGCCGACCGTTTCACGCATCGACTTCAGCATCATGCCAACGACCATCGCCTCAAAATCCTGGGAGATCTTTTTGGCCTGCAGGCGCTGCTTTTCGCTCAGGTTATTACCCGAAACATTCAGCCGCTGAAGCTGACGCGCCTTGGCGGCGGCGTTGTCCGAACTGTCCGGAACTGTTGCGGTGGAAGTAATGTCCATATTCACCTTATCGTCCTGATCTGCCAGGTTTTAAGTTCTAAATAATTGTGAGTTCGGCCTGCAGCGCCCCGGCGGCCTTGACAGCCTGCAAAATACTGATCAGGTCGCGCGGTGTGACCCCCAAAAGATTGAGCGCACGCACCACATCTCCAATGCTGGCCCCCTCCGGCATTACCATCAGCCGGCGGCTTTCCTCTTCAACCTTCAGGTCGGTGCGCGGCACAACTTTGGTTTCGCCGGTCTTGCTGAACGGTGCCGGCTGGGAAACCTGCGGTGTTTCCTTGATAACCAGCGACAGGCTGCCATGGGTAATAGCCACTCGGGAAATACGGACATTTTCCCCCATTACAACCGTGCCGGTGCGTTCATTCAGCACGACTTTAGCCTGAACATCCGGCTTGACTTCCAATGTTTCCAAAGCCGCGACGAATTCAACCGTACGGTTGGCATACGCTTCCGGTATGGTCAGCGTTATGGAACCCGAATCCCTGCTTGCAGCAACCTGGGACTTGAATTTTTCATTTATGGCAGCGACAACTCGGGAAGCGGTCGTGAAATCCGAGATTTCAAGGTTCAGATGCAGCACCGATTTTCCAGCCAGAGCATTCGGCAGCTCGCGCTCAACCAGAGCCCCGTTCGGCACCCCGCCAGCGGTCGGATGGTTCTTCTGGGCCGAGGCCCCCTGTCCGCCAAAGGCAAACGAGTTAGTCAGCACCGACCCTTGTGCCACCGCGTAGACCTGATTGTCGGCGCCCTTCAGCGGCGTCATGATCAGTGTCCCTCCGGCAATGCTTTTGGCGTCTCCCAAGGACGATACCAGCACATCAATGCGGTTGCCCTGCTTGGCAAACGGCGGCAGCGTGGCCGTCACCATAACCGCCGCAACATTTTTGACTTTGATATCGTTGACCGAGGTAGTAATGCCCATTTTTTCCAGCATGTTCACTACCGACTGGATCTGGATCTTGGTCTGGTCGCTGTCGCCGGTTCCATTAAGTCCGACAACTAATCCGTAACCGACCAGCTGGTTGTCACGAACCCCTTCCAGCGAGGCGATATCCTTGATGCGGATAGCGTGGGAAACGGTTGAAAAACATAACAGCAATGCGCAGATAACGAGAGAATTGATAATTTTCATTGTGACACCTTTTTTTCCACATGCGTTGTGCTGATCGACATCAGAACGGCCAGACCTTGTCAATAATGTTCATCAGCCACCCCGGACTCTGACGGTCAGAAATGATGCCGCGCCCCGCATAGCTGATCCGGGCATCGGCAATGTAGATCGAGTTGATCACATTGTCGGCGCCGATATCGCGCGGCCGAACGGTACCTTCCAGAATAATTTCCTGATCCTCGTTATTTACCTTAATGTTGCGGCGCCCCTCGATCAGCATGTTGCCGTTGGGAAGCACGTCAATAACCTTGGCCGTCATGGTTGCCTTGAGGTTTTCAGCCCGCGAAGTCGATCCCGACCCCTTATAGGATGAGTCCACACTGGCACTGATCAGCTTGGAAAGATCTCCGATATTGTTTTTCAACAAACCGGCGGTCTGCAATCCCATGAAGTTCGGAATACCGGCATTAACAGACGACCCGCGGGAAGTATCGGTCTTGGCTTCTTTGGAAGCACTGGCAGTTTCCGTTATGACGATTGTCAGGATATCTCCCCTGCGATGGGCCTTCAGGTCTTCCGTCAACCCTCCGGCCGAAGCCTGCCAGATTGAACCGTTCGAATAATCCGCCGCCGGCTTTGGCAACTGTTCATCGTAACCGGCAGTTTTTACATGCGTTTTCTCTACAGCGCAACCGGTCAGCGCTAACGCCAATGATAATAGGACGATGCGTTTCATTTTTCTTCCTTATCAGGTTTAAGTTCGTTTCCCGCTTTTTTCAGGCAGGACACCGCTTCACCGGCAAACTCAGACCACATGTCACGAAGTGAGCGTGACAACATTAAAATGCCACCTGAACCGTTGTGGCACTGATGACCCGAGCCGGAATCTCCTTGTAGGAACTCTGGCTCTGCACCATGATGATATCGCCTTCCGCCCCCGAACTGCGGGCCTTCCCAGCCACAGACACTTTCATGACTTCGTTTTCGGCAATGATCGTGACCAGCTGGCCGGATTTTATCAGCGGCATTTTTTCAACCTGATCCGCCCGAACCGGCTGATTTGCCTTCAGGGTTGTCCGGCTCTTCTTGCCGGCGATTTCCTCGATCCTGCGTGCCGCTCCTCTGGTATTGTAGGAGATTTCGCGCTGCTGCACGACCAGATCCTCGGCGGAAATCAGCGTGCCATGCTCGATCTGCCGGGTGGCAACCACCATTTCCGACATCGCATCCACATCGACCCGCACCGGGATGTTTCTCAGCAGCCGGTCTTTCTGGCGAGCCAGCACCGCCATGCTCGTATTGCCCCATCCGGGCCACTGCTGGGATGCGACTACTTCATATTCTATCGCTCCTTCCGGAAGCTTCAATGCATCGGAGATCGTTATCCGGCGGATGCGGACATCCCACCCCATGCCGGCTGTCCGTTCATTTACAAATGCGGTGACCACATCACGCACTTCGCGTTCACGATTGACTGCCGCCCCGGCCTGTCCCGGACAAAAAGAGGCCATTGTCAACAGTACCAACAGAATATTCAGTAATAAATGTTTCATAAAACTCCTGCTCCCAACCTATCTGCGCATGTTGTTTGCGGTCTGCAGCATCTCATCCGCAGCCTGCACAGATTTAGAGTTGATCTCGTAGGCCCTCTGGCCGACGATCATATTGACCATTTCTTCAGCCACGTTGACATTGCTCATCTCCAGCAGTCCCTGGGCGACAGAACCAAGCCCGTTCTGCCCGGGAGTTCCGGTGGTGGCGGTTCCCGATGCGTCGGAAGGGAGATAGATGTTTTTCCCCTGGGCGGACAGGCCGGACGGGTTGGAAAACGCTGCCAGCTGGATGCTGCCGACGGTGGTGGCCGAATTCTGGCCAGCCTGCTGAACGGAAACGGTGCCGTCACTGCCGATATTAATCTTGGTGGCATTGCTCGGAATTACAATTTCTGGCAGCAACGGATTACCTTCCGGAGTAACAATTCGCCCCTGGCTGTCTCGCTTGAAAGCGCCAGCCCGGGAATACCCGGTCGTGCCGTCAGGCTGCTGGACCTGGAAAAAACCATCCCCTTCAATGGCAATATCCAGCTCATTGCCGGTCTGGGTAAAATCCCCCGAAGAAAAAATCTTGGTAACCGCCGCCAGTCGTGTGCCGAGTCCAATCTGGATGCCGGTCGGAACCTGGGTGGAGTTGGTGGCAGGTGAGCCGGTTGACTTCAAATTCTGGTAGATCAGGTCTTGAAAATCGGCCCGGCTGCGTTTGAAACCGGTAGTGTTAACGTTGGCCAGGTTGTGGGCGACAACATCGATGTTTTTCTGTTGTGCCTGCATGCCGGAGGCGGCGGTCCATAGTGCTCTGATCATAGTCGGACTCCTTTTGCTGTTTATCTTGTTAGTTTAGAGTTTACCCAGTTCGTTGGCGGCTTTGGAAGCCATGTCATCATAGCCGCGAATGACACGCTGGCAGGCCTCAAAGTAGCGGTTGGTTTCAATCATCTGCACCATCTCTGAGATGCTCTCAACATTGGAACCTTCCAGATGTCCCTGAAGAACCTGGGTAGTTGTATTCTGGCGAGGCGACTGCTGGTCGGCAGGTATAAAAAGTGCGCTGCCTGTTTTGGTCAGGTTGTACGGTTTGTCAAAATCTACCATCGAAATTGTTCCGCTCGGAGTGCCGTCAACCGAAACAACCCCCTTGGCATCGATTTCCACCCGGTTGCCCTGGATGCGGATTGTACCGCCACCCTGTCCCTGCACCGGATAACCATCGGTGGTAACCAGGTTGCCATCGGCAGACAGGTGAAAATTACCCTGGCGTGTATAGGCGGTTCCTTCGGGTGTCGTAACCGCAAAAAAACCATCTCCATCCAGCGCCAGATCCAGGGTGTTGCCGGTCTGGCTGATGGGGCCGCTTGAGTAATCGATGTAGATGTTTTCTTTCTGCAGGATCGGGTCGGCCGTCGTGCCTTGAGGCACAGCCGGTGGATTGGCCGCTCCGGCCAACAATCCCTCGAACGACATTTTATCCTTTTTGAAGCCGGCCGTATTGGCATTGGCCAGATTGTTGCTGATGACATCCAGCCGCCGCATGGCGGCCAGGTTTCCGGAAACAGCTGCATACATTCCACTGTTCATTTTTTATCTCCCCTAAAACCGGCTAGTTCTTGTGCAGTTTCAAACGGCCACGCAGCCGGACCATGGCCTGGCTGATCAACTGGGAGATGCGGGATTCTGTCAATCCCATCGTTTCACCGATCTCTCTCAGATTGAAATCTTCACTGTAATAAAGTGTCACCGCCAGGCGCTCCTTCTCCGGCAAGGCGTCAATGGCCAGGCCAAGCGCCTCGGTCAGCTGTATCATCATAACCTGCTGCTGAGGGCTCTTCGCATCGCTCTCGCAGAGCACATCAGCCAGACAGAGCGGATTTCCATCATCATCCTCCCAGCTGTCATCCAGGCTGATAAAGGTAAGGATGCGTACATCATCCAGCAGTTCGTAATAATCATCCAGATTCAACTCAAGGGCGGCCGCCACCTCTTCGCTGGTCGGGTTCCTTCCGAGTTGATGCTCAAGGGTGCGCAATTCTTTTGCCATCCGCTTGTACTTGTCGCGCATCGAACGGCTGAGGACATCATACGAACGCAATTCATCAAGAATTGTTCCGCGCACATGCTGCTCGGCAAAGGTTTTAAAGAGCACGCCCCTGGCTGGATCAAAGCGGTCAGCCGCATTTATCAGCCCAATCATGGCGGCGCTCGTCAGATCCTGCGGATCAAGATGTTTAGGCAACTGGATCATCATTTTGCTCACCAGATAACCAACCAGCGGAATGTGGTCGACAATCAGCTTCTCGCGTTCCTTGTCCTGGCGCCGGTCTGTCGGAACATCAAGCTGCTTTTGACGCCTGTCGGTTACTGTGATGACATCCGCTGCCATACCCTACTGCGCTCCCTGGCTATCCATCATCCGTCTGAAAAAGAACTGGATATTACCTTTTAATCCACTCTGGCGTTTGTTATCGATCACCCGCCGTGCCAGCGTAGTAAAGCAGGCGGCTGCTTCAGAATCCGGAAACAGTTCCATGACCGCTTTCTGGCGCTTGACCGCTTCGACAACTTTTTCGTCCTTTACCACACACCCCAGATAATCAAGAGAAATATTCAGGAATCGACCCGCCACATTGGCCAATTTGCGGAAGACCTCCAGGGCATCTTCGCTATCTTTCGCCATATTGACCAGCACCTTGAAATGGTGCTCCGAATAGCGGGTTGCCAGGAGTTTGATGAGCGCATAGGCGTCGGTAATGGAGGTCGGTTCAGGCGTCACCACTACAAAAATCTCCTGAGCGGCAACGGTGAAATAGGTGACATTCTCCGAAATTCCCGCTTCGGTGTCGATGATCATGATATCAAACTGCTCTTCCAGCATGTCGAGTTCGTCAAGCAGCTTCAATTTTTCGTGTTGTCCAAGACTGGTCAACTCCTGAACACCGGTGCCGGCCGGTATGATTTTGATGCCGGCCGGGCCATCGATCAATATTTCCAGGACAGTTTTTTCACCGCTCATGACATGGTTGAGATTGTAGGTCGGAGACAGTCCCAATAATACATCCAGATTTCCCAGACCAAGGTCGGCGTCAATCAAAAGCACTTTCTTGCCCTGGGCGGAAAGAGCGATGGCAAGATTGGATACAACATTGCTTTTGCCTACTCCTCCCTTGCCGCTCGTGACAGAAATCACCCGGATACCCTGATGGTCGGACAGGCCACCCTTGGGATTGGTCTCGCTCTGCTGGTTTTTCTTGGCATTGTGAGCCATCTGCCGGAGGGTATCGGCCTGATCCCCTGTTCCTGGAACATTGCCCATTTATGCCTCCTCCCGCAAAATCATGTCAGCCAGCTTGGCGGAAGTCGCCACCTCAATATCCTCCGGCACCCGCTGGCCGTTTGTAAAATATGCAATCGGAAGGTTATCCTTCATCAATAAGTTGACCATATTTCCTAAACTCTCACTTTCATCGATCTTTGTAAAAACGACTTTGCTGATCTGGAAGATACTGAAACGGAGGAGGATTTCTTCCAATTCGCGATCTTTGGTGGTTGCTGAAAGACAGAGGTACACCTCGACCGGTATCTTGTGTTCGAGGAAGCTCTTCATTTCATCCAGTTTTTCCTTGTCCTTGTGGCTCCGGCCGGCGGTGTCGATAAAAATCAGATCACAATCGGAATGTTTTTCAACCGCTTTCTCAAGCTCCTTCGGAGTCGATGCGACTTCCAGGGGAATCCCCATTATGCGGGAGTAAGTCTTGAGCTGCTCTACGGCCCCGACCCTGAAAATGTCCATGGTGATCAGAGCGACTTTGTTGCCTCGATTGAGCGCGTACATGGCGGCCAGCTTGGCGGTGGTGGTAGTCTTGCCGACACCGGTCGGACCGACCAGCGCAATAATGCGGGGAGAATTCTTTTTCAGGCGGAGAGTACCGGCAAATTTGATCAAACGACCGAGCGTCTCACCGAGGCGGATGTTGACGCTCTGATTTTCATCCTGAACCGGGAGCGCATTCAGAGTATCAATGATCTTGCGGATCAATTCTGTTGAAACCCCGTTCCTGGCCAGTTCTCTGGCAAGAGGTGAATCTTCCGGCAAAAGCTGTTCACCGGAAGGCTCCTCCAGCGCTGCCTGCTCATCGGCAGACGGCCATTCAACAGTTTTGACAGCGCCTTCCTGGCTCTTGGTGAGTGTTGCCAGTAACAATTTCTTTATTTCTTCCAAATCAGAGCGTGGAATATTTTTAAGATTGATACTCCCGTCAGCCGAAGCGGGAAGATGCTCGTCAGCGGTGACGTTTTCTTCCTTGCGGAATTCTTCTCCGCGCCGGGCAAGGACTTCCACTTTTTCACGCAGATCTTTCAGTTCCCTGGCCAGGGGAGCCAGCATGGAACTCTCCATCTCTTCTCTGGCCGTGCGCTCACGAACCGGAGCCTCCCGATAGACTGCCGGCGCTGATTGCGGCGGATTCGATTTGCGGGCCGGATCAACAGCAGCCGTCACCCGATAAGCCTGTTTGCTGAAAAAGCCCAGTACGCCGCCGGTTTTCTCTTTCTTTGTGGAAAGAATCATGGCATCCGGACCGAGTTCGGCCTTTACCATACGTAAAGCTTCAGCCATGCTTGGCGCTTGAAAGGTTTTAACCAGCATTGAAAGTTACCACCCCTAGTGACTGGATTTTGACATTTTGCGGTATCTCATTGTGGGACAGCACCGCCATATGCGGGACAAAGCGTTCAATCAGCTTGCGGACATGACGACGGATCGAAGGGGAAGCCAGCAGAACCGGCTGAGCTCCGCTCATGCCGAAACGCTCGGACATATTGCGGATGGCACCGATAATCTGTTGGGCAGCGGCCGGTTCAATGGCCAGATAGCTCCCCTGGTCCGAAGGTTGTATCGCTTCGGCAATCAGATCTTCAACTTCACGATCCAGCGTGATCAGGAACAATGTATCTTCGTCCATTTTGTACTGATCGACAATGAACCTTCCCAGCCCCTGCCGGACGAATTCCGTCAGCACGTCAGGATCCTTGGTAAGCGAGGCATAATCTGCCAGGCACTCCAGGATGGTTCGCATGTCCCGGATGGAAACACCCTCTTTAAGCAGGCTTTTGACAACCCGCAGCACAGTTCCGAGATTAAGCAGCCCCGGTATCAGTTCATCAACAACTTTTGGAGCGCTGACGGCGACATTATCCAGCAATTGCTGCATCTCCTGCCTTCCAACCAGTTCATGTGAATAACGTTTGATAATCTCACTGATATGCGTGGCCACCACGGTTGTGCTGTCAACAACCGTGTAGCCGTTGACCTGGGCCAGGTCACGCTCTTCGCCGCGAATCCAGATCGCAGGCAATCCGAAAACAGGTTCCTTCGTTGTGGCACCCGGCAGGCTGGCGGTGACTCCGCCAGAATCCATGGCCAGATATTGACCGGTCAGTTCACTGCCTCCAACCCTGGCGCCACGGATCAGCAGATTGTATTCATATGGCTTTAGCTGCAGGTTGTCATGGATATGGATCGGCGGAACGACAAAACCCATTTTCTGAGCTGTCTGACGCCTAATGGAGCGGATTCGTTCCAGCAGCTCTCCGTTTTGCGCGGCATCAACCATCGGCACCAGACCGTAACCGACCTCAAGTTCGAGCACATCCAGCGGCCGGATATTTGACGCCTGGTCTATGGACTCTTCACCAGCTGTCGCCTCAGGAAGAGCTGCCGCATCTTCGACAACCTGCGCCTTTTCACGAGCCATTTTTCCAACCATAAAAGAAATTCCGGAAAGCAGTAAAAATGCGAAGTGCGGTAATCCAGGGATCATCGCAAACAGAAACAGGACGCCGGAGGAAACATAAAATGCTTTCGGGTAATTCAGGAACTGACCGGTCAGTTCCTGGCCAAAACTGTTCTCGTCTGCAGACCGGGTAACAAGAACACCGGCCGCAGTGGAGATAATCAGCGCCGGAATCTGGGCCACCAAGCCTTCACCGATGGTCAGCAGGGTATAGTTGGTCAGGGCATTCATCAACGGCATGCCTTGCTGCCAGACCCCGATGATCAAGCCGCCGAAAATGTTGATCAACACGATCATGATGCCAGCCACAGCATCACCGCGGACAAATTTGCTGGCACCGTCCATCGAACCGTAGAAATCCGCCTCGCGGGCGACCTTGAGGCGACGGTTTTTGGCTTCCTTGTCGGTGATCAAGCCGGCCGATAAATCGGCGTCGATGGCCATCTGCTTACCGGGCATGGCATCCAGGGTAAAGCGCGCCGCCACTTCGGCTACGCGTCCGGCACCCTTTGTAATAACCACGAAGTTGATGATGACCAATATCAGGAATATAACCGCGCCAACCACGTAGTTGCCGCCGACCACAAACTGGCCGAACGCCTTAATGACAGCACCGGCTGATTCTGCCCCCTCGCTGCCATGAAGAAGAATCAGACGTGTGGAAGCGATGTTGAGTGAGAGTCTGAAAAGTGTTGTGACAAGCAGTACGGATGGAAAAACTGAAAAATCGAGCGGCTGTTCGGTATAAAGACAAATCATGAGGATCGCCAGAGCGATCGTAATGTTGGCGGCCAGAAATATATCCAGAAAGAAAGCCGGCAACGGTATTATCATCAGCGAAAGGATGCCGATCAACGCCACTGCGACGTAAATGTCCGAGCCCTTGCGAAAACCGCGTAACTCTATTGCTTCTGCAGAACCGTTTGCCATGGATTTATTTTTACAGACCTTCCTGATAGAAGTTAGTGTCAAAAGCAACGTTATCCTGCATTTTTTATGCCGCCACCATGCATTCAACGGACAGCACTCCAGAAGCGCCATATCGACCTTGTGCAGCATCCAGTTGAGATCCATTATGAAACGACTTCACCAAAGCAATGTCAAACGATTGAACGTGTCGAATTATTGACATGAAAAGTTTTGCAAATATGCTGTTACTGTAACTTGCTTTGCTGAAAGGGTTCGTGTATTGTCCGATACAATTTTCAGTGGAGGAATCGTATGACAAAAGCAGATATAGTTGAGAGAGTTTCAGACTCTTGCAAACTTTCAAAAAAAGAGTCGTCGGATCTTGTGGAAAGCTGTTTTGCGCTGATTAAAAGCTGCCTGGAGAACGGTGAAGATCTGAAGATTTCCGGCTTTGGCAAGTTCGAGGTCAAACAGAAAAATCCACGGCGGGGCAGAAATCCGCAAACCGGAGAAGCCCTTGAAATTTCCGCACGCAGAATCCTGAGCTTTAAGCCGAGCCAGCTGCTTAAAGCAGCTGTCAACGGACAGCAAGCCTGACTTTTATTATTTGAAAATTAAGGAGTTGAATTATGGCCAGCCTGAATAAAGTCATGCTGATAGGAAACCTGGGCAAAGATCCGGAACTTCGCCATACACCGGCCGGCACGGCCGTGGCGACGTTCTCGATTGCAACCAGTGAGCGTTTTAAAAGCAAGCAGACCAACGAATGGGAAGAAAAAACCGAATGGCATAATGTTGTGCTTTGGAGCAAACTGGCTGAGACAGCCGGCCAGTACCTGTCCAAGGGAAAGACCGTATATATTGAAGGACGCCTGCAAACCCGCAAATGGCAGGATCGTGACGGCAACACACGCTATACGACTGAAATCGTCGGTGACACCATGAAAATGCTCTCCCCAAAAGGAGAAGGCAGCAGCCGCGGCGGCGGAGAGTCATCCTACGAACCAAGTGGCGGAGGAAATCACGAAGAGCCTCCATTCCAGGACGATGACATCCCGTTTTAAGATATACCAGCAACGTGATTAATCTATAGCTTCGACAAGCAGAGAGTATAAAGCACCGGTTTTATACTCTCTGCTTATTTGCACTCATTTTTTTTGGGGAATGCCTGAACTTTATGACTGATACCAATGAAAATATGTCGGAATATGGGCCGGCTCTGAAACTGATACGGCGCAGGAGAAGATATTTTTTCGGTGTCATTCTGGTTTACATTCCGGCAATTTGGTTTATCCACGGCATATCGCCAGCCAACAAGACCATGTTCTCCACGATCGGAATCTGGGTAATACTGCTCCTGATTACCTGTTTGGGATCTGCCATTACCAGATGCCCGCGCTGTGGAAACTACTTTCATGTGCATGGCATGTCTATGCTCTATCTGCGACGTTGCCTCCATTGCCAACTCCACATAAATGCAGACAAAGTGCCGTATCGTTCAACTATTATAAAAAACGGGGAATGAGCCGCCTCATTCCCCGTTTGCTGCCTACCGCTGTTTTCAGCATCAGACCCTGACTTCGACCTTGTCTCCCTCAATGACCTTTAGCTTCTTCTCGATACCCGGGCCAACTACGATCGTACCGTCATACTTTTGATCCATATCCTTCATGACCATCACCGGAAAAGTACCGCTGGTGCCGGCAACCGCATTGGCCAGGGTCAGCTTATTGAAAGCAGATTTGTAAAAGTCCGTTATATATTGGGAAGTTGATTGACTTACAGCGATCATGCCAAGCGAATCGAAACTGGCACTGGCCTGTTTGTTGGCCAGATGGCTAACGGGCAGTCGGAGAATACCGTCGGAGGTTTCGGGCAATTCCGCCGGACCACTACCTTTTGCGGTTGAAATAGCCCCGGTTGCCTCATCCGTCACTTGCAGCTTTTTTATCGCCAGATTAAGCGTGATCGCCAAAACATGCAGATTTATATTTTTGGCGCATAACAGAAAGATCAGCGCACCAGGGAACCTTTTTACAACAATTCGACCATCGGAATAGCGCATGTCAAGGATATCCAGCGTTTGGGATATCTGCAAGCCATGGGCGCATTCCAAAGCCAGCTCGGAAGCCTTTTTTAGAGAGGCAGCATCTATCAGTGCAGGAAGGGCGTGTGCAAGCACTTCTCCTTTTTGGCTGAAGATTGCGCTGCCGATCACGCCCTCAACACTGTTTATATGTTGCAGGATATCCTGCATCTGACCATCCCCCCTACTTCCCAGGAATAAGTGCGGACCTGATTTCGCCTTCGACGGCATCCAAGTCACACCCCGGTTTGACAGCTATACTCAAATAGTGCTGCTTGGAGTCGTACATCAATAAGTGATAGTTACAGGTGTGTACTGCGGCAGCCTTGAGCTCGCCCAACCCCATTAAATCCCCCAACTGGTTGCCGGTCTTGGCCAGAAACATGCCCTTGGAGGCCAAAGCAACAGCCTCAATGCTTACGTCCTGGAGCGGCACCCCCTGCTTGTCAAGCAATACTGCGTAAGTGATGCTGTTGATTTCCTGAAGTCGGGCCGCTATTTTGCTCATCGTCCGCCGCGGCGTCACTGACGGGCCGGGTGAAACCTGATTACCGCCAGTTCCGGCATTTTCCTCATCCAGGCGCCTTAACGCTTCGAGAAGCAGATAATCTGTGCGGTAATGAATGGTGCAGACATTGGAAGTCAGTTCTGGGTGAATATTGAAAGTGCCGCCGGGCCATTTAATAATTTCATAGATAGCCTGATCTCCGGTTTCACTGCCCTGTTCGGCATGGATAATCTCACCATCAACAAAGTAAATGACCCCTTTGCGGCGATCATATTCCACAGTGATTGCACCGGTGTATTTATTGTGTCCCTTGAGCTGTATTACGTCCGTCAGGGAAAGCCCGGCGACAGCTCCTTTGAACCCGTTGATGTTATCAGGCATCTTTGCCAACCTGTCAGTGATATGCGGTTTGCATCCACGTCATTAAAAAGCTAGCTATTTAAACCATAACCAAAGTTCAACTTCAAGCATGAAAGTTATTCGACACGCATAATAAAACCCCGCCGGTTTCCCGACGGGGTTTTGTGAATCACTGAATCACTACATAATTACTCGCAGAGGTCTATTTTAACATCCCAGTTTTTCAGCTTCATAGTACCATTCTTCTCAAGATTCAGATGCATCTTGAAAGCACGATCCCACAACTGCGGCTCATGTCCTACCTTGCGTCTGAGGCAGTCGGCTTCCGCGATATTGAGATATTCGGTAAGCTGATCCTTGTAGTCCGGATGCGCGCATTTCTCGATGATTTTGCGCGCACGTTCCTTGGGAGCCAAACCGCGCAAGTCAGCAAGTCCTTGCTCAGTAATAACGCAGTCCAGGTCGTGCTCGGTGTGGTCGATGTGTGAACAGTGCGGTACTACGCAGGAAATACCGGTTGGGTCAGTCTTGCTCGGACGACTTGAAGGAGTGTGCATCATCTTCAAATAGCCGTTGCGCAGGAAGTCTCCGGATCCGCCCAGACCGTTGATCATGCGGGTACCGCCGACCAGAGTCGAGTTGGCATGGGCATAGATGTCTATCTCAACCGGAGTGTTCATGGCGATACAACCCAGACGACGAATCGGCTCCGGGGCATTTGAGATGGAGAGAGGACGAAGGACAATCTTGTCGAAATACTTCTCCATGTTGGCAAAGAATTTAGGGAAGCCAGGCTCAGCTGAAAGTGAAAGCGAGCAGGAAGATGCACAATCCAGCTTGCCGGAGTCGAACAGGTCAAGCATGGTATCCTGAAGAACCTCGGTGAAGACCGACAGATTGTAGAAAGGACCTTTTGCCAGGCCGCCGATAACGGCATTGGCGATGGAACCGACGCCGGACTGGATCGGCAGCAGGTTGTCCGGCAGGCGGCCAGCCTTAACCTCTGCCTGGAAGAAATCGATAACATGGCCGGCAATAGCTTCCGAGGTGTCATCCTGCTCAGCAAAGGCACGCCCCTGGTCACGCAGCTTGGAATCGACAATTGCAACGATCTTCTTGGGGTCGCACGGGATTGAAGTGGAACCGATGCGTGAGTTGGCCTTGACAATATTAAATGGCTGACGGTTAGGAGGAGTTGCCGGTGTCAGCAGGTCGTGAATACCCTCGAAAGATGGTTGTCCTGTATTAACCTCGATAATGATCTTGTCGCAGATCATCAGTATTTCCGGGATAACGCCGCAGGAGGAGGTTGGAACCAGGCCGCCATCTTCAGTAATTGCGGAAACCTCAATGATGGCCAGGTCAAGCTTGCCGCTCTCGCTGTCTTTAGTATAGAAGCCGTAGCCAAGGTCCTGGGCAAACAGCGAAAGGTGCTTGTCGCCCATGCGGATGCGCCCTTCGTTGATGCCGGCAGCAATATTCTTGCCGGTCTGGTAAGGCCAGCGACGGTCGATCATATCCAGTTCAGCCCAACGGTTTTCAGTCTCAGCGCCAACTGAAGCTCCGATGAACAGGTTGAACTTCCACTTGCCCTGAAGGTTGTTCTTCTCGACATGATTAGCAACTGCGATAGGAACTACTTTCGGATAACCGGCCGGAGTAAAGCCTGACCAACCCAGGTTCATACCCGGCTTAAAGAACTGGATTGTCTCTTCTGCCGTCATGACCTTGCTCAAAAGTGATTTGTGACGTACGCGGTCTTGCAGAGTACCGTAATCAGACATCTACTACCTCCTGTTTGTTTATTGTGTTTACAGGTCCTAAACCTGCATTGCTAAATGGTTAGCTAATTCTTTTAATTGGCTGGCATACTACTAATTATAATGAGGACCGGGGCTGGGAAGGATGCCCCAAAGCCAAGTAAAACCGGATTTTACGCATACCGGATTATTTCGTCAAGATAAAAAGTATACAATATACAGTATCAACTTTCGTAGTCTACCGCCGCAATTGAAGAGCAGACCGACTTCATGAAAGGGACGACTTCTCCGGCATGATATGGGTGGATTTGATAAGCTTGCAGATCGTCCAGCGAATCAAAACGCGTAATCAGTGCAACGTCGTAGGAACGTTCCGAGCGGATTACATCCACTCCCGCTTCCAGGTGCCGCAGCAACGGGATCCGCCCCTCCATGCTCAGAAGTTTATCACGGGTGGCAGCCAGATTTTCGGCTGATGGATCGGCAAGCTTGAAAAAAACAAGGTGGGTGATCATTGTGGTGAATCCTTTCAGGCAATCAGATAGTTGTAGGGTTTCTGTATACAACTCCTTTCTCATACTGTCAATGCCGCACATATTATTGGAGTTGCAACATGTTGATTAGCTCTGAATCAGTGATAGAATCGATTGCAGCGGTTCGCATCCAAAACTTCAGGAGGTACTGATCATGCCAGAAAGAGTGTTGATACCTGCAATAGAAGCACGCCTGAGTTCTCTGCTGGAGTTTAACCGCAGAAACGAGGCCGAGAAGTGTTCGCGTTCAATCGCGGAAAAAAGCAGACCGACCATAACTCTGTCGCGCGAGTTCGGTTGTGAAGCTTATCCGGTGGCCGACCGCCTGAAAGCTCTGCTGGAGAAAAAAAGTGGAGAAAGCTGGATCGTAATGGACAAGGGACTGCTGGAGGAGGTCGCCAAAAACCACAATCTGTCTGAGGATCTTTTAAAGGGATTGGGTGAAAAATCTGACTTTCTGAGTGAAATAATGGCCACTTTTTCCCCGCACTGGAAAACCGACAAGGACCATTTCAGGCTGATCTGCAAACATATGGTGTCGCTGGCGGAGAAAGGAAATGTGATTCTGATCGGACGCGGCGGCGCCATAATAACCCAGGAAATGAAGAACTGCTTTCATTTTAGAATCTACGCTTCAAAAAAGTTTAAAATCGCCTCAATCTCGAGACGGCTCGGCATCTCCAAGGAAGAAGCGGATCTGCTGGTTCAGAAAAAACAGAAACAACGGGATACCTTTATTCGAGATTTTCTGAATCGTGACGCACGGGATTTGAACCTGTACAACCTGGTTATTAACAATGACCGCGGCTCAGCAGAAAGAATCGCTAAAACAATCGCTGAATATGTTCCGGTCGGCTAACTTTTTTTGAGCGGTGGTTGGGCAGCACGTAAAAACACGACTAAAGCCCCGCTGCCCCCCATCTCCCGGGGAGCCGGAGCATATTCCACTATCAGTTCGCGCCCGGCCTCCCGCAACCAGGATGCCACCGCCTGATTAAGAACCGGCTCTTCAACAGAGTGATTGCCTTTGCCGGTAATTATCAGCACTGCTTTCTGCCCCTTCTGGCGGGCAGTCAGCAAAAACCGGGGCAGTGCCAGCAAAGCCTCCTCACGGGTCAGACCGTGCAGATCAAGTTGGTACTCAACCGAAACGATGCCTCGCTTGACTTGACGCAACCGATTATTTGAGATCGACTGAATTTCTCCTTCGTCAGGGACGGAATCCGCAAATTTGGAATCCAGTTTCAGACGATTTATCTCCTGAATAAATAGCTGGCTGGCCTGTTCATCAACAGCAGAGGGCACCGGCACTTTTTTTGTTGCCGATTTTTGCAAAACATCCTTTTCTGGCGTCTGCAAACTTTTGGGCCTGAATGGCTTCACATCCGACACAGCCAACAAAAAAGCTTCCAGTTCATCGACGGGGGAGTCTGCTGGTGCTGGTACAGCCGGTTTTTCGACTTTCTGCCTGGGGGTTTCCGGCAGGGCGATCCCTTTCAGTGCACTAAAGGGAGTCGCGTGGAACTCCTTGGGTTTTTCCGGGTTCTGACGATGTTTTTTTGCCATTATTTAATCCTTGGCTACCAAAGTGATTTCAATTCGCCGGTTTTTGGCCTTGCCTTCTTTTGTGCTGTTGTCAGCAACCGGCTTAAATTCGGCGAAGGCCTCGGCCGACAGGTTACGCGGGTCGATCCCTTGCTGCTGCAGGTACTTGGCTACGTTTATGGCACGGGCCGCCGACAGTTCCCAGTTGGTCGGAAAAATGCGCGTCAAACTCCCGCTAATCTGCACGTTGTCAGTGTGCCCTTCAATCCGGATCGCTTTGTCCGAAACACCTTTAAGCGTTTCCACCATTTTGTTCAGAATTGCCAGTCCGTCGCGCTTTACATCGGACCGGCCGGAATCAAACAGAATAGCTGCCTCCATGTTAACCGTCAGCTTCCCTCTTAACTCGGAAATGGTCACCTGACCCTGCGCAATTTCGTTTTTCATATTGGATAACAGTTTCTCATAAGTACTGCTAACCTCTTTAACCTTATCCTCCTTAACCTTTTGCAGCAGACGGATGTCATCTTTCAGCTGAGCGTTTTGGGACTCAAGTTCAGAATTTTTCTGCCTCAACTCCGCAATTGATTTTGAAAGGGTGTCCGACTTGGAATTAAGCACCTCCTCCAACTTGCTTATGTCCGTGCTTAAGGCCTGTTTGTCCCTGGTCAAAGCGGCTGCTTCACTCTTGAGCCTTTCAAAATCCTCTTTGAGCAGCATATTATCCGAAGAGAGCCTGGCATGTTTCTGCCTGAGTTCAGCAAGGTTTCCGGTTAAGACCTCACCCTCTTCAACCTTCTTGATATACGTGCTTTCCGCCACCAGGCAGCCGCTGAGCAAAACCGTTAACAGACCGGTCACGGCAGCGTACGAGATCAACTTGAACATTACTATACCTCCACGCCATTATGGGACATCTATGATCCAGACAGGATTTTTATATACCAAAAAAAATGAATTGTAATGCGTAAGTTGGGACGCGGCCGCTTCTAATCGCCAAAGCAGCTGTGTGGATACAATCCTTTTGACTCACCAACTACTGCATGATAGTTTGCCTGAAACAACTAATAAACAGGAGAAATGCCCATGAGTGTTGTCGTTGTCGGCACAGTAGCCTTTGACACTGTAGAAACACCCTTCGGAAAACAAGAGAACGTGCTGGGTGGTTCCGCCACATATTTTTCCACTTCAGCCAGTTTCTTCACTGACATATCGTTGGTGGCTGTCGTCGGCGAGGATTTCCCGCAAGAGCATGTCAGCTTTCTCAAATCGCGCAATATAGATACCGCTGGGCTACAGCGCATACCGGGCAAGACATTCCACTGGAGCGGCCGCTACGGGTACGATCTGAACGAAGCCCAAACCCTTGACACGCAATTGAACGTCTTAATGGAATTTCAGCCGAACCTGCCCGAAGCTTACCGCGATGCTGAATATCTCTTTTTGGCCAATATCGACCCGGATTTGCAGATGCAGGTACTGGAACAAGTCAAATCACCCAAGCTGGTAGCCTGCGACACAATGAACTTCTGGATCTCGTCCAAGCCTGAGTCGTTAAAAAAAGTCCTTCAGAAAGTTGACATCGTTGTCATAAACGAAGGTGAAGCCCGTCAGTTCACCGGTGAATCTAATCTTGTCAAAGCAGCACGGCAAATCATCGCGCTCGGCTGCAAACGTCTGGTAATCAAGCGCGGCGAGTACGGTGTACTGATGTTCACAGCCGACACGGTGTTCGCAGCGCCCGCCTATCCACTTGAGGACGTTTTCGATCCAACCGGAGCAGGAGATACCTTTGCCGGAGGCTTTATGGGATATCTGGCCAATACCGGCAACCTGTCTGAAGATGGCATTCGTCAGGCGCTCATTTTCGGCAGTGTAATGGCATCTTTTAATGTTGAAGATTTCAGCCTTGATCGAATGAAACGACTGGACTACGGTGAAATTGAAGCCCGCTATAAAAACTTCAAATCGCTGACCAGTTTCCAGGACATCGGCCTCTAGCCAAAAACCTCTGATTTATTGACAATTTCTGATTGTTTTGCTAGCCTCCACGAGCATATCCACGGTCAGATCGGGTGCATGATGAAAATTGGTTTTAACCACATAGTTGTTCTGCTTGCTTTATTAATTGCATCGGGCTGTGTCACGTCCCGCAGCGGTCAGTTTTCAAGACCCAATCCGGCAGCCTATCACTATCAGATGGGACTGTCGTACCTTGGCGAACGAAACTACACCTCAGCACTGTTCGAATTGACGGAAGCAGAAAAACTGGATCCGGATAATCCGGATGTTTTGTACAATCTTGGACTGGCATTTATGGGAAAGAGACGTCCCGACCTTGCAGAGACAAAGCTACAGCGGGCGATTATGTTGAAATCCAATTTCTCAGCTGCCCGCAACGATCTTGGCGTTGCGTATATGGATCTGAAACGGTGGGACAATGCCATTCAACAGTTCAAGATCGTCAAGAACGATCTGTTTTATGCCAACAACGAAAACGCAATTATCAATCTTGCTTTGGCCTATCTCGGGAAGGGTGATTACCAGAAGTCCCTGGCTGAACTGCAACCTTTAACAGCGACAAACCCCCGCAATCCGGTGGTGCGTCTCTCGCTCGGGCGGGTAATGTTCGCGATGGACAAGGTTGAGCAAGCCGTCAATGAATACAACAAAGCCATTGAACTCTACCGGGAATATGGCGCAGCACATTATTTTCTGGGTCAGGCACAGCTAAAACTCAATAACATTGACGCTGCACGGGCAGCATTTAAAGAGACTGTCAAACTTATTCCCGACACAGAACTGGGGCATTCCGCCATTGGTTACCTGGATCTGCTCAAGTAAGTGAGGGCCGTGTGCCGGATATAGCAATAACTCCTCCTGAATCAGCCAGCAATTCCCCCGGCGCAATTTTAAAGCGTTGCCGGGAATATCACGCCTTGTCACTCGAGGATGCGGCTGAAACCACCAAGATCGGTATCTCATATCTCAAAGCCCTGGAAGAGGATCAAACTCAGGAGTTTGCCAATCTGGCTTATCTGAAAGGTTTTCTTCGAATTTATGCAGCATACCTTGGTTTGAACTCCGACGACATGGCCCGGATGTACGATAAACAGGGCGGCGTAAAAAGTGAAGATACCGCCGACCAAGTTTGCGCGACTGATGCCGGACGCCCGGCACGCCGCCTGGTGTCACTCAAAAAACTCGTCCTGCCCGCTTTTTTACTGCTGCTGATTATACTGACAGCCACTTTTTTCAAACCCCAGACTCCTTCCATTGTCCGGCCAGCGCAACCTCAACCCGTTACTGTTCCGGTGGCACCAAGCGCTCCTGTCCAGCAAATTATCTCGTCCGCAAAACCCAAACCGGCACCCGCGAAGATTGCGGAACAACCAACTGCGAGCGAACCGGACACAGCAAAAGTCAATGACAAGCCAGCGCCTCCCAAGCGCCCCGCAGATACAGCTGCCAAAGGCTTCGTGCTTAAGATAAGAGTCATTCAAAATGGCTTCATGACTGTCACAGTTGATGGTTCGTCACCACAGTACTACGACCTTAATGTTGGCGACCTCATCGAATGGAAAGCAGAAAAAGGCGTTGCTATCGACGCGAGCAATGCTGGCGGGATTGAAATTGAATTAAACGGAAAACCATACAAACAGCTCGGCTCACCAGGTAAGCCGGCATATGTGGAGCTTGATGCAGATGGTATTAAGCCCTGAAATCATCATCCTGTAACCAATTCACTGTAAAACAGGTTCTCCCCCAACAAGTACAATTATCAATTTGCAGACCTGATTTATTCGGCTCGCAACTTGACACTCCCCCCCCCGGTGCTAGACTTCATTCACTTGAAGATCTACTACGGGGGCGGATGTGTCGGCAACTAAGCGAATATTGATTGTGGATGACGAGGAGAATGCCCGTGAGGCGCTTTCCAAGATTCTCACTCACGACGGATACGACGTCTACTCGGCGGCCAATGGTGTAGAGGCACTGAATTTCCTTCGGGGTCGGCAGGTAGACCTGATTATTACTGACATCAACATGCCGGAGATGAACGGACTGATGTTCCTGCGTGAACTTAACCGCAGTTACCCTGAAAGCAATGTCATCATGATCACCGCCTACGGAGAGGTCGAATCGTATCTCGAAGCCATGAACCTGGGAGCGTTTGAATATATAAACAAACCGATCAGATACGACGATCTGAAAAAAATCATAAATAAGATCTTAAAAACTGATCAAAATTAATTACATCAGAAGGGGGATCATACCGTGAAACCATTTGAAAAAATTCTTACAGCAATTGATTTTTCTGAAAACTCCGAGTTCGCCTTTGATTACGCGGTAACCATGGCAAAACAGTTTGAATCGGAGCTGACTATCCTGCATGTCATCAATGAACCGGTTGACCTGCGCGGTTTTTATGTGCCGCACATCTCCTTCGAGCAGTTGGAGAAGGAGATCGAAGAAGGGGCTGTCAAGATGATGGAAAACTTCTGCAGCTCCAAACTGGCTTCACTACAGAATTACAAAACGGCTATCGTCTCCGGTATTCCTTACGACGAAATCACCCGAAAGGCCGAAGAGATTGGCGCATCCCTGATAGTTCTGGGCACGCATGGCCGGACCGGACTGGACCATATTCTCTTCGGCAGCACAGCCGAGCGGGTTGTGCGTTCAGCCAGCTGCCCGGTTATGACGATCAGACTGCCATCCGTATAGCGGAAGCCACGGCGCCATCACCAAAGCTGATATTCATCCCATGCCAACGGAAAACCAACAACTCGCCGCAAAGGCGACCGTCATTATTATCGATGACGATCCTAACATTCTGGAACTTACAGAACTGATTCTGTCCCACAGGGGCTTCAGAGTATTTACTGCGCTTTCTGCATCCGAAGGTTTCCTCCTTATTGCCAGGCACTCCCCGGAACTGGTTCTGCTCGATTATATGATGCCGGAGGTGGATGGCTTGTCGGCACTGCAACAGATCAGAGCCAGCTATCCGGCAACATATGTTGTTATATTTACCGGTAAGGGGAGTGAGGAGATCGCCGTTGAGCTGATGAAAAGCGGTGCTTCCGAGTATATCCTCAAGCCTTTCAACAATCGAAATTTGGTTGAACGGCTCGAAAATATTTTGAGGATCCGGGAAATCGAGCTTAACAATCTCGAACTTCGGCAGGAACATGACCGGTTACTGAGAGAAATCGAGCGCTGGAATCAGGATCTTCAAAAACGGGTCCGTGAAAAAACCGTCGCGCTTCAGGCTGCTCAGAATGAAATAGTCCAATCGGAAAAGCTGGCGGCGCTTGGTTATCTCTCAGCCGGAATGGCTCATGAAATCCGCAACCCGCTGAACTCGATCTCCCTGTTTGTCCAACTGATGCGCCAAAACACCCACGATCCGGATCAACTTGAATATCAATCAAAAATTCTGAAAGAGATCGACCGGGTGGATTCCATCGTCCGCAAGCTTCTGGACGCTTCCAAACGTACCCGGACCATAACTTCGGACGTACAGTTGGACCGGGTCATAGATTCTGCTTTGGAAGTATTCGCTCCCCAGATTGAAACCAGGAAGATTCTGGTTGAGCGACGTTATTGCGCCGGACCTTCACCCATAAAAGCCGATTCCTCCGAACTTGAGCAGATTTTTACCAACCTGTTTCTGAACGCTCTGGATGTCATGGCTCAGGGAGGTCGCCTTGACATTGAAATTACTGAAGAAAGCAGGCGGGTTGTCGTCAGGGTTGGCGACAGCGGCAGCGGAATTCCCGAAGAAATACTTCCCAACGTATTCGAGCCGTTTTTCAGCACCAAGTCAAGCGGTACCGGCATGGGACTCCCAGTGGCTCAAAGGATCGCGCACATCTATGACGGCAGCATGCTGGTCGAAAGCACCTCACCGGCCGGGACGGTTTTCCGCCTGGAGTTTCCGATCTTCATTTGAAACTTTTTCTCTCTTTTGTTTATGGATGATGTGGTGTACTATTTTCTAAACTCATTAAAATTCGCACGGGACAACCGCTAATCACCATGGATGAAATTCGTGGAAAAATCCTGATAATTGACGACGATCCGTTTTTTTTGAAGGTGTTGACTGACAACTTCAGGGATAACGGTTTTACCGTTATTAACGCTAATGACGGTGTCGAAGGGGTCAAGGCCTATCTGGAAAACGCCCCGGATGCCGTTATATCCGACCTGGTCATGCCTCGCATGGGTGGCGTCAGCACCTGCATGGAGATCGGCCGACTGGCGGGAGAAACCCCGCCCATTATCGTCCTGTTAACCTCCATGTTTCAGGAGTCGCCCCATGAACACGATACCCCGGAGATGGGGGCTAAGGTCCATATTCCCAAATCCACCCGACCGGTGGACATTGTCATAATCGTCGAACAGCTCCTGGAGCGGAAAAAGTACCAGCAAACCTGATCATATGCCTTTTATCTATCGTAACCTGACACTCTCCCCCAGCGACAATGAAGAATCCCTGCCGGAAATTCTGGCTGCAAAGCTGGCTTTACCGGTCACAGCCCTGCGTGATGTCCACATTATCCGCAAAGCGGTCGATGCCAGAAAGAAGCAAAACATCAAACTGGTTTACACCCTCTCCTTTAACGCCGACAGCAGCCTGCAAAATAGATTTCGCGAAAATGCCTCGCTGGAATGGCAACCGGACGTTTTACAGCAGCCGATAGCTCCGGTAAAGTCGCAAAAGCGTATCGTCGTAGTCGGCAGCGGCCCAGCCGGACTGTTTGCAGCGCTCCGGCTGGCAGAGTATGGCTTGACCGCCACCATCATCGAGAGGGGAGAACCGGTGGAACGCAGGGCGCTGGCTGTCCAGCGCTTCTGGAAAGACGGTATTCTCGACCCGGAAAGCAACGTTCAGTTTGGTGAAGGGGGAGCCGGAACTTTTTCCGACGGCAAGCTGACCTCCCGCTCAAAAGACGGGCTTGTTCCGTGGGTTCTGGAACAGCTGGTCAGATTTGGCGCTCAGCCGGAAATCCGTTATCTGGGCAAACCTCATATCGGCACTGACCGCCTCAGAAACGTCGTCAGCGCCATCCGCCAGTATTTGCTTGGACGAGGCTTCACGATCCGCTTCAACTGCCGCATGACCGATATGAACAGCAGCGGCGGCAAGATTGTGTCGTTAACCGTCAACAACAGTGAAGAGCTGCCCTGCGACCAGTTGATCCTGGCAACCGGACACAGCGCCCGCGATATCTACGAACTGCTCGAACGCCGTCAGGTCCCGTTGCAGAGAAAACCGTTCGCCATGGGCTTGCGGGTGGAGCATCCCCAGGAACTGATCGACCGCATCCAGTATGGCACGGCCAGACATCCCAATCTGCCGGTGGCCGATTATGCGGTCACCTGGAACAACAGCAGCAGCGGGCGCAGCGCCTATTCATTCTGCATGTGCCCGGGCGGGGTCGTTGTGGGCGGGGCATCGGAGCTCGGCGGTGTCGTGACAAACGGCATGAGCGGCCAGCTGCGCAACTCTCCGTTTGCCAACAGCGCCCTGGTGGTAAATATCCGGGAGGAAGATTTCGAGGGAAGCGGCCCGCTGGGGGGGATTCACCTTCAGCGAAGATGGGAACGGAAAGCATTTGAGGCGGGTGGGGGCGGATATCGTGCTCCGGCCCAGAATCTGCTCGATTTCCTTGGGCTCCCCGGAAAAGGGGCTGTCAAAACCAGCTACCGCCCCGGTATCTGCGAGACAGATCTAAGCAAGGTTCTGCCTCCATTTGTAACCGACACCCTGCGGGAGGGCATTAAGGATTTCGAACGCAGAATGAGGGGCTTTGTGACTGCCGAGGCGACACTGGTCGGCATCGAATCACGCACCTCGGCGCCGGTGAGGATTCTTCGTGATGCGAACTCTGAATCACCCTCGCTGAATGGACTCTATCCGGCCGGGGAGGGTGCCGGATATGCCGGAGGGATCATGAGCTCGGCCGTTGACGGCATCAAGATCGCCGATATTATCGCCGGACGGCTGGCAGTTTAAATCGCCAGGTTCTGCTTCTGCATAAAGCGGCTGTAATTCTGATCAGTTCCCTTGATGTGACAAATCAGCCAGTCCACCAGAAAATCCAGTATCGTTTCACTCATCTGGTGCCCATCGATAAACTCGACCTGAATATGCCTCAGACGATCGACAAACTGATCATGCTCCTTACGGTGCGCAATCAGCCTGGGATAGTCGCAGGACATCATCAACTGCTCTTCGGCAGTAAAATGTTCGGTAACATAAGTGATCAGATTCCAGATCACATCGTTCACCGCTTCCGACCCGTCTCCACGTTGGACGGCTTCATTCAGCGTGTTTACCCACTCAAAAAGCGCCTGATGCTGCTTGTCGATTGCCGGAATTCCCAGCTCAATGCTGGCTTCCCATTCAAATTTGACCATTCCTGATCACCTCATTTTGCAGGATTCATCTTCAGATCCAATTCCCTCACGGTTCCTTGCGATGAGAGCGGCTTGTCAAACCTGGCAGCGTCCCCTACCACAACCAGCTTGAACGCTTCCGGTTTCAGATATTTTTGGGCTGCTTTCAGCACATCCTCTTTGGATACCTTGGCTATATTGTCTCGGTATTTATCCAGATAATCTGCCTGATAACCGTAGTATTCCAATCTGGCGCGCTGGGAGACGATCGATGCCGGACTGGTGAATCCGAACATGAACGAATTGATCATGTATTCCTTGGCGGCCTTCAACTCCTGGTCACTGACCGGTTCCTTTGTCATTTTAGTGATGATTTCTTTCATCAGGTTAATGGCCTTGATGGTGGACTCAGCTTTGGTTTCGGTCTCGGCGATAAAGCTGCCGCTGAAGAGGCGGCCGATGTCAAAATGGCTGCCGACGCTGTATGCCAACCCCTGATTGGTGCGGATTTCCGTCGTCAGGCGCGAGGTGAAACCGCCACCCAGTATATAATCCAGGATTCGCACGGCGTAAAGGTCCGGATTATCCTTGGTCAGCCCCAGGTGTCCCATCCGGATCACGCTCTGGTTTACATCTTTTTTCGCATATAAGACTTCCGCCAGAAACTCCTGTTTTGGCTGAGGAATCGTCGGCAAGACCAACGAATCCTTTTTTGATGCTGTCCCAAAGATTGTATTGAGTTCCTTAATCAGAGCATCTCTCTCGAAATCGCCCGAAACAGCCAGAATCATGTTGTCCAGCCGATAGAATCGCCGGTGGAAATCAAGCAGATCCTGGCGCTTGATCGAGGCGACCGACTCAAAGGTAGGGACGACTCCCAGCGGGTGGCCGGCATAGATGGCCCGCCCGAGCTCTCGCCCGGCGATCTCCTTCGGGTCGTCGTTCTGACGCCTCAACCCTTCAATAACCTGCTTGACTGTTATCTCGATCCGCTTTTGATTGAAATCAGGCTTGAGCAGCACATCCCTGAATATTTTGACTGTTCGATCAAAGTTTTTAGTCAAGGAGGTCAGCGAGACCGTGCCCATGTCACTGCTTATGTTGCTTTCCACCGACGACGCCATAAATTCCAGCTCGTCATCCAACTGCTCGGATTTCACGCCGCCGGCCCCGCCGCTCCGCATGACCGTACCTGTGATGCTGGCCAGCCCGGACTTGCCGGCCGGGTCATAAACCGAACCGGTGTGGATCATTGCTGTCATGCTGACAATCGGAAGTTCGGTGTCGCGCAGCAGATAAACCGGCAGCCCGCACTCCAGAACGATGCGCTCGGCCTTCGGAATTTCAAAAGTCAGGGCAGGAAAACTCATGTTGCGGGGGTTGGCCAGTTTTTGTTCTCCGGCGAAAGCCGATGTAATCGCAATCAGGATAAAACAGAGGGAGATAATCAGCCTTTTCATTTACTTTCCCCTCCCTTTTTTGTGATGAATCCGACCGTCCGGTTCTCGCGGGTGAAGTACTCCCTGGCAACCCGCTGAATGTCAGCCGGGGTGACCTTGGTAACCTTGTCTCGGTATTCGGTCATGTAGCGCCAGCTGCCCGCCACCGCTTCATATTCAGTCAGGTTGCGGGCCAGCCCGCCGTTGGTTCCCATGCGGCGGGCCTCTTCATACTCGATTTTGTTGAGAATCCGCTGCAGGTCACGGGCATCGACCGGCTCGTTTTTCAGCAGCTCCAATTCAGCCAGCAGCGCTTCTTCAACTTCCCTGGCCGTATGCGGTGAGCGCGGGGTGGCACTGATCACGAACAGATTGGGAAAGCGGCTGCCGGGAGCATCAAAGGCGCCAATGTCAGTGGCAATCTGCTTTTCAACCACCAGTTTTTTATAGAAGCGTGAAGTGCGGCCGCTCCCCAGAATCATGTTGATCACATCAAATACATAATCATCCGGATTCGAAATGGCCGGTTTATGAAAGCCGATAATCAAGGTCGGTTCGGCCTCGGCCAGCATTTCTATGCGCCGCTCGCCAGCTTGTTGGGGTTCCTCGGCTGTAACCGGCGGCAAAGTTTTACCCGGCTTGATGGCTCCGAAATAACGCTCGACCATCGCAATGGTGGCCTTGCTGTCAATATCTCCCACAATCGCCACAATGGCGTTGTTGGGCGCATAATAGCTGTGAAAGAACTGCTCGGCCTTGGTGCGGGTCAGATTCTGTATGTCAGACATCCAGCCGATGGTCGGCTGCCCGTAGGGATGGGCCAGAAAACTGGACGCCACGAAAGTTTCCCAGAGCTTGCTTTCCGGATCGGCGTCGTAGGAACGGCGGCGTTCCTCCATGACGACCGATCTTTCGGTGTAAAATTCTCGCAACACGGCATTCTGCAGACGGTCTGATTCAATCGCCGCCCACAGTTCCAGCTTGTTGGAGGGGAGGCTGATCAGGTAAGTGGTCCCGTCGCGGCTGGTAAAGGCGTTGTAACCGACCCCGCCGTTCTTTGAATAAAGCTCGAAAAATTCATCTTTAATGACGTATTTGGACGCATCCGTCTCCAGACCAGCCAGTTTTTTCTCCAACTCGGCCACCTTGACCTTGTCCGATTTATCGCGCTTGGTTTTTTCGAGAGTCAACGACTGAGCCGTCTCTTCGATTTTGTCCAGAATCGGCTTTTCTGCAGCATAATCCTTCGTTCCAAGGGTGGTGGTGCCCTTGAACAGCATATGTTCCAGCAGGTGGGCAATCCCGCGCTCATCGCTCCGTTCATCCACGCTGCCAACCTTGAACCTGATCCAGGCCGATACCGTCGGAGAGGTGTGGCGCTCGACCATCAGCAGTTTCATGCCGTTTTTCATGGTATGCTCGACAACCTTGTCCTCCAGCCCTTTTCGAGGCCCGTTCGAAGGTTCTGCTGCATAAAGCCCGGGGGAAAACAGGCAGAGCATTGCTGCAAATAAAATTATACGTCCCATATTGGATGCTGCTCCTTTTAGAAGATGGAAAATTTGATGTACTTTTTGGGATGTGCCTTAAAATCCTTCACCAACGCGTCCAGATCCTCAACCATGCGGTTCGTGCGTTCATACAATTCCTTGTCGTTCACCAGTTTGGCAGCGGTGCCATCACCGTTTTTAACTTTTTCGGTAACATCCTCGATCGCCTTTACCGAATTGTCCGCACGGCTCAGGAGCGCGATTCCCTTGTCATAAAACTCGCGGTCATTCAGCAATAGCCCGATTGTGCCATCCTTGGAAGTCAACTTCTTGTTCAGATTGGTGACAACGTCAGCTGCCTGGTTGCTTTTATCTGCCAGGAGAGTCAGCTTGGTGTAAAGCGCCTTGTCATAAATCAGCTTGTTGAGCGTACCGTCTGAGGCCTGAATATCCTGCAACGTCCGGTCAGCGCGGTTGAGAATGCTGATCATTTTGTTGAATGGCTCCGGATCACGATTGAGTCTGCCAAGGGTCCCCTCACCGCGGTTGATCGTGACCATCAGATCTTTCATCTCGAACGCGAGCCGGGAAACATTGGTGTAAAGGGTATCGTCCTTGTTGAGTTTGCCCAGGGTTCCCTTGCCCTGGTTGACATTGTCGATGATGTCGTTGATCTTTTCGAAGGTGGTGCCGGCCTTCTGGATGACATCGTCCAGTTTGACAACCGGGGTTCCCTTGAGACGATTTACAGGCTGCTCGTGAAAATCCCTGGAGGGGGTTATATCAACGTACTTTTCCCCCATCAGACCACGGGTTTTAATGGTGACGCGTGAATCGCTGCCGACTTTTTTGAGGGCGCCGCTGTCCACCTCCATGGCGATTTCAACCTCGTTAGTGCGTTTCGGGTCCGCAAAGCGAATATCGTTGACGATTCCCACATCCACCCCGGCCAGCCAGACCGGCGCGCCGACCTTGAGTCCGAGTACATCTTCCATGACGACCGTCAGGCTTTTCTTGTCCACAAACATCTTGGTTTTCTGCCCCATCAGGATGATGCCGATCGCCAGCAGCAGCAGCGCCGCAAAGATGAATATGCCGGCCCTGACCTGGGCCCAACCGATTTGATTGCTCCGTTTCATCGAAACTCCTCCATCATACAAACAGCGACTGATCCGTCGGAGACAGGAACTCGCGTACTTCCGGAATGGCACAGGCCCGCATCTCCGCCTCGTTGCCGTCAAACAGCAACCGGCTCTGATGCACGAATGTAAATTTCTGCGATGTGGCAAAAGCGGTTGCCAAATCGTGGGTCACCATCAGGGTGGTTTTACCTTCAGCCTGCAGACGCTGCATCAGACTGCAGATATTATAAACACCGATCGGATCAAGGCCGGTGGTCGGTTCATCGAAAAAGATGTAATCGGGATCGGCGGCCAGGGCGCGCGCGATGGCAACCCGCTTTTTCATCCCTCCCGACAACTCGGATGGATACAGGTCCAGAGCCGGTTCCACCCCTACAAAACGCAGCTTTTCGCGCACGATCTCCTCGATTTCCCTGTCCTTCAAGCGTCCTTCCTCGAACAGCCGGTACCCCACGTTTTCCCCCACGGTCATGGAGTCGAACAGCGCCCCCCCCTGGAAAACAATTGCGATTTTCTTGCGCTGCTGGCGGTAGCTGGCTTCCTTCAAACCGGTGATGGTCAGACCGTTGATGGTGACACTGCCGGAGTCTGGATTCAACAATCCCAGGATCAGCCTGAGGATGGTAGTTTTGCCGGAACCGCTGACCCCCAGGATTGTCCGGTTGACCCCCTGTTCCAGCAGCAGATCAAAATCGGTCAGGATCGTGCGCCCCCCAACCGAATAACAAACCTTGTCCATCCGTATGCATCGATCATCCGTTGTCACGCGGTCAGCCTTCCCATCGACATGATAACCTGCCACTCCACCGCGCTGACCGGCTGGACCGAAAGACGGCTGCGCCTGACCAGCGGCATATCGGCCAACAGCGGATTTTCTTTGATGTCGGCCAGCGAAACCGGCTTCGGCAATTCAGCCCGAAAACGTACATCAACCATATACCAAATCGGATTTGCCGGGGAAGCCTTGGGATCGAAATGCTCTCCGTTCGGATCGAGGGCCGTGAAATCGGGATAACCGGCCCGGACGATATCCACAATGCCGACAACGGCGGGTTCAGCGATATTGCTGTGGTAAAACAGGGCCATGTCGCCAACCTTGATCGAATCGCGCAGAAAGTTGCGGGCCTGGAAATTGCGCACTCCATCCCAATGCTCGGTCATATCGGGCCGTTTCTTCAACAGGTCGAGGGAGAAGCAGCCCGGTTCTGTTTTTATAAGCCAGTAGTTCATTTGCAATCCTTATCTGAAGACTACGATAATTTTGGCAATGAAGAAGTCGGACATCAGGATCATGATTGAAGATGCCACAACAGCCTTCTTGGCGGCACTTCCAACCCCCTCGGCTCCGCCGCTGGTGGCGAGGCCGACGTAACAGCCGGTCATGGAGATCAGGCCGCCAAATACCAGCGGCTTGACCAGACCTTCCAGATAATCCAGCGGCACAATGAACTGGGTAAATGCCGACATGTACATGGTGGGATTGATTCCGTAACCGGCAGCGATCAGGTAGCCTCCCAGCAGGGAGAGCACATCGGTCAGAATGGTCAAAAGCGGCAGGGCCAGCAGCATTGCTTTCAGGCGGGGCGTTACCAGGCGCTGGATGATGTCGGTCCCTTCCACCCGCATGGCATCAACCTGCTCGGTCACGATCATGGTGCCCAACTCGGCGGTAATGGCGGAACCGACCCGGCCGGCCACCATCAGCGAAGCCAGCACCGGCCCCAGTTCCTTGATCATTGTGACCGCCACCATCCCCCCCACATAGCTGGTGGCGGCAAACGGCTTAAGCTGGATGATGAACTGCAGCGCCATGACCATCCCGGTGAAGAGGCCGGTCAAGGCGCAGATGAAGATGGATCCGAATCCCAGTTTGTCGAACTGCACCGCAAATTCCCGATAATAGCCCGGCTTGCGGAAAATCCGGGCCAGAGCACGGCAGGAGAGCGCCCAAAACCCCTGAATGTCGGCGAAAAAGCGCAGCAGCATCCTGTCGATGATGACTATGCTCATCTTCTAAAGCGCCACCGCCAACGCCTCGGCCGCATCGTTGATAAAGGTGAACTGCAGTTCGTTGCGGACCTTGTCGGGGATATCCTCCAGATCGTCACGGTTGCGCTCCGGCGCCACGATCGTACGCACTCCGGCACGGTGGGCCGCCAGCACCTTTTCTTTCAGGCCGCCGATGGCCAGCACCCGGCCGGTCAGGGTGATTTCGCCGGTCATGGCCACATTGCGTTTGGCCGGTTTGTTGGTCAGGAGCGAAACCAGCGCCGTCACCATGGTGACCCCCGCCGAAGGGCCATCCTTGGGGATCGCGCCGGACGGCACATGGATGTGAATGGTGCGATTTTCAAAGGCATCCGGCTGAATCCCGAATTCACTGGCGTGGGCTTCGATATAGGAGAGCGCCGCGCGGGCCGACTCCTTCATCACATCGCCCAGTGAACCGGTCAGAATCAGCTCGGCCTTGCCAGGCATGGTGGTGACTTCCACGAAGAGAATATCGCCGCCGGTCTCGGTCCAGGCCATGCCGGTCACAACACCGATCCGGTCATTTTCGGCCGCCACCTCGTTGTAGAATTTCTTCGGCCCCAGCAATTCGGCCACCGATTCGGGAGTGATTTGCGTGCGCGGATCTTTATTCTGGGTGATTTCTTTCGCCACTTTGCGGCAGATCGAGCCGACCGTTCGCTGCAGGTTACGCACACCCGCCTCACGAGTGTAGTCGCTGACAACCTTCAGAAGCGCCTCGTCACTGAATTCAAGCTCCCGGTCCTTGAGACCGTTCTCTTCCATCTCGCGCCTGACGATGAAATTTTTGGCGATGTTCAGCTTCTCTTCGCTGCTGTAACCGGCCAGCCTGATGACCTCCATGCGGTCTTTGAGCGGGCCGGGAATCGGGTCGAGCTGGTTGGCGGTGGTGATGAACATCACCTTGGAGAGATCGAAGGGGACATCCAGATAATGGTCATTGAAGGAAAAATTCTGTTCCGGGTCCAGCACCTCCAACAGAGCCGAGGCGGGGTCGCCCCGGAAGTCGTTGCCAAGCTTGTCGATCTCGTCCAGCATAAAGATCGGATTGTTGGCTCCGCAACGATACAACTCCTTGATAATCCGCCCCGGCAGAGCGCCGATATAGGTGCGGCGATGGCCGCGAATTTCAGCTTCGTCCCGTACCCCACCCAGCGAGATCCGGACAAACTTGCGCCCCAGGGAGCGGGCGATCGATTTGCCCAGGGAGGTCTTGCCGACGCCGGGCGGTCCGACGAAGCAGAGCACCGGCCCTTTCATATTCTCCTTGAGGGAGCGCACCGCCAGAAATTCCAGAATACGTTCCTTGACCTTTTTCAGATTGTAGTGGTCTTCGTTGAGAATCTCCTCGGCCCTGATGATGTCCAGAGAGTCGGGGGTGCTTATGTCCCAGGGCATCCCGGCCAAATAATCCAGATAGGTGCGTGAAACGTTGTATTCCGGAGAAGCCTGGTTGATCCGTTCCAGACGTTTCAATTCCTTGTCGGCAACTTTTTTGACTTCCTCCGGCAGACCGGCTTCTTCGATCCGCTTGCGCAGATCATTCATGTCCGACGTACGGGGATCCTCATCACCAAGCTCTTCCTGGATATGTTTCATCTGCTCGCGCAGGATGTATTCCTTCTGGTTTTTGCCGACCCGTTTGGTAACTTCGCCGGCCACCTCATTTTTGACCTGCATCCGCTGCACTTCGTTGGTCAGATACAGATAAACCATCTTAAGGCGTTCCAGCGGATCAACGGTTTCCAGCAGCTCTTGCAGGTCGGCCGCCGGGAGGCTCACATAAAGAGCCACCAGATCCGATAATCTCGCCGGATTGTCGATGTAGTCGATCATTTTCATGACATCGTCCGGAAGCGGCTTGCCGTGTGACAGGGCAATTTTCAGCAGCGCATTCAGGCTTTGCACCAAAGCCTCGGAGACCATATTCTTCTCGACGAACTCGCGCACTATTTCACAGTGAGCCAGAGTAACCGAACCTTCTCTTTCGGTATCCAGAATCCGCAGCCTGGTAACACCCTCCAGAGAAATCTTATAGCGGCCGTCCTCCAGTTTTTTAATCTGGTTGACCTTGCATAAAGTCCCGATTTCGCTGCGGCCGCCGGGAAGACCGGCCGGAATGTTTTCCGGCTTCTCAAAAACGAATACCAGATATTTCTCGTAGTTTTCCGTTGCACGGAAAGTTGCCATCTCCTTTTCGGTGACAAACACCGGAAACAGCATGTACGGAAACACGACCATCTCTTGCTGGACGTAGAGCGGGATTTTTTCAGGAATTTCAATCGTTGTGTGCGGCATGAAGACTAATCCTTTTGTTATGTTATGTTTGGTTCGTCGTACCTGTCATAAATTGACATCGGTTTTTTAATAATAGCATACTTCGCGTGGCAATCAAAGCATCAGACCGGCCTGCCTTCGCGCACGTGAACATTGACCACCTTCACACGGGCGCAAGAGCCTGCCAGATCCCGATACAGCAACACCAGAAAACGGACGGTGACCAGACGGTGAATTGCTGCCTGTGTAAACCTGTACAGCCAGAATCTGGCCCGGGAGGGATTCGGACTGCCCAGAATTAACGGGCAGAAATCACTCAGCTGGAGCGATACCTGAACCCCTTCCGGTTGCGGATCGACCATGAAACGCAGCTCGCCGCGGTGGCACTGGCGCGGCTGAACCAGGAACCCGCCGCAGATGCGCAGCACGGCCTCCTCTCCCTCGATGCAAAGAGGAAGAAAACTGATCAGGCTCAAACGACTGCCCAACAGACGGAACTCGATGCCGTTCTCCGTCCGTAGCGGCCGGATTATGGAAAGAGTGCAGCTGCGGATGTAATCAAGGTAACGCGTCAGCAGATTTTCGGACGAAAGAGAATCGCAAATCAGCGCAGGGAAAACGCTCCGCTGCACAGAGAATACCGAAGCGTCGTCAACCAGCACCTGCTGACAGGAAATTTCCTGATGTGAAGATTTTGTCATCATGCCCAACATTCTGCCAGCTGCATGGAATATTGCAATCTAAATTGCTCCCATGTTTTTCTGACTTGACTTGTTCCAGAAATGTATTAAGATAAAAAGCATCCTGTTAGGAATAAAATCACCAACTGAAAGGAGACCCTACCCATGTGGATTGAAAGATTCAGGATTCGTCCGGTGTCCCACTGCAAAGAGGGTTGCCATATTTAGCCCGCGGCCATGACGGCTGCGGGCGGAAAAAGACGAGAAGCCCCGGTCGCAGGACCGGGGCTTTTTTTTTGTCGCACCGTGATTAATCTGTTATTATGCCCGACGCAACAGACTCAATTACTTATCTAAAAAGAGAACGGCATGAAAAAATACCTGATTATCCTGATTGTCATACTGGCAATTGCCGGCGCCGCCGGATTTTTCTTTTTCAAACGTCCCCCCGAAATCAGTTACAAAACCGCTAAAATAGAGCGTGGAACGATCACTTCCACAGTTGCCGCCACCGGCAACCTCTCGGCGGTGACAACTGTCCAGGTTGGAACCCAGGTTTCCGGAACCATACAAAAACTGTACGTTGATTTTAACTCACGGGTTAAAAAGGGGGAGGCCATCGCCGAAATCGATCCATCCCTCTTCAACGCAGCTGTGGAACAGTCGCAGGGCAATTTCCTGAGCGCGGAGGCCAACCTGCAAAAAGCCAAAGTCCTTCAGGCCGATGCAGAACGGACGCTGCTGCGCAACAAAAAACTCCTGGCCGACGGCATTATCTCGCAGGGGGATTACGACGTTGCCGAAACTGCTCTGCAATCGGCCAAAGCTGTTGTAAAAGCGGCCGAGGGGAGCGTCGCCCAGACCCGCGGCGCGCTGATGCAGGCCAAAACCAATCTGCGTTACTCCATTATCCGCTCTCCGGTGGATGGAGTCGTCATTTCCAGAACCATTGACATCGGGCAGACGGTCGCAGCATCTTTCCAGACCCCGACCCTCTTCACCATTGCCAAAGACCTGACCAAAATGCAGATCGAAGTCAGCGTGGATGAAGCCGACATCAGCCGTGTCCGTCTCGACCAGAAAGCAACCTTTACCGTGGATTCCTATCCCGAGCAGACCTTTAGCGGAAAAGTCGTCCAGATCCGCAGCGCCCCGATCATCACCCAGAACGTGGTCACCTACGTGGTCGTTGTCAATGTGGACAACAGCGACCTGAAACTGAAACCGGGCATGACCGCCAATGTTTCGGTCGAAGTGGCAAAAAAAGAGGATGTCCTCAAACTGCCTCCGGCGGCGCTCCGTTTCAAACCCAAAACAAAAGTTGACGAAGCTGGCGCAAAGGTGGGGGGAATGCAGCGTCCGTCCGGCAGCGGCAAGCCTGGCGCGAAAAAAGGGGGCAATGGCCAGCAGGTTTACATCCTCAAGGATGGCAAGCCGTCCGCCGTCCCAATCAAAACCGGCATCGCCAACAACAGCAGCATCGAACTGACAGAAGGCCCCCTCAAGGAAGGTGATGAAGTCGTCATCGAACAGAGCGGCGGCGACAACAGCAAGAAAAAGAGCGGCGGCTCACCGATGGGACGGCCTTTTTAAATGAGCAACGTAATTACCCTGACCAATATCCGTCGGGTTTTTTCGATGGGCGATCAGCAGTTTGAAGCGCTCAAAGGGGTTTCCTACAGCGTGGAAGCGGGCGAATTCGTAGCTATCATGGGTGCCTCCGGCAGTGGAAAATCGACCTGCATGAATATCCTCGGCTGCCTGGACCGCCCCACCTCCGGCCAATACCTGCTGGACGGCCTTGATGTCGGCGCCATGGACCCCAACCAACTGGCCGATATCCGCAACAAAAAACTGGGTTTTGTCTTTCAGGGCTTCAATCTGCTGGCTCGCACGCCTGCCGTTGAAAATGTCGAGCTGCCGCTGGTTTATGCCGGACTCCACTCCAGGGAACGCCGCCAAAGAGCCCTGCAGGCCATGGAACAGGTCGGACTATCCGGCAAGGAGAACAACCACTCCAGCCAGCTCTCCGGCGGCCAGCAGCAGCGAGTCGCCATCGCCCGGGCACTGGTCAACAACCCGGCCGTAATCCTGGCCGACGAGCCGACCGGCAATCTGGACAGTTCCACCTCCGAGGAGATCATGAGCCTCTTCAATTCACTCAATCAGCAGGGCATCACCATCATCATGGTTACCCACGAACATGATGTAGCTGCACATGCCGGGCGGCAGATCACGTTTCGCGACGGGATCATCATCGGGGACACCAAATAATGGATTTCCTGCAGACTCTGAAAATCGCCTTGCGGGCCCTGCGTACCAACAAGATGCGTTCATTTCTGACCATGCTCGGCATCATTATCGGCATCGCCGCCGTGATCGCCATGATGGCGGTCGGCTCCGGAGCCAGTTACGTTATCTCGCAGCAGATCGCCAGTATCGGCAGCAACATCATCCTGGTGCTGCCCGGCTCGACCACCAGCGGCGGCCTGCGCACCGGCAGCGGCGGAGCCCAGACTTTGACCAGCGACGATGTCAGGGCCATCATGGCGGAGTGCCCCTCGGTTGAATTGGCGGCCCCCACCATTCGCAGTTCCGGACTGGTTGTTTACGGCAATATGAACTGGTCCACAGTCCTGATGGGGACGACCCCTGAACTGTTCGAAATCCGTGAATGGGGGGTTGACTCCGGCCGCGGCATCAGCCAGCAGGATGTTGACAGCGCCGCCAAGATTTGCGTGCTGGGGCAGACCGTGGTTGAAAATCTGTTCGGCTCATCCGACCCGCTCGGCAAGATTGTCCGCATCAAAAAAGTCCCTTTCACAGTAGTCGGCGTCCTTAACCGCAAAGGTCAATCGCCGCAGGGCACTGACCAGGACGATTCGGTCTTTGTCCCGCTGCGCACTGCGCAACGCAACCTGTCCCGCTCCCAGACCCTCAATTCGGTCGGCGCGCTGCTGATCAAAGCCAAAAGCGAAGATCTGTTGAGCAAGGCCGAGGAGGAAATCAACAACCTGCTCAGACAGCGCCACCGCATTACCGGAGGGAAAGAGGTCGATTTTTCGACTCGCAACCTGTCCGAAATCCTGGCCGTGGCGGAGCAATCATCCAAAGCCATGTCACTTCTGCTGGGAGCTGTGGCTTCCATCTCGCTGATTGTCGGCGGGATCGGTATTATGAACATCATGCTGGTTTCGGTCACCGAGCGGACCCGCGAGATCGGTATCAGAATGGCAATCGGCGCCAAGAAAAATGACATCCTGCTGCAGTTTATGACCGAAGCGGTACTGTTGACCATGCTGGGGGGGGTAATCGGGATTGCACTTGGCACCGGCGGAGCGACCATCGTATCGCGCATGCTGGATTGGCCGACCCTGATTTCGTTCCAGTCCATCGCCATCGCTTTCATTTTTTCCGGCGCAGTCGGTATCTTCTTCGGCTTTTATCCGGCCAAAAAGGCGGCCGGGCTCAACCCAATCGATGCTCTGAGGTATGAATAATATGAACAACTGTCCCATGTGCCAGCGCTGGAATGATGACGCCGATCTGCGGATCATTGAAATGCCGCACTCATATGCTGTTCTCAATCGCGACCAGTTTTTCCCCGGCTATACACTGCTGTTTACCAAGGAACACGTCACGGAACTGTTTCATCTGGATCCATCGGTGCGATCAGCACTGATGGAAGAGGTCAGCCGGGTTGCAGAGGCTTTGTACGACACATTTTCCCCGGCCAAGATCAATTATGAGTTACTGGGTAATATGGTGCCGCACATCCATTGGCACATTGTGCCGCGTTTTGCATCGGAAGCGCTCTGGCCCCGTCCAATCTGGGCCGAAACGCATAAAGAGCTGATTCTTGCGCCTGACGAATATCAACAACGGATAACCAGGATTCGGAGCGCACTGAAATGATCAAACCATATCTGCATACCTTGCCAAACGGACTGCGGGTGGTCTGTGTCGAAATGCCACATCTGCACTCCGCCGAGCTGGCCATCTACCTGAAAGTCGGTGGTCGCAACGACCCGCCGGAGCGGGGTGGACTGTCGCACTTCCTGGAGCACATCCTGTTTCGCGGAACCGCTGATTTTGGCTCTTCGCTGGCGCTGGAAGCCGCTTTTGAAGCGATTGGCGGAGCTCCCAATGCCGCCACCGACACGGAATCAACCTGCTACTATTCCCGCATCCACCCCGACCATATCAAACGGGGCATGGAGATTTTCGCCTCAATGATGTCGCGCCCGCTCCTGGCCGGCATTGAGACCGAGAAACGCATAATTGCCGAGGAAGCCAGGGAGGATCTCAACGAGCAGGGAGAAGAGATCAATCCGGATACGATTGCCAGCCGGATGCTTTGGCCGCGTCACTCGCTGGGACTGCCGACCATCGGCACCCTGGAGAGCATTGCCGCCACAGAGCGGGCTGATCTGGAGCGACACCTGAAAAGCTTTTATGTGCCGTCGGCGGCCGTCCTGACCATATCGGGACCGGTTCGCAGCCATGAGGTCTTCGAAGCCGCACTTGACTGTTTTGGCAGCTGGCAGGGCGACACTCCCCCTCCGACCAACCTGGTGAATGTGCAGGAACTTAAGCTGACACCGCAGATCCGCTGCGTACAGGATTCAGACAGCCAGATGAGCCTGCAGATCGCTTTTCTGGGCCTGGCACGCGATGACGAGCGATTCATGGCGCTCCGCTTTCTGCGGCGCATCCTGGCAAGCGGCGGCAGTTCACGCATGTATCTGCGGCTGCGGGAAGAACTGGGAATCATCTATTCCGTCGAGGGTTCAATCGGAGCATATGACGAAACCGGCTGCCTGGCATTCGATCTCTCCACATCCCCGGAAACATTGATCCAGGCGGTGGAGGCGACTCTGGAGGAACTCCTTAAAATTGTACGGACTCCGGTCCCAGCGGTGGAGTTGGAGCGCGTGCGCCATTCTTACATTTTTGATCTGGACTACAGCCGGGATTCGGCCTACGAGATGGGGGGACGTTACGGCTGGGGGGAGTTGATGGGGGTCGTGCGGAGTATTGAAGAAGACCAGGCCGAGGCCCGTCAGTTAAATGCCGAACAACTGCTGGAAACAGCCCGCACCCTGTTCGCGCCGGAAAACATGCGTCTGGTTGCGGTCGGACCATGGAAGCGCGGAATGAAGAAGAGGTTACGTGAAGTGGTTGACAGTTATGTCGCCCGTTTTTAACAATTGCAGGCGACCGGATGATTCCATCAAGATAACAATCGATCCCTGTCGAATTCTTTTTGAGACTTGAGCAGATCAGCCAGAACCGATTCAAGCGGCTGATCCAGCCTATTGAAACTGATGCCAATTCCGGGAGCGGACCTCTCCCCCCACGGCTTGATCCAGCGGATAGTGGCTTCAATATCAAGTCCGAATTCCGGCAACCGTAAGATTATTTCTGATTGTTGTGAGTATTTCTCGGGAAAGATATCCACAACAAAAGCCCCGCCCCAAGCCAGGTTCAGCGTAAATCCCCGATACTCCTTACCATTATGGGCAACAACCGTTGAAAGGCAGGCCAAATGCCTTCGATAGGCCCGCAGCGTACGCGGGGTGAAGGCCGGACAGCTTTTGTTCAGAAAGTTGACCAAACTTTTGTCATGCCTCGCACTCCGGGGAATATCCGCAGCTTCCAGCGCCTCCGTTCCGGGAGTCCTGACCCGTAGCGTCGGAAAAAAGTTGGCCAGCGTATAGGCAACATTTTTTTCCTCCCCCTTCGATCTCACAATTGATGAAACGTCCGTCAATAGACCGCTGTAGAACCCCCGCAACGCCAGTTCTTCCGCTTGACAGAACGAGCTGCAGGCGACTGACGCGGCATTGAAGCTGCTCAGCTGCGCCGCAAGCGCGGCCCGCGTATCGTCGCTGTATGAAACAACCAGTATGGGATGGGTCGGTAACGGCATGAGTCGCTCAATATTTCGCTTGCAGCACTTTTATCTTGATCTTGCCGATGATCGAAATAATCGGAGACATATCCTCCGGCAGGTGCCCTTCAAACAGCTTGAGGTGTGTCGGGTCCGACGGCAGCTGGTTGTAAGTGGGATCGACCGGAATCCACCTGTCACCAATAAAACTTTCGGCCCAGCTGTGATAAAGAAAACCCTTTCCTTCCTGATATACCAGTCCTGACACAAACCGGGTCGGCAGTCCGGCTGCCCGTGCCAGTGCGGTATAAAGACGGGCGTGGGTCTGGCAGTTGCCGACGCGTGATTTGAAGCTTTCCACGGCAGCACCGCCGTCATCCACAGTATCCTTGAGCCACTCGGCCGTCCACGAAGCCAGTGCTCTGGCCAGCTCATCCTGGCTTTTTGCAGCGGCGGCAATTTCTTTGGCCTTGGCAACAATTTCCGGAGCGTCGGATTCAATCTTGGCAGCCGGCTTGAGATAAGCATCCAGCGGCTTTGCGGAAACCGGCGCCGAAGCGAGCGATCCGGTCTTGATAACAATATTTCCGGCGCAACGCTGCTCCACCTGCTGCCCTCCATCCTGCGGCAGCGGCAGGGCATCATTCCAGCCGGTGATATCAACCTCAAGCGCGGTCAGTTTTTTTGGCTCTTTGATGGGTGGTTCCACTCGCACCAGACTGAAATCGTAGATCAGATCTTTTTTTGCCAAAGCCAGATTGCCAATGAATGGCCCCAAAAGCTTGGGATCCTCAGCCTTGGTAATTACCAGTCCATCCCGCACCGATTCCATCAGGGTGTTACCTTGGCCATCAATCCAGATGTCGTTATCTACAAACGTGTAGAGATTGTTCTGAAGCTTGATGGCCGGAATCCCTTCGGGAGTTTTTTCCTCCCCCAGCACGGAAATTTTAACTTCTTTAATTTTGAGTTCCTCGGGGTCAAAGGTCAAAAGCTTGTAAACCTTGCCAGGCGACGCGTCACGCATCAGCGGATAGATGTTCAGGGCAGGACCGGGGTAGACTTCACCCTTGAATTTCAGCTGTTTATCGGTTGTCTTGCCGCCAATCCTGGTTTTCATGCGGACGACGCCATCGGCAACCTTGCCGCTGACATGCGAAGATGAATTGTTGATGGTCTGCTCGACATCGAATGACCTTAGAGCCAACCCCTTGGTGACCAGGTATGATTCACGCGTGGACGCATCCTTCGAGAACCCCATGACCTTCATCCGGACACTGCCATAACCTTCCATGCGGTATCCATCCGATGATTCACTGATTGTCTGACGATAAAACCCGACTCTGTCAGCATCAACATAGATGCCGAACCAGCGCTCCGACACCGGAGGTTTGTCAATCTTTTTGGCCGGTTCGGCCGAAACGTTCAGAGCGCTGCAGAGCAGCAGTAGTATTATGACAATCGATTTGCTGAAATTATTCATGAATGTGTCCTTTGTCCGTGGTACGAAAAACGCCACCGAAGCCAGTTTCCTGAGATATTTCGGTGGCGTCTTTGATTCTGATGTGACGTGCTCTATTCTGTAGATGCTGATTCCTTTAAAGCTTCCGGAGCCGGTTGATTTCGTGCAAACCGCATTTGGACGGACTCGCTAAGGTTCATGAAATTCGATCCGGTTCCGGCCGTTATTCTTGGCTCGGTAAAGGGCATCGTCTGTGACCTTGATAAAGTCATCAACCGAGGAAACACCTTCCGACGGATAACAGGCTACCCCCAGGCTTGCGGTTATATTCAGAGGGGAAAGGGCTCCGCTGAACTTGAGAGCCTGCAGTGAGAGTCGGATCCGGTCGGCAACAAAAACAGATTCCTTGAGGGAGGAATCCGGAAGAATGGCGATGAACTCCTCGCCACCGTAACGGGCGGCACAGTCATAATTGCGCAACTCCTTCTGTAGTTGCGAGGCAACTCTTTGCAGAACAATATCACCCTGCAAATGTCCGAAAGTATCGTTAACCTTCTTGAAATGATCAATATCCAGCATGATCAGCGACAGAAATCCGCCATTCCGGGTGCAGCGCTGCACCTCTTTATCCAATGCGTCCATCATGTAGCGCCGATTGAAGAGTCCGGTCAGATGATCCGTATTTGACAACTCCAGAAGCAGTTCATTCGATCGCCTCAACTCGTCCTGCAGCTTTTTGATCTTGAGATGAACCTTGACCCGCGCGACCAGTTCCCCAGGATCGAAAGGCTTGGTGATGTAGTCGCTGGCCCCCTGTTCAAGCCCTTTGATCTTCAGCTCACGATCATCCATGCCGGTCAGAATCAGGATCGGAACATCCTGCAGATCAGGTCGCGACTTGAGCATGCTCAGGAACTTGAAACCGTCGATACGCGGCATTTCCAGATCACACAGGATAATGTCCACCGGTGCGGAGAGCAGCTTCTTGAAGCCCTCAAGACCATCTTCCGCTTCATAGTAGCGCGTAAAGAGGCTAAAAGACTCGAGAACTTTAATGATTCGTTCCCGAACGGTACTGGAATCATCTATGATCAGAACGCTGTTGGACATTTCCGGAAACTCTACCTCAATTGCCTTATAAACTCAATTTTTTATACAGTTATCTCTAAATCAATTTTAAAGAAGCGGCTCCTTGGCAAGCCGTTTCATCTCGGATATCGTCGCGGCATAATCGTTACTTCCAAACACGGCGCTGCCAGCCACGAAAACATTTGCGCCGGCGTGCGCTATGCTGGCGATGTTGGATGCTTTGACACCGCCGTCCACCTCGAGCTCAGCCTCACATCCGCGCCGGTCCAGCATGGCCCGCAATGAATGTATCTTGGGCAGACAAGCCTCGATAAAACTCTGTCCTCCGAAGCCTGGATTAACCGTCATCAGCAGCACCAGATCCAGATCTTCCAGGATGTAATCAAGAACATTGAGCGGTGTGGCCGGGTTGAGCGAAACACCAGCCTTCTTGCCAAGGGATTTGATCAGCTGCACAGTCCGGTGCAGATGGTTGACCGCTTCGGCGTGAATGACGATGATGTCGGCTCCGGCGGCGGCAAAATCCGGAATGTACTGGTCCGGATTTTCGATCATCAGATGCACATCCAGCGGCAACGAAGTAACTTTGCGGGCGGCTTCAACAACCAGAGGACCGATGGTGATATTCGGAACAAAATGGCCATCCATTACATCGATATGGATATAATCGGCGCCAGCCGCTTCAACAGCACGTATTTCATCGCCAAGACGGGAGAAATCGGCGGAAAGGATCGATGGTGCAATTTTTTTCATCTGGTAACTCCGTCTCTTTTCATTTCTTTTTTCGGATGCGGGCTGCAAAAAAACCGTCCATGCCATGCTTGTGGGGCCAGGCCCTGAACATGCCGTAAAACTCAAACAACTCTTTCCAGGCGGGGAATAGCTCGTTGAGGTTTTCTAGCACGAAATCAGGGTGATGCAAAAGGAAATCCTCAACCACTTCTTCGTTTTCTTCGACCGAAGTCGAACAGGTCGAATAAAGCAGCGAGCCACCCGGCTTAAGGAGGGAAGAGGCATTCTTCAGCAACGCTTTCTGAACCGTGGCCAAACGGGTTATATCTCCATAGTTCAAGCGCCACTTAGCTTCCGGGTTGCGGCGGATCACTCCCAGGCCGGAGCAGGGCGCGTCCAGCAGAATACGGTCAAAAAGCCCCTCCGGAAACGTGTCGCATTGGTGCAAATCGGCGACCGCGGTGGAGAGGCAGTTTATTCCGAGACGTCGGGCATTTTCCTGAACGATGGTCAATTTGGATCGGGAGATGTCAGTTGCAATCAACCTGCCCCTGTCATCCATCTGTTGGGCTATGTGGCAGGACTTGCCGCCGGGTGCGGCGCAGGCGTCCCAGACGGTTTCGCCCGGCTTTGCGCCCAAAAGCAATCCGGCCAGCTGCGAGGCCTCGTCCTGAACGGCAAACAGCCCGGACTCAAAGCCGGGGAGGGCGATTATGGCGTGACGCCCCGCAACGGCGATGCCGTCATGAGAATAGCGGCAAGCCATGGCCGACACCCCCACCTTCTCGAATTCCTGGATCAGTTCGTCCCGGGTTGTACGCAGGGTGTTGACCCTCAAAGTCAGTGGCGGCTGCTGCGATGAAGCCTCGGCCAACTTGTCCGCATCCCCGATACCGAGTTGGCCGACCCAATGTTCCGCCAGCCATTCCGGTTGAGAGTGACGGACAGCTATCGACTTGACACCGTCTGTGGCCAGATCCGGAAAAGTGATCGACTCCCGTTGCCTCAAATAATTGCGCAGAACCGCATTTACCAACCCGCTGGTGCGCGGCGCGATTAATTTTGCAAGATTGACCGATTCGTTGACTGCGGCCGATTCAGGGATTCGGTCAAGACAGGTCAGCTGGTAAAGACCAATCCGGAGAATGACCAGCGCATGCGGATCAAGCTCTTTCAACGGTTTTTCCAGCAGTTGGGAAAGAATATGGTCAAGCGTCCCCTGACGCCGCAAAACTCCGAAGACGAGTTCGGCAAACAGGCCGCGGTCGGGGCCGGTCAAGGCACCGCCAGCCAGCTCATTGTCGATCAGGCGATCGGCGAAACCGCCCTGTTTATTGATGCGCAGCAGAGTTTCACATGCTGCCTGGCGAGGATTTGCGGAAGGTTCGGCATTCTGGGCACGTCTTAGAATCATACATCCTCATCGATCAGTTTAGGGTTGCTGAAAACAGCTCCGATCCATCATAGTCACCATGCCTGAAAAGTGCAAGGATGGTGAGTCCGGATAGCCCGGGAAAGTCATAAAATCGGGTATTTCCCTTGCATAGACACCTTCGATTTGCTACATTTCCAGACCTTCCAAATTCCATAAAAGAATCGAACCAGCACCAATGAATCTTCTGGCCGTAGAAAAACCTGCCCGCTACATGGGCGGAGAAATGGGTTCCGTCCGCAAGGAAAGTGCAAATCTGCGCTTTGCCCTGGCATTTCCTGATGTTTATGAAGTCGGCATGAGCCACTTGGGATTGCGCATCCTTTATCATATCCTGAACGGCGCAGATGACATCGCTGCCGAGCGGGTCTTCGCTCCCTGGCCCGATATGGAAACACAACTCAGGGAATCGGGTGATTCACTGGCCACGCTGGAAAGCGGCACGCCCCTGGCGAAGTGCGATATAATCGGATTCACGCTGCAATACGAGCTTTCCTACACCAACATCGTCAATATGCTCAGGCTGTCAGGTATTCCGATCCTGGCAAGCCAGCGCAGCGAGACCCTGCCGCTGATAATTGCCGGCGGCCCCTGCGCCTACAATCCGGAACCGCTGGCGCCTTTTCTCGATGCCGTACTGTTGGGTGACGGCGAAGAAGCTGTGCTGGAAATAGCCCGGGCGGTCTTGGCCGCTAAAGCGGCAAAAGAAAGTAAAGCAGAGCTGCTGGAACGCCTGACCGCCATCGAAGGGGTCTACGTACCTTCGCTGTTTGAACCGCAATACAATTTTGACGGCACCATGTCAGGTATCACTCCTTTGAAGCCGGGATACACCTCCGTCCGCAGGCGCTTTCTGGCAGACCTTGATTCAGCTCCCTACCCCGCCTCTCCGGTTGTTCCTTTCATGAAAACTGTGCATGACCGGGTGGCGGTCGAAATTGCCCGCGGCTGCACCCGCGGCTGCCGCTTCTGCCAGGCTGGATACATCTACCGGCCATTGCGAGAGCGCTCCCCCGAAACGATCCTAAATCTTGTGGAAGATGCTTTGCAGGCGACCGGCTATGATGAAGTGTCACTGCTGTCGCTCTCGACCGGTGATTATTCCTGCGTAGCGCCGCTGATCAGCGAGCTGATGGACCGTTATGCAGAAGCGCGCATTGCAGTTTCGCTCCCCTCGTTGCGCGTCGGCACCCTGACCGATGGATTGATCGAGGACATCAAGAAGGTACGCAAAACCGGCTTTACGCTGGCACCGGAAGCGGGCAGCGAACGGATGCGACGGGTAATTAACAAAGGTATCACCGAAGCGGATCTGGTAGCGGGAGCCGCCAGCATCTACAGCGCCGGATGGCGGCTGATCAAGCTCTATTTCATGATCGGCCTCCCCGGGGAAACGGTCGATGACGTAACCCAAATTTCCACTTTGGCCCGCAAAGTCAAGGATCAGGCCAAAGCGACCGGAAGCAGCGGTGATGTCAACGTGGCCGTCAGCACCTTTGTTCCCAAGGCCCATACGCCGTTTCAATGGGAACCGCAAATCTCGAAACAGGAAACTCTCGACCTGCAATATCAGCTGCATTGCGATCTGAAGAAACGTAAACTCAGGTTCAAGTGGCAGGATGCTTCGCTTTCTTTGATGGAAGGGGTTTTTGCCCGCGGCGACCGTCGCCTGGCACCGGTGCTGGTCCGGGCGGTCGAACTGGGTTGCCGCTTTGACGGCTGGGGCGATCATTTTTCGCTTGAACGCTGGCTGCAGGCTTTCAAAGAGTGCGAAATCGACCCGGAATGGTATCTGCGGCGGCGCGAACTGGACGAGGTTCTGCCTTGGGATCACCTGGATTGCGGCGTGACACGCGAGTTTCTCCTGAAGGAGCGCGAGCTTGCCATGGGCGAGGCAGCGACCGAGGATTGCCGGAACGGTGCCTGTACAGCCTGCGGTGTCTGTGACTTTGAAGAGATAACGACCAGACTCTCGAAAAAAACCGATTTACCAACCCGGCAAGTCGCTCCGGAAGTTGAACAGCAACCAGCCCGTATGCGCCTTCGCTTCGCAAAAGACGGAGCCATGCGCTATTTGAGTCACCTTGAGCTGATCACTGTTTTTACACGGGCCGTCAGCCGCGCCGGTGTGCCGATCCTTTTTTCACAAGGCTTCCACCCGCATCCCCGTTTTTCTTTCGGTACAGCCACTTCAGTCGGAGTAGAATCCCGGGCAGAATATATGGACATGTTTGTTGCAGATGAAATCACTGCGGCAGAGGTTCAATCACGTCTCAATGCCGTGCTACCCGATGGTTTGCGTATTTTGGAATCAGTTGAGGAAGACGTCAAAGCACCGTCTATCTCGACCATGATTGATGCCACTAGCTACCTTATAACCATAGAATCCATCGCTGCTGAAAGGCTTGCGGAGATGTGTGTGCAGTTTTTGGCACAACCCTCTTTCGTCATTCAACGGATTAAAAAAGGCGATGTGCGCGAAGTCGATCTGCGGGGCGAGACGGTGTCTTTGACGACCGACGGCCAAACGCTGAATCTGGTTGCAAAGCGTGGCAAACCGCTCGAGTTTGCCAGGGCTATTACGGCCAACAACGAGCTCAAGGGCGAAGATATCCGTGTGGAGAAACTGGAAGTCATCTTCGCCCCGTAACGAATATTCACAATTCATTATTTTACATATACGGAGACGACTACCATGGGAGCAGAACTAGTAATTAATGCCGCTTCCCACGAAACCAGGATTGCGTTGATCGAGAACGGCACCATCGCCGAGCTCTATATCGAACGCAGTCGTGAAAAGGGGATCGTGGGCAACATTTACAAAGGGAGAGTTATCCGGGTGCTGCCCGGCATGCAGGCCGCCTTTGTTGACATTGGGCTTGAAAAAGCCGCCTTTTTGTATGTCGCGGACGTCTTCGACGCGATTGAGGAGTATGAATCGCTGCTGGACAGCGGCAACAAGAAAGATGACGAACCTCACGACGAGCAGGAATCGAACGGTCACTCCGAATTTCGCCCGCTCCACCCGATTGAGGACCTGTTGCAGGAGGGACAGGAACTGCTGGTGCAGATCTCCAAGGAACCGCTCGGAACCAAGGGTGCGCGAATCACTTCGCACATCTCGCTTCCCGGTCGGCACCTGGTTTACATGCCGACCGTCGATCATATCGGCATTTCCCGCCGGATCGAAGATGAAGAGGAACGCGAGCGTTTGCGCGAGGTTGTCGAGCGGCTTAAGCAGCCCGGCTCCGGCTATATCGTCAGAACGGTCTCGGAGGGGAAGAGCGAGGAAGACCTGATCGCAGACATTCAGTACCTTTCCACACTCTGGAACGAGATATCCAACCGCAAGGACAAGGCGGCCGTCCCTTCGCTGCTGCACTCCGACCTGGACGTTGTCCAAAAAGTTGTCCGGGACATCGTCACCGAGCAGGTCGACAAGATCGTCGTAGATTCCAAGCCTGATTACGACCGGATCGTGCAGTTTATTTCAACTTTTGCATCCAAGATGAAATACGCCATCGAATTGTACGACGAAGAAGAGCCGATCTTTGATCATTACGGACTCGAGGTGGAGATCAGCCGGGCGTTGGGACGCAAGGTCTGGCTCAAATCCGGCGGATACATTATCATCGAACAGACCGAGGCGCTGACGGCAGTGGACGTAAACACCGGCCGTTTCGTGGGCAAACACAACCTGGAAGACACTATCCTGAAAACCAATCTGGAAGCGGTTAAAGAGATTGCCTACCAACTCCGTCTGCGCAATATTGGCGGGATTATCATCATAGACTTTATCGACATGGAAAAAGAGGTCAATCGAGAAAAGGTTTTTGGCGCTCTGGAAGAAGCCCTCAAGGCGGACAAGTCAAAAACCAACATACTGAAAATATCCGAACTGGGCCTGGTGGAGATGACCAGAAAAAGGGTTCGTGAAAGCATCGGCCGCATGATGTGCGAGCCATGCACCTACTGCGAAGGTCGTGGTTATATCAAATCCAAGACCACCATCTGCCACGAAATCTTCCGCGAATTGCGCCGCGAAATGCTAGACATTCGCGGGACCAAAGCGACCGTCACAGTTCATCCGCTTGTCGCTGACCTGCTGTATGATGAGGAAAGACGGGGGTTGGAAGAGTTGGAAAAGAAGTTTAAAAAGCGGATCACGGTGCGCGCAAAACCTGGCTTCCATCAGGAACAATTTGAAATTCAGATCAACTGACCCTTAACAGAGTGCAACTGCAAAATGTCAAAAGGCGGGGATCATCTCCTCGCCTTTTGTCATAAACGACCTGCAAATTGTGAATTTAAGTTATGCTGCCTTCTGGTTAATGGCATCCTGCTGGTAATGAGCAGTGAAATACTCCATTGCTTCACGCATGATAACCGAAATGCTCTTGTTGGTCGTACTCATCAGACTTTCGAGGTGCTCACGCTCTTCGTCGCTAACCCTCATTGAAATTACATTGTAACGTGGATTCTCTCTCATTCTTCCCATTGTGATCTTCCTCCTTGGCTTTTGTATGGTTTGTATCGTACGTATTCGAACGAATGTACCTTTTACTTAGCCATTATCGTGCCAAATCCACACATTAATAAAATCAGCAATGATTTCGTTTAATTAGAAACACGACCCAAAAGGTCTGCAATCTCAACCACAAATACATGTGTCAAAAATGGCGCACATATGGCCAAAAGTATACACAATTTTATAACATCGCGTTTACCGCCACTAATATCGGCATCTCAGTCAGCATATTTTGAAGATCTGACAACTTCTATGCCATGTTTTTCGAGCATCCGGTAAAATGTGCGGCGCGGAACATTGGCCAGACGGGCAGCTTTGGCCACATTTCCGCCGGTTTCCTCAAGATACCTTGAAATAATATTCTTCTCGGTGCGCCCCACCTGCAACTCACGCTCTGCTTTAAACGAAACCCGCCGTCTGTTGACATCGTCGTCATGACATGACTCGTATGTGTTTCTAAAAATCGTCGGAAGTGTTTCCAAACGGATCAGTCCCTCTTTGGTAAGAACGGCCGCCCGCTCGATTACATTTTGCATCTCACGTATGTTGCCGGGCCATGGATAATGCTGCATGGCCTTGATTGCGCGCTCTTCGATGCCAGCAATCGATTTGTTCAGCTTCTTGCGGGCCTTATCAATGAAATGCAGGGCCAGCTCCGGTATCGACTGCACCCGCTCACGGAGCGGTGGCAGCGCAATGCAAAAAACATTGAGACGGTAGTAAAGATCCTCACGAAACCACCCCTCACGGACGCCAAGCTCAAGATCCTTGTTTGTGGCAGCGATCAGCCTTACATCCACCTTGCGGGCGTTAACGCCGCCAACGGGCCGCACTTCGCCAAGATCAAGAATTCTGAGCAGTTCGGCTTGCAGCTTGGGGGTAATATCTCCGATTTCATCCAGGAAGATTGTGCCGCCGTTGGCCGCTTCGAAAAGACCTTTTTTGTCTGAAACCGCACCGGTAAAGGAACCTTTTTTATGGCCGAACAGCTCGCTTTCCAGCAACGAGTCGGTAATAGTTGTACAGTTGACGGTCATAAGCGGCTTATCGTTTCTCAAGCCCATCCGGTGAATGGCGCGGGCGGTCAGCTCCTTGCCAGTACCGGTTTCACCACGGATCAGCACGGTTGTGGGAGTCGGGCCGACCTGCCTGATCAACCCCATCACCTCTTCGATGCCCGGATCACTGCCAACAATCAGGTCATCACCAGACTGCCGATCAAGCTCCCGTCGCACCAGCTCGTATTTTTGCATCAAATGGCCGCGATCCTCCTCAATCTGCTGCATGTTGTGGGGAAGACACATCTCAATATCCGCCAGACCCTGAAACACGGCAACTGCGTGCTCTCTACAGGAACTGTAACCGCAGGCCCGGCAGTTAAGCTCATCCCCTTGGGTGAACTTGTTGGTGGAATGCAGAATGCGCTTAACATCGTCCTTGCCAGGTGTTGGCAACCTGCGGGATTTATCAGAGTAAGACCTTGTGAGGTCTGGCAGCAGTGATGTGGATCGATAGTGCGGCGCGGTGTCGTACCGCAGCTTACTGTTGCTGTGGCAGACAATCAGCTTGCGTTTGTAAAAATAATTCAGGTTAGTTTCGCGGGTAGGCCCATCGACACATCCGCCATCGCAGAAACGCAAATCCACAAACGATGGAGAAATCCGGCCGGAAGCCAGATCCCGGATTATGCCAATGGTATGGGACTCCCCTTCGGAACTGACCGTTTCCGTATCCAGAAGGTCCGGCTCAAAACCGAAGACGGTCAGCGGAGCTCCGGTCAGGGTAAAAAGTCGCGCATGACCGGGATCAAGCCCGTCGAAAGGTTGCTCCGTCAGCTCTGACGGCGTGATTCTCCGGTTTTTGAAGAGCTTGTCGATCTCCTGATAAGTCAAAACAACATCAATGGCGCCCGACTCCTCGGCCTGGATCTCGAATTTGGCGGCAATGCAACTGCTGACATAAACGACCTTGGTCTCTTCTCCCTGAATGCTTTTTATGAAACGCCCCATGGCGATCATCGGTGAAACGATCGGCATGATGTTCGGAAGCAGCGAAGGATAGTGACGTTCAATAAGGTCTACAACCGCCGGACAATGTGACGAGATCAGCGGCTTATCGGCATTCTGCAGCGCTTCATGGTAGCCGCTGGAAATCATGCGGGCGCCATAAGCCCCCTCGTGCACCTCGCTGAAACCGAGGCTCTTCATGGCCGCTACCAGCTGTCCTGGCAACAGCGAGTGGAAAAAGGCCGGAAAAGAACAGCCCAGAACGGCAACAACCGGCGCCCCGGACGCAAGCATCTCCTGGGTTTTGACCATCCGGTCAACCACCACCTTCGCTTTTTGCGGGCAGCTCAGGCAATTACCGCAACCGATGCAGCGGTCGTAAATAATCTGGGCATATCCCTGGTCAACCTTGATGGCCTTGACCGGACAGCTGCGCACACAGGAATAGCAGCGGCGACATCGTTCTTTATAGGTAACTATCGGCTCCATTACTCACACACCCTTGCAAAACCTGGATTGATTGGCATACAGCCTTCTGATAGTACACATGTTTTCAGATATGTGCAACTATTGGCACACTTATGTTTTTGAATCGGTTTTTTCATTCGTGTGACTACAGGCATAAGTTGTCAACATTGACAACTTACGCCTGCCTGTCTTTCGATTTGATCTGATACAGATTCCGCGCCCATTATCAGCAAACAAAAAACCGGTAAAGACCGGTTTTTTGTTTGCTGATATTTTAAGAGATATCACCTGTTCGCACCCATTTTCTTGAGATACACATCGCCATCCCTTGTACAAAAATACAGTTTCCGCCCCACCACTCCACCGGTATCCGAACGATCAACGTTCAACCCCAAATCTGAAAGGATTTCCTGGGCCTTGGCTACATTCTGCTCTCCGACTGTACGTATTGTGGATCCAGCATCCCGGATGTCCAGCATGCGCGCTCCACCAAACAGTTTCACAATCAAATCGCTTGCAGCCCCGCGCGCAACTGCCTTGCGGTATATATGGAGCACCGCCGCGTCAACATAGCGCAAGTCTTCAGCACAACCGTTATTTTGTGGCAGCATGGCATGACAGATTGCACCAAACCCGCTTTTAGGGGAAAACATTGTTACCGCAATGCAGGAACCAAGTACCGTAGATACCAACACAGGTTTTCGGGCGACAACAACTTCACCCGGCTTAAGATAGATGTTATTGGTATGTGAATCGATCAAAGCTTTCATGGCTTATAGTTTCCGGTTCAAGCAGGGCATCAGATACACAGGCGCAGGACATCGTGGGCAATACTGTTAAGCGGCGTAATTTTACTGACACCGCCCGACTTAACCGCCTCATGCGGCATACCATAAACGACGCAGGTAGCCTCATCCTGGGCTATTGTGACAGCTCCTGCATCGTACATTTCCTTCATGCCTCGAGCTCCATCGTCTCCCATGCCGGTCATGATTACCCCGACCGCGTTTTTCCCCGCATAGCGCGCCGCAGAGCGAAAAAGAACATCCACGGAAGGACGATGACGCGAAACCAGCGGTCCATCTTTGATTTCAACATAATATCTCGCGCCGCTGCGCTTCAGCAGCACATGATGGTTGCCTGGAGCGATCAGCGCCCTCCCCCTGACTATCGTGTCATTGTCCTGGGCTTCTTTGACAGTAACCCGACAGATCGAATCGAGTCTCCTGGCAAAAGCGGCGGTAAAATTTTCCGGCATATGCTGGACGATAACGATTCCTGGTGTATCTTCCGGCAACATTTGCAGAAACACTTTCAGCGCCTCTGTACCTCCCGTGGAAGCGCCGACAACAACCACCTTTTCGGTGGTCTGGATCATCGCTTTCATGTTGGGTTTTTCCATGATTACGTCGGCCGTGTATTTTGGGGACACCTCTTTTGTATTGCGCATCGCCCGCAGAGGGCCGAGTCGTGCGGCGGCAGCTCCTTTGACCGCATCGCAGATGCGCACTCTTGATTCTTCAATAAACTGCTTGGTACCCATTTTGGGCTTTGTAATAATATCTACAGCTCCGTATTCCAGTGCCTTCAAAGCCGTCTCACTGCCGCTTTCGGCCAGACTGGAGCACATAACGACCGGGATGGGATGCTGACTCATCAGCTTCTGCAGAAAAGTCAGTCCATCCATGCGCGGCATTTCAACATCGAGAGTTATAACGTCTGGTATTACGGTTCTCATTCGCTCTGCTGCCAGGATGGGGTCGGCGGCAGTGCCGACAACTTCTATTTCCGGATCAGAATTGAGGATGTCGCACAATGTCTGGCGGACCAGTGCCGAATCATCAACCACCAGCACCTTGATTTTTTTCATGGCAACCTCTCCAATTCACAACGGCTTAATTCTTATGGCAACCCCGGCAGAGTTCCTAACCCGTTTTCCTGTAGACCGTCGAAGCGACCGCTTTGAAATCAACATCCAGGCCGCTAAGCGTCTCTGAATGTCCAATGAACAGGTAGCCGCCCGGTCGCAACTGGCGATGAAATTTTCTCATCAAAGTTTGTTGGGTCGGTTTGTCGAAATAAATCACAACATTGCGACAGAAAATGATGTCCATTTTTTCTGCAATGCCAAAATCATCATCCATAAAATTAATTCTGCGAAATGAGACCAGCGAACGCAGTTTTGGAGATATACGAACAAGAGACCTGTTTTTTTCCCTGCTTCGCAATAAATACTTCTTTTTGAGATTTAACGGAATCGGGTCTGTTCGCTCTTCCGGATAGATTGCTATTTTGGCGGTTTGCAGCACGTGTGTACAAATGTCCGAGGCTGTGATGTTTGTTCTGAATTCGGGACGACCATCCGCAAATTCAGAAAGCACCATTGCCAGGGTATAAGGCTCTTCTCCAGTTGAACAACCGGCACTCCAAATTCGCAGCGGATCGTTGGTCAGGTCGCCACGCCCCCTCATAATTGAGGGGATAGCCGTCTTCACCATAAAATCAAAATGGGCCGGTTCCCGGAAAAAATCAGTCTTGTTGGTGGTTACCACATCAATTAAATGAACCAGTTCACTGTCGTGCCCATCCTGACTGAAAACATAGTCGGCGTATTCTTCAAAAGAGGGGATGGAATTTGCTTTGAGTCGTTTCTGAAGACGTGCTTCAAGCATGGTCTTTTTGGCAAGCGGCATTTTAATGCCGACGCTTTCGTAAATCAGGCCGCTGAATCTGTGAAATTCACGTTCACGAAGCGTAGCCGGAAGATGAGGTCGAACAGTATTGCCGAAAGCGGTCACATCATAATCCTTTCACAGCTTATATGTTTCGACGTGCCAAAAAACATCAGACTGCCGCAGCTTCCAGATTTTCGGCCGATTGAAGAAGTATCGCCATGTCAAGAATCAGAGCCACCGTGCCGTCGCCCAAAATGGTCGCACCGGAAATGCCCTTCACATCGCGGTACATTTTCCCCAGAGATTTAATGACCGTTTGATGTTCTCCCACTACATGATCAACCACAAAGCCCACTTTGGTGCCATGAATATCCGCTATCACAATCTGTTCAATGTCCGGACGCGAATCTTCGATTTTGAAATGCTTGCGCAGCGGAATGTATGGAATGATCGCACCCCTGACGTTGGCGAGATTGCGGCCATGGGAATTTCTGATATCCTCCCGGGTCAACTCGACACATTCTTCGACCGCCGCCAGCGGCAAAACAAAGTGCTCCTTCCCGATCTTAACCAGAAGACTGTCAATGATTGCCAGGGTAAGCGGAATCTTGAGAGTTATTGTAGTGCCTGTGCCGCGAACGCTGTCCACTCCGATTGAGCCACGCAACCCGTCAATACCACGCTTGACCACATCCATTCCAACTCCGCGACCGGAAACATTGGTCACCTTGGCGGCAGTGGAAAAACCGGGAGCGAAGATCTGGGCGTATATTTCCTTGTCTGAAACCTCACTGTTGGCCGGCAACAAGCCACGCTCTATCGCCTTGTTCCGAATCGTGTCCCGGTCCAGACCCGCGCCGTCATCCCGGATGGTAATCAGCACGGAATCACCGGAATGTTCAGCGCCAAGAAAAACCGTACCGACTGACGATTTTCCCGAGGCCGTCCTTACATCCGGCATTTCTATGCCATGATCGATGCTGTTGCGAATGATATGAACCAGCGGGTCATTCAATTTTTCGATGACGGTTTTATCAAGCTCGGTTTCCGCTCCAAATGTTTCCATCTCGATCTCTTTGCCAAGTTCCTGCGACAAATCCCGAACCAGGCGCTTGAACTTGCTAAAAGTACTGCCAATCGGAAGCATGCGGATATTAAGCGCCGTATCACGCAATTCGTTTGTCAGCCTCTCCACTTCCTCAGCGATGGCGATGTAGGTCGAATCTCCTCCGGCCAGCGAAACCTGTGAAAGGTGAGCCTGAACAGTAACCATCTCCCCCACCAGATTTATCAGCTGGTCCAGTTTCTCTGCCGGCACCCGGATGCTGGCGGCGGCTTCCTGCTGTGGCGCTGCGCTCCGTTCCTGGCGAACGCCCTTGACATGCTGCTGTTCCACCAGGGCCGATTGCACCTTTTCCGGCGTTACAATTCCCTGTTCGACCAATAATTCGCCGAATCGCTTCTGGAGCATCAGGATTTTCTGCATCTCTACCGGTGAGAGATCGCCACGCTCTACCAGGATGTCACCCAGTTTTTTGTAGCCCTGATCGCGATCAATCAAACCACTGCTGTCAATCATTTCAATTTTGATTTCGCAATCGTCTTCGATAAAGATGAAGACATCCCTTATGGCGTCCTCACCCCGAGTAGTTGTGAGGATGATGTCCCAGTAAATGTAGCACTGCTCGCCGACGAGATTGTCAATCAATGGAATATCATCAAATTGAGCCACAACGTGACAGGTTCCCAGAGCCCTGAGTTCGTTGATCAGCGAGATCGGGTTTGTACCGCACAGCAATAGTTCGCGGGTTGGACGGAAACGTATGCGCCATGTTATTTCGTCCGCCAGTTCGGATACGGAAACGGGCGGGAGCTGTATTGCCGGAATATCCGACGAGCCTTTCGGAGGGGATTCAGGCTGCGGGAGCAGCTGACGCAAACTTATGATGAGCTCATCACCAATGCTGCGGTCAACCTCTCCCGCTCCGGCTGAGAAATCCAATAGAGCGGAAATATGGTCGCGCGATTTCAGAGTCAGATCCAAAAGTCGTTTGGTGACCGTCATCTTGCCGTTTCGGACCATATCAAAGACCGTTTCAACTTCATGGGTGAAGGCGGCAATTTCATCAAAGCCGAACATGGCGCCAGAGCCCTTGATGGTGTGCATGGCCCGGAAAACTCGATTTATCAGATCCGTGTCCTCCGGAGTCTCTTCCAGGTCAAGCAGTGAGGTTTCCAGCTCGCTTAACAGTTCTCCGGCCTCTTCTCGATAGGTTGCTATGGCTTGCTCCATCATTATGTAGAACCTCGTATGATCAGTTTCCAGATTTATGCCGAATCACCCCAGCACTTTTTTCACAACGGCAATCAGCTGCTCAGGCTTGAACGGCTTGACAATCCAGCCGGTGGCCCCGGCCGATTTACCTTCGGCCTTGCGGGAATCCTGTGATTCGGTCGTCAGCATGACAATCGGAATAAATTTGTTGAGTGTTCCGGCCCGGACCCCCTTGATGAGCCCGATACCATCCATATTCGGCATATTCAGGTCCGTCAGGAGCATATCGACTTTCTGAGCATTCAATTTATTGAGCGCGTCGCGCCCGTCAACGGCCTCGATTACGTCATAACCGTTCTGTTTCAGCGTAAAAGCCACCATTTGCCGGACACTGGCCGAGTCGTCGGCCGTCATGATCAATTTAGCCATTGTTATTACCTCCAAACCAGATGCAGGTCGCATTGTTGTTGTGCTTACAGAGAGCGTGCCGCTCCGCCCCGCTGGTGATTATTAAATCTGCAAGAGCCTGCGGCCGCATACCCAGGTAAGAAAAGGAACTCCCTTTGAGCGCAGCGCTCTTGCAGGCGGAACAAATTATCTGAATTCCGGTGATATCAATTTCCACCGTTGATTCGAATTCGATCGCAACATTTTTTGATGAGCCAAAGGCTTCATGAACGATCCGCGCAAAATCGGCTGCGTTTTCGATTGTCAACCGGTCTCCACTGGAAATAATGATGTCACCGTCTTCCCGGCATGAACTGTTAAGCGGCATGCTTTCCTCCGATCAGAATAAATCTACGTTATCACCAAATTCCGAATCATCCGGCGCACTCGCTCCGGTTGCCAAAGGAGCAGCCAGTGCGGAAAGCCCGCTGCGCTTGCGAGCCAAGGCTTCATGGATATGGCGTTCGCTTTCCATGGTGTAGCGCTGTTCCATATGCTGCAGATTCTGTTTGAACTCATTGCTGGCCGGCTCCATCTGCCGAGCCTGAAAGACTATTCGCTCCAGTCCGGAAATAACTTCAGCCGCCATGCTCTTTGTCCGTTCATGCACGTCAATCCCTTCGGTAACACTCTCCACATCCTCGGTCAGGCTGGCTACGCGCCTGCCCAAGTCGGATAGGACCGCAAACAGTTCCGAGTTCATGTCCCCTAAAGTTCTCAAAATGACATCCAGCTCTTCCTGCATGTTCGAAACGAGTATGCCGGTCTGCTCGTCATCCCCGCTTGTATCGCCTGACAGATGCTCGGTGACGGTTTTGATGCTGTTCAGTATTGATGCAACAGAGTCGGTCTGCCGGACAGCCTCGTCAGAAAGTCGCTTGATAGCCTCGGCCAGCACACCCAGTGCGGCCCCTTCCCGTCCGGTGTGAGCGGCTTTAACCTGGGCATTTAGAGCAATAAGGTCGATCTCGGCGCCGATCTCTTCAATATCGGTTACAAAGGTTGCAATTTCTCCGATGGTCCGGGCGACCTTTCTCATCGTATCGGACATGATCCGGTCAGCTTCCGCGCATGATGCCAAAACCGAAGTGATGGTATTCATCCCCTGACTCATAACATCCACAAAAGATGAACCGGTGCTGTTTGTGGTACCGGTGACACTTTGGGTTTCGTACGCCATAGTCTGCTGCCGGCTGGCTACATCCCGAAGATTTCCCATGATCCCGCAGACCGCCGAGTACAGTTCCGATGAGGAAAATCGCAGCTGAGCCTCCTGCAGTTCGCAAACATCACCGGTTTCCACAATTAAGGATTTCCTGCGCTCTTCATCGATCGACCCGCTGCAGGAGGCGGGTAAATCATCCGAAAGGTGCTCCAACGCCTCCATAATATGCTCTACCTGTTGCCGGGTCATGTCGTGCATCTGCATCGAAGATACGGCTTCGCTGATGCAGCCGGTCACTTCAGATGAGATTGCGGAAACCTTGGCGGCAAAATCAGTGCAGCGTTCATTGACCGATACCAGCTCCCGAAGGCTTTCGGAAGCGTTATTCAGAGAAAATTGGACCTGGGAATCCTGCCGGGATTCGTTTGACCGGACACCTTCCAGATTGGAAGTAATCATTTTTGCCAACAGTTCGCGGTGGGACATAATGGCGACGGACTTGTCATTGACCTGATGGGAAAGTTTTTCAACATCCATCGCCAGATTGACAAACCCGGTTCCAAGCTCACCCAGCCTTGAACTCTCGATTTTGGTGGAAATGCTCAACATGCGGAGAGTTTTGTTCATTTTTTGGAAGCTTCCCAGAGGAGCGGACAGGTTTTCGAGCAAATCCTGGACCTGCTTCAGGGTCTGACAGCTATCGCCACTCCGCTTGCGGGCGCTAGCAAGGTATTCTTCCATCTCGGTTATCATTTGATGCAGACGGGCAGTCAATGATTGGCAGCTGTCCCCGGACACAATTTCAATCAGCCTGTTTGAGATCTGCGCTATTTCTGCCGATCGCTGATAAAACCCCTGCACTTCAGAACCAATCTGCAGAAACTCATTTTCGGTGGTTCCGGCCATGCGGTGCAAGGTGCTCATGGCCGGTGCAAGCATGCTCCTCCATTCGCACAAAGCTTCCAAATCGGGCCGAACATCAGCGGTTTGAGTTTCTCGGGCATTTAAAAATTGCATGGTATTTCCTTTATGCGATCAGCTTCAAATTTTGCAACTCCTTGGCAAGCTTATGTCTGCTCAGCGGTTTTACAATGTAGGAGTCGGCCTCACACTCATTGAAACTCTTAATGACCGTATGCGGGTCGTCAAGAGCTGTTGTCATTATTACTTTGACCGCCAAGGCGGGCGGAATCGACATTTTTTTCTCGAGCGCGCGGATCTGCCTCAATGCCTCCATACCATCCACCTGTGGCATCATGATGTCCATGAAAATCACGTCGTAAGGACGCTTTGATTCATGTGCCAGGACAAAAGAGTCTATCGCCTCCTGACCGTTGACGGCAATATCACAATCCGCTTCGGTTGATAGCAACTCTTTCAGAATTCGCCGGGACATCAAGTGATCTTCTGCAATCAGGCATTTCACAATCATTCTCCTTAAACCTGAAGTTTGAATTTTAAATTGGACTTAATTTGTATTTATAGCACATCCGGCACCCCGGATCAGGTCACGGATCAATAATTTCCAGAACAAATGTGAACCGGCTGCCTCCGTCCGGAATATGCTCGGCCAGCAAGCTGCCGTTCAGATGCCGGACATACTGCTTTGCGATAGAGAGCCCAAGACCCGAACCATCGTGACGCCTGGTCAATGACCCGTCCCCCTGCACAAAAGGCTCAAAGATTCTTTCCAACATCCCTTCCGGAATTCCGATGCCGCTGTCGCTGATGGAAAACTGCAGCGATGCAATATTATTTTCGGATTTGACCGTGGATACTTCCACTGCAGCGCCACCCCTATCGGTGAACTTTAGCGCATTGCCCAGCAAAATTTCCAGCAAACGCTTGAGTTGTTCCCGGTCTGTCCAGATTTTGCCAGGTACATCTTCGGTAATCTGCATGTTTAAAAACAGCCCTTTGCGTTTAAAAGCGTCTGTAAACTCCGCGACACAACCTTCAAGAAGTGCATTCAGGTCAATCAGGTCATAACGGGCATAGGCGCCAGCGCCGCCGACACCATCATTAAAAGTCAACAGTTGGTTAATCATCGCAAGCATACTGTTTGCGGATTGTCTGGCCATTTCAAGATATTCCGCCTGAATTCCGCCAATCCCACCATCGGACAGCAAATCAAGTGCGCCGACGACTCCATTCATGGGTGTCCGCATCTCATGGGAGATATTAGACATAAAATTGCTTTTTTCCTTGGCTGATCTTAACTGTTCGGCACGCAAATAATCCAATTCAATCATGGCGTTTTTCAGTTGCGAGGTACGTTCGGCCACAACTTTCTCAAGCTCGTTGCGATAATTAATTTCCATTTTTTGAAGCTTGGCATAATTAAGTGCGCGTTCGACTATCTTTCTGAGATGATCGAAATCGAACGGTTTGTGGATAAAATCGAAAGCGCCTTTTTTTATGGCATTAACCGCCATTTGCAATTGGGCGTAACCGGTCATGAGAATTACCGGGGTATCCGGCCACGCACAATGTACACGGCCTAAAAAAGTTATGCCATCCTGGCCCGGCATCATCACATCTGTCACAATTGCGTCAAATTCAATCAGCCCGAGCAGCTCAAAAGCCGCTTCGGCGCCACTGGCAACGGTCACGTCATGACCTGCCTTCTGCAAACAGAGTGAAACCATCTGACAGATTTCATTTTCATCGTCCACAACAAGCACATGTGATTTGGGTTGTATCGATTCGGTAATATCATTGGTCATGGCAGATTCCTTACGGAGGTAACAGCGGTAATCAAAGTGAGTGACCGATTACGTCTGCGCCACTTTTTGATCTGACTCCCTTTCGGTATGAGTCAGAGATTGCTTTTGTTTCCTGAAACCAGCTGACAAGCAAGCTGGATTGTCGGCAAGATACTCATGCGACAGTTTCTTTGATAAGACAGCGGCATGCTCGGCTGAAGTGCGAATCAGCGCCAGACATCTCAGCAGGTCGGGGTCGTTGTTACGACCGCTCTCCACCAGCGAGCAGGCGTTAAATATGACTGTAAGGATATTATTGAAATCATCGGATAGCCCGGACGCCAGCGCCACCAATGTTTCATTGCTATCCGCAGATAACGCTATGTCTTTCTGTTTTTTTGGGTTCATGGCTGGCTACCGTTCCTGTAATTAGGCGGACAGAGAACAATTGCTCCCTGTCCGCATCGACGGTCTCTAATACTTTTCGAACTCATCATCCAGATGGTCCGGGCCTGAGTGGCCAAGTTCCAGATGAATGCCGCCTGTTGTTAAACTTTTAGCGGGAATTTTACTTTTGGCGTGTGCAATCTGCACCTTTTTGGCAGTTTTGTGTGCAGTGGAAACGACCGTTTTCCTCCCTGTATTGCCTATATCAAAGAAGCTTATCGAATTCTGCAACTGCTCAGCCTGGCTGGACAATTCTTCCGAGGTGGAGGCCATTTCTTCTGAAGCGGAAGCATTTTGCTGGATAACCTGGTCCAACTGCTGAATCGCCTTGTTGATCTGCTCTGCGCCGGTATCCTGCTCCTTGCTGGAAGCCGTTATTTCCTGAACCAACTCGGCAGTGCGCTGGATATCAGGCACCATCTTTGTCAGCATCTCTCCGGCCTGTTCGGCAACCGCCACACTGCGAGTCGAAAGACCGGAAATTTCACCGGCTGCCGATTGGCTCCGTTCAGCCAGCTTGCGAACCTCTGACGCTACCACGGCAAAACCTTTGCCATGCTCTCCGGCCCTGGCCGCTTCAATGGCCGCGTTCAACGCCAGCAGGTTGGTCTGGCGTGCAATCTCTTCAATTATCGATATTTTGGTTGCTATTTCCTTCATGGCAGTCACGGTTTCTATGACAGCTTTGCCACCTTCCTTGGCATCAACGGAACTTTTTATGGAGATTTTTTCTGTCTGCATGGCGTTGTCCGTATTCTGACGGATACTGGAGGCCATCTCTTCCATGCTGGAGGAAATCTCTTCGGCGCTGGCGGCCTGCTCGGTTGCGCCCTGGCTCATCTGCTGGGCGGTGGCCGAAAGTTCCTGGCTGCCGGATGCAACATTGTCAGAAGCTGTCATGACTTCACTGACGACACTGCCCAGTTTGGTCACCATTTCATTGAGAGCCGTCGCCAGTTGACCAATTTCATCTTTCTGGTCAAGATCAATCTTCTGTGTCAGGTCGCCTGCTGCAACAGCCTGGGCAAAAGTGACTCCCTTGCGGAGTGGGTTACTGATGATGCGGGATATGAAAAGACCAAACAAAACGGCCAATATTACGCCAGCTATCGAGAAACTGATCATAAGGCGAATGGCGGAATTGGCCGTGTTGCTGTTCTCGTCAGAAGTCTGCCTGGCATGCTTGAGCTTGGTTTCCATCAATTTTTCAATGGCATTCTGTTCTTCACGGGAGGCCTTGGCACCGGCACCTTTCATAAGCTCATAAGCCTCGGCTGTTTTATTCTGCAAGGCCAGTTCAACCATTTTATTGATCATCGGTCCGTAAACTTCACGTGTCTTTTTAAACTCATCAAACAGCTTGCGCATTTCGTCCGACATAATTGTCTTTTCGTAGTTTGAGGCTTCTTCATCCAATTTTTTCCTTAATTCGGCTATTCTGTCAGCGTATTTATGTTTCTCTTCCAGGGATGACGCCGAAATAATATCTCTCACATTAACCCTGATGCGTTGAAAAGCGATCGAAAATTCGGCCAACTGACCGATAGGGACCGTTATTTTTTCATACATCTTGGTGTCCGCAACATCAATCTGGCGAATTTTGACGACTCCAATGGTTCCTATTACTCCTGCGATAATTGCCACAAAAATGAAAGCCGACAAAAGTTTCACACTGATTTTGAGATTGTAATACCAGTTCATAAAGCCTCCGTTTCTTTAGTTATTCGAGCTGTAATTAGCAATTATTTATCCCTGGACGGCCACAAGCTCAGCGCCAGAGAAAACCCTGTCGATATCCAGAATCATGACAAAACCGCCATCATGCTTCCCCATGCCCCTGATGAATTCAGTGTTGAGGTGGGTGCCGATATGCGGAGCAGCCTCTATCTGGGAGGACTCCATCTCTATAACCTCCTGCACACTATCGGCTAAAGCCCCCAGGACAATGCTCTCTCCATCCATCTCGACTTCCACCACGATGATGCAGGTATTAACGGTCTGGGCGGTTTCCTGCATGCCGAACTTCAGCCGCAGGTCGATAACCGGCACCACACAGCCGCGCAAGTTGATCACTCCCCGCATGAAATCAGGAACCTGCGGAACCTTTGTGATGTTGTTCAGCTCCAGAATTTCCCGCACTCTGGCCACATCCACGGCAAACACTTCTTCGTCAAGCACAAAAGTCAAATACTGGGTTGCAATTGAGTCCTCGGCCATATACCCCCCTTATTCGTTGTTATTGAATACGTTAATGAAGATATTGATAGCAGTGAACGTGCCAAGGACCATTTTCAATACGGAATCCGCCATTACGGCTCGTATTGACTGTTATAAAGGATGAATTATGAGGGATTAAGTATTACCGGCACAGAAATGAGTGTGACATGGCACAATCGTCGGTGTGACATGTCACAACTGAGGCAGGGTGAGATTATAACTCTTCGAGATGGCGGTAGATTGTTCTGCGGCTTATGCCAAGCAGGCTAGCGGCTCTGGTTTTGTTGCCATTGGAAATGGCGAGCGCCTCCTCCAATGTCAAATCTGGTTTTAATGATTGGTTAACCGGATCGGTTAATAAATCAGGCTTTGAAAAAGTTTTGACCGAATCGAGCAGATCCTGCGGCAAATCCTGAACAGAAATTATATCCGACCTGCAAAGAATGCTGGCATGTTCAATGACATGCTCCAATTCCCGTACATTGCCTGGCCAATTATGGGCACGGAATATTTTAAATACGTCATTGGAGATGTTTTTGATTTCCCGCTTCAACCTGCCGTTACATTTTACAATGAGATGAGATACCAACAGGGCAAGGTCGTCGCTGCGTTCCTTTAACAAAGGCAACACAAGCCTGACAACGTTCAATCTGTATAACAGATCTTGTCTGAAGCTTCCCTGACTGACCTTCTCTGCAAGGTTCTGGTTAGTCGCAGCAATAATCCGCACATCAACCTTGATGGGGGTTGACTCACCAACCCGCTCGAATTCGCTTTCTTGAAGCACCCTAAGCAGCCGCATCTGGATTGCAGGAGATATGTCTCCGATTTCATCCAGAAACAGTGTGCCGCCGTTCGCTTTTTGAAATCGGCCGATCTTGTCGGATATCGCACCGGTAAATGCGCCACGAACATGGCCAAACAATTCGCTTTCCAGCAATGGTTCGGAAAGTGCTGAACAGTTGACTTTGACAAAGGGCTTGCCCGACCGCACTCCACTGTAATGAAGGGCAGCGGCGACCAGCTCCTTGCCCGTACCGCTTTCTCCATTGATCAGCACGGTGGTCGGGACATCCGCCAGAGCTTCAATCAGAGTAAAAACCTTCTGCATGGGCTCGGAAGAGCCTATCAGGCCATGAAATTGGCTGCGTTTTTGTAGTGTGCGCTCCAGGGCAACCAGATGAGTCTCGTCGCGTAGGACAGCCACTGCGCCGCTGACAGTCCCGTCCGGTTCCGTTACCGGGTTTGCATTAATGCTGAAAATGCGGGTCCGGCCATCTCTGGAGTGACATTCGATACGACGGTGCTCTTTTGAAGATTTCGTACGCAGAGCTTCCATCAGGGCATTGCGGCAGACACCGCCACAGCCCATGTTTATGGATAAGGCATCAACTCCGATGAGATTATCTTGATATCCGCAGTGATGTTCAGCCATTGCGTTGAATTGCGCCAGCCTCCCATCCCTGTCAACCATGATGATCGAGTCTGACACGGTGTGGAAAATCGCATCCAGATTGGCCCGGTATTTTTCCTGTTCGTCACGCAGTTTTTTGACGCTGATGGCATGACGCGTCACGGCAATCAATGTCTCATACCTGACAGGCTTGGTGAGATAGTCAAAAGCCCCCAGGCGCACCGCTTCGGCAGCCGACGCGACTTCAGGGCGTCCCGAGAACATGATTACCTGGGTGGCCGGGGATATTGTTTTTATGTCGCGCAGAAGGTCAATGCCGTTTTCTCCGGCAAGCATGATGTCAACAAAAGCCAGGTCGTAGTACGCTGACTGAAAACAGGCGATGGCGTCGGTACGGCTACCGACGGCATCGACCTGGAACCCCTCTTTTTTAAGCAGGCTGCTCAGGGTAAAGCGGATTCCATCTTCGTCATCAACAAGCAGGATATTTTGCTCTGAGATTCCCATAGTCACACACATCCTGAATTTAATTAGAACCAGCTTCTTGAAAGGACTTTACCGGCGGATAAACACAGCCCTATTCTTTGAAATTCAACATTTCCCGAATCATGGTGTTCAATTTAGCCACTTTATACGGTTTATGAATAGTTCCCGTATTTGCATCTGCGCCAACTTGCTCCAGCACTTCCTCTAATCCGTATCCGCTACAGATGATGACCGGAATGTGGGGACTTATTTTTCGCAGCTCGTGATAAGTTTCAATTCCGTCCATTTCCGGCATTATGCGATCCAGCAGTATCAAGTCAATTTTGTCGGCAAACTGACGATAGATCTTGAGTGCTTCGCGGCCGCTGACGGCGGTCATAGCGGTAAAACCCATGGATTCCAGCAACACCGAGCCGATGGTACGCAGAGGTTCCTCGTCATCAACCAGCAGGATGGTTCTGTCACTGACCCTGGATGGAATCTCTATCGCAGGTTCAGCGGTCGCCGGTTCTTCAATCTCATGCCCATTCGGCAGAGGGAAAAAACATGTAATTGATGTGCCCGCGCCCAGGCTGCTTGATAACTGCAATGCGCCGTCATGCGCCTTTATAATACCCAGAATTGCCGACATGCCAAGGCCTCGGCCCGAGAACTTGGTCGTAAAAAATGGCTCAAACGCTCGCTGAATCGTTTCATCATCCATACCGCAGCCATTGTCTGTTACTTCCATGCGGGCATATTTGCCCGCATGAATGGAATTGCCCAGAAAGTCTTTCACTGCCTGCTCTGGCAGGATTTCGCTCTTGCTCAGCAGAACCCTTATCACTCCGCCTTTATCTCCGATCGCCTCGGCCGCATTTATGATCAGGTTCATCACAATTTGCTGAATCTGGCTGATATCACCTTTGATGGGCGGCACATCGCGCATCAGGTCAAGTTCAAAGGAAATATTTTTTTTGATGCCGGATTTTAGCATGTTTACAACTTCATCCAACAACAACCACATGTTGACCTGAGCCTGAACCAAAGGACTCTTGCCGGCATATGCCAGCATCTGGCGGCAGAGATCGGCGGCCCGGTTTGCAGCGGCCTCGATATCCAAAACATGGGTTTTGTTGGAAATTTCCGGATCGTCTTTCATCATGAAGCAGTGACCAAGCACTATGGTCAGTATATTGTTGAAGTCATGCGCTATTCCCCCTGCCAGCACGCCAAGGCTTTCAAGCTTCTGCGCCTGGAGAAGTTGCTGTTCCAGTTTTCGGCGCTCTTCCTCAGCGTTTTTTCGTTCGGTAATGTCCCTGGCAACATGAACGCAACCTGTGACTTGTCCCATATCGTCATACAGTGGGGATACCGTTACGTCGAAAAAACCGTTCAGCCTGATTTCACTTATCTCCTCGGCATGCTCTTTCATATTTTGCATCATCAGAACATGAGGGCAGAATGGAGGGGGGGAATCAGAACCATGCACTATTTCATAGCATTTGCGACCCGGGAAATCACTTGGTCTGAGACCACAGCGATCCGCCATGGCGCGGTTGACTCTGGAAATAGTATGGTTAACGTCAATGATGGCAATCAAGTCCGGAACGGCATCAAAAGTCTGCTCCCATTCACGTTTGCCTCGACTTATGGCATCGAAAACTTTTCTGCGTTCCTTTATAAGACTCCATTCTCGCAAAGCCAGTCTTACAATTCGGGACATCGAAGTAAAATTATCCGCCGATTTTACAACGTAGTCCAGGGCACCGGATTTCATTGCCTCCGCGCCTACTTGCTCGTCTCCCTGCGATGTCATCAGAATAACAGGACAGGACGTCTGGGCGGCTAGTATCAATTCCTTGACATCCCCATCCGGAAGCAGACAGGTTGTCAGAATCAGATTTGGTGGTGACAACTTGATGAAATCGCAAGCGACATTAAGTGAGTTAACAACGTGGAGGCGGTATTCTTCGTGAGCAATTTCGAAGGAATGCCGGATCAATTCGGCATGATTTTCATCGTCTTCAACAAGCATTATGAGTGGCGCATCCGGGTTTTGCGTCAACAAGGTAGAATCCTCACTGTTTTTTACTTCTTTAAGATCCAGTATTTCGTCTGCCTGGGTAGTCATAAATCCGGCAATATCAGCTGCGGATCTCTTCATCATTTTATGATTTTATTAGCATATTGTAGTAGTTACATAATAGTGTCAAATTGTCAACATTGACACTTTATGCTAAGTGAGGGATAAGATAAATTCTCTCGGCTGTCTGTTTTTACTTTCCACAAAGGAGCATAATAATGATCCGTTCTTTTCAAGGTATCCACCCCACCATTGACCCAAGCGCTTTTGTTGCCGAAACCGCAGTCATCATTGGCGATGTGGAAATGGGGCCGCACTCCAGCGTCTGGTACAACTGCGTGGTGCGTGGCGATGTCAATTCCATCCGTATCGGTGCCCGCAGCAATGTTCAGGATTTATCCATGCTGCACGTTACTCACAAGAAACACGCCGACGACCCGGGCGCGCCGCTGATCATCGGTGACGATGTGACCATCGGCCACAGTGTGACCCTGCATGGCTGCACGTTGCATGACGGATGTTTTATCGGGATGCAGGCGATGGTGATGGACAATGCCGTGGTGGGAAAAGGGGCCCTGATAGGCGCACGGGCTTTGGTAACCGAAGGGACCATCGTTCCGCCGCACACACTCTGGGTGGGGGCGCCCGCCAAGTATAAACGGGATCTGACGCCGGATGAGGTGGCCTGGCTGAATAAATCGGCCGACAACTACGTCAAGTATTCCTTACAGTACATCAATGATTGATACAAAATAAGTGAAGCCACTTCCATTTCTGGAAGTGGCTTCACTTTATTTAATCCCGGCAGATATGCCGACTTAGTAATATTGCTATTTTCTGGTGGCCACTGTTGATCCGGCCGGTTCTACGGAAAGATCCTTACCCTCTTTGGGTGGCTTGGGAATTACAATTGTGAAGCGCACCGCCTTGCCGGGTGCCACTTCCAGATTTGTCAACGAATCCCCGAACTGATTGGCCATGGAGGCCTCAATTTTATCCAGCGTCATACTGGCGAGCTGCTCTTCCGTCAGCGAATTGCCGCCGTAAGCGGACTTGCTTGCCAGAACCTGCCCCGTTGCATCAAGTATGGCGCCTTTTACCTGAAGCCCCGCCCTGGGTTCCGTGTACTCGTTCAAAGCCTCGCCGGATATAACCAGCAAAGTCCCGATTGAAGCATTCTCAATATATGAAGCCTTGACCGCGCGAACGGTTATTTTTCCGGAGTCCTTTGCAACCAGGCCCGTATCCGGCGAAAACAGTGATAATCCAAGGTACCCAAGCACCCCGACGACAAGTACGGCCGCAGATGCTATCAACCACTTGAAAAAGGAGCCCTGCTTGCGACGGGAAGCGATCGAAAGCGGAGGAAGTTCATCCTGCTCGGTTGAAGCTTCATCGATAACAAACTTGTCAACATCGACCGGCTTTTCCTGGGCCTCGGCCAGCGGCGCAAAAAGAATTTCCTGGGAAGTTTTGAGTTCATCGGGATTGACCTGCTGAACCGCAACGGAAGTAAGCTCATCCCCGAAGTCTATTTCTCCCAGACTGAACGGTGCATCACCGATCGCATCCAACGAGTGTGACGAGCTTGTTTGTCCAAGATCATCGCCGCCAAGCTCCATTGACTCCGCAAAGCTGTCAGTTCCAAAATCGAAGGAGATTGGATCGGCCGGTTCGTCAGCAACCTGTGGCACAACCTCGCCAAACATATCGTCACCGGAAAAGTCGAATCCTTGCGGATCATCCATGTCGGCAGCCATCGGCGCCGCCGGTGGCTGAATCACAGCGTTATCTGCAAAATCAGCGGCAACCGGTACGGAACCGGCCACTGCATCCACTTCCGATTCACTATCGCCAAAATCGAATTCGTCGAAACTTATGTTTTCCTGAGAGTCGACTGTTGTCTCATCCACAGCAGAACCCTTGGCCACCGCCAAGCTGGAAAGACCGAAATCATCCTGTTGCAAAGATGCGCTGCCGGAATCCGCCGGAGCGTACCCAAATTGGGACATTTCATCACTTTCAGCTTTACCTGTGCTCTCTTCCGGTGAATCGTCGCCAAATGAAAACGAAGGCGATGGTTCGTTAATTCCGGCTTCAGCAGGCTTTACAGAATCCTGAATCGGAACGGGGGTCGGAATCGGTTCCGGCGAAGTGGCAAATCCGGTTGTTTCCGGCTCCGGCTGCTCTTTTCGTACAGAAAAAACATGCTTGCATTTAGCGCAGCGGACTTTGACACCCTTGTCGGTGACCTTTGAGTCGTCAAGTCTAAACTTGGTCTGACACTGTTCGCACTTAATTATCATCCGCGACCCCTCGATCAGGATTGTGAGTTACCAATTGCGTAAAAACGGTATAACTGCTTGAAACAACGTTAGTGCTATAACAGAAAGGTTTCTGCGTGTCAAATCATTACACTTTGGTTTTGCCTCTATCGGCGCGGAGTTGCGGGCATATTCCGGCAATTTGACAACTCTGGCAATGCATGCTGTCCTTGCCATCGCACCCCTCGCTTATGCCAAGATGGGCAATCGAAAAATCATATTTGACCGGATCGGCGGGATCAAGCTGCCGCAGCGCGGTCGTTATTTCCCGTGCCATGCGCCAGTCGGCAGATTTTCTGGAGGTGAAGCCGAGATAGCGGCAAATGCGGCTGATGTGGGTATCGACCGGAATCACCAGCTGTGCCGGAGAAACCCCGCGCCACAATCCCAGATCAATGCCGTCATCCGGACGCACCATCCAGCGCAGAAACATGCAGAGACGTTTGCAGGCGCTGCCGGCAGCCGGAGCCGGGAATAAAAACGGAAAGTACGAATCGGCCGGGATTTCCTCACTCCCGAAGACGGGCGCATAATCGATGGCCAACACGGACGATGTGAAACCATTCAGCGCAGCGGTCAGATCCTCGTCGTTTTTATCATAGGAATTGAGAAAAAAGGTTTCGACACTTCCGGCCTGCTTTATCATGCAGCGCAGCGACCAGAACAGGGCAGACAGATCACGGCCATCGTTGAAACGGTGCTTGAATGAGGAAAAAGTCCTCAAACCCTGTTGAGGATCGAAGTTTTCCACATACCGGCGTGGCGACTCGCCCAGTTCCGAAAAAATGGATTCCAGTGTTCGCAGGATAATGGCAACATTTCCGTAAGCGAATGCTGCTGCGATCACGCCAGCCACCTCCTGATCCAGCGGATCGGCAAAGCGGTGGCAGAAAGAAAGCGGATCGTTGGAGAGGTGTTGTGGTGAACGGGCTGCGTAAAGTGCGTCCAGTGTCTGTTTCAGTTCAGACATCCGCATCCCGCAGAAACTGCGCCGCATCTTCAGGCGAAGTCGGATTGATGTAGAACCCGGTGCCCCACTCGAAACCGGCCACCTGGGTCAGGCGCGGCACAAGCTCAATGTGCCAGTGGTAATCATGCTCAAGCGAATTCCAATGTCCGGGCTTACCTGGGCGACGGTGCATCGGCGGGGCGGTATGCAGGATGAAGTTGTAAGGAGCGTCGCGCAGCACGATTTTGATCCGCTGCAGCATATCTTTCATCGCCACCGCCAACTCCGCCAGCTGGGAGTCGTTCATCAGGGCAAAGTCGTGACTATGGCGTTTCGGAAACAACCGCAGCTCAAAGGGAGAACTCGAGGCGTAGGGGGTCATTGTCACAAAATTGGAAAATTCCCTTACAACTCGCACCCCTTCGCGCAGCTCAAAGTCGATCATGTCACAAAAGATGCAACGTTCCTTGATCCCAAAATAGTTGCGGGCCACTTTCAACTGGGTGGTGGCGACCGGCGGTAAAAGCGGCACTGCGATCAGCTGGCTGTGCGAATGGTGCAGCGAAGCACCGGCACGAATACCATGATTTTTGAAGAGCACCATGTATCGGAAGCGGAAGTCTTTGCGCAAGTCCAGGTAACGGTGGCGGTAGGCTGTCAGTACATCAGTGATCTCGCCGGTGGACAGATCCGCCAGCGTGCGATTATGATCAGGCGTTTCGATAATAACTTCGTGGGCGCCGATCCCGTTCATCACATCATACATGCCATAGCCACGGTTATTCAGCTCCCCCTCCACCCTCAAGGCCGGATATTTGTTGGGGATTACCCGTACCCGCCAGTTGGGAGAATTCGGCAGGCCGTTCGGACGGATTGCAAAAATTTCCGGCGGTGTTTTGTCCTCATTGCCGTAACAGAATGGGCAGGAAGTCATGCCGGCATGCTCATCCTCAATCATAAAGTCACGCGGGCGGCGCCCCCGTTCGGTGGCAATGATCACCCAGTGCAGTTTTATCGGATCCCAGCGAAGTTCAGACATTCATTTCTCCTTATTCAAATCAGCCAGTTATCCAGCTCAAGATCCGGTCCGGCGTAATACAGCACCAATGGCGCATCAGACGGCCAGCGGCCGATCTCTTCGTTATCCCGCACCAAAGAAACGCTGGCAAACAGTTTGCTGCCAGCCGTCGGGTTGATGACGTTTAGCGGAACGCTGATTTCGCAGATTTTGGAGACCTTCCAGCTGCAGTAACCGCTGGTAGGCGTCCAGACGCCGTTTTCCTTGACCTGCAGCAACCCCTCATCGTTTTTTATCTGCAACGGCAGTCGATACTCGCGGTCATAGATCAGATGCAGGTTAAGTACGTCAATATCCTTGAGCAGGCGTGAAAGTTCCTGTACGCCGTCGATTCTGAAAAACAGTGATGTTTTGTTATAACCATAATAAAAACTCTGCAGCATCCGGTCGGATGAATGCATGGCCGATCCCTGACGGGTCAGATCGTACAATCCGGCCGCCAGCCACTCAAAATAATCAGTGATCCTGCCGTTAATGTCGGGATCGATAAAGGCCGCCGGTTCACGGATCAGTCCGGCCGGGTTCTTTTTCTTGATCGGCTCAAGCAGTCCACGCGGCGGGTCCTGCCCCAACAGACGGTACACATTCATCAGATGCTGCCGGAAAAGCCGGTCGAAACGGTCGCTATGTGGCGAAAAGTGGTCATCTCCGTACCACCAGAACCAGTCGCTCCCCTCGGCGGCATACAGCGAGCGACAGATCAGCTCGGCTGTAACATCGAAGGACATGGAACCGCTCTCCAGGGCCGCCGCGACCAGAGGATTGGCGGACACCGCGACCTGACGGGCCTCCGCCAGCAGATCCCAGGCCAGGTTTTCCTCCGGATGACCGATCCAGATGCCATAGTTGCCGTTGATCCAGGAACCGGGGTGGATGTCGTGCAAGCGGCCGTCAAAGCGGGTATGTTCCAACACCTGCGAACAGGTCGTCAGATTAAGGCTGGGGGAACCGGCAATGCCGCGATACATCCGCTGCAGGAATTCGTAAGCGTTGTTGGGGTAATATTCCCAGGCATTCTCACCATCCAGAATGATCGAAACGACCCTTCCTTCACCACCGACACGCCCCTTGATCGTATTCAACCGGGCGCACAGATCACCGACGGCCCGGCCGGCATCCCACTGTGAGTAGGTAAAACCGATCAGGTCGGACAACTGGTGGTCGCGGAAGAACATGCCAAGTTCCCCCTTCCCTCCTGAAAACCGCCAGGGGCGATAAAGCCGCTCCTTGTTGTTTCCCAAACCGCCATCCATACTTTTTGCCAGAATCTCCTCATCGGTGGCAACCCAACTGATGCCGCACTCGCTGATGATGCCGAGCGTCTCGTTGCTGACCGACCCTTCCGAAGGCCACATTCCGGAAGGGGTAAATCCGAAGATCTCCTGGAAATAATCAATGCCGCGACGGATCTGGGCGCGGGCATCCTCAGCATGGCGAAAGCTGGCCGTGGGGAGCGAAACACGCGGCATGGCGGTCTGGGCGGTTCGCAGATCGCACAAAAGCGGCAGGATCGGATGATAGTAGGGGGTAACCGACAACTCGATCCGCCCCTCCTCATGCAACCGTTTGTATAATGGAATGATCGCCTGCAACACCTCTCTCTGGGTTGCAAATAAGCGATCCTTGTCGGCAGCGGTGAACTTTTCCCCCTTGGCGACCAACTCGGCAAAGACCGGGTAACGACGGCGGGCGGCTTCACCGGTCCAGGCCAGGAAAAACCAGACCTGCAGATCCAGCAGGTCCTGGTTGGTGAAATGCCTGACCCGTTCGGCGGCACTGCCCGGTTTTCCTTCACCGGCCATGTACAACAGCTCAAGATAGCGCCGTGACGGTTCAATCATATGCTGCCGGTTGGCCGAAAAGAAATTTTCCAGAATGAATATGCGGTCGTCCTGGGAGAGATCGGCCGGGTCGGCCATTCCCTTCTGCAAAAACGGATCGACCGCCATCCCGACCGAATAGTCAAGAATCTGTTCAATCAGCGACGGCACCAGATTGAAGACCGCCTGCGCTCCGGGTGTATCCTCCACGATGGCCGGCATGTCGAAATAATCCTTGATGGCATGCAGATAGGTCCAGGGCAGAGCATATTCATTCTTAAGCGGGTCTTTGTAGTACGGCTGATGCATGTGCCATACGATGACCACGTCGAGAGGTATTGGCATTGGATAATTATTCCTTGAGTACCGGCCCGGAACTGACAGCAGCTCCAACCGGCACCGCTGTTATTGCTAGGTTAACTCTTTCTTCCAGTTTTCAACTTTCTTCTGGCACTCGGACAACAGCTTTTGAGCCGTTTTCTGGTCTTTGGCTTCGGCTACGATATGCACTGTGGGGAGGTACTGATCCGGCAATAAAAGCACCCAGTCTTCTCCAGACTGGACTTTGATCCCGTCAATAAAGGAAGCTTCCTTTTCCAGGCTGTCTTCGCTCATTTTACGCATGAGGCCACCCTTTATCTCCCAGGGGCATGGCAGACTGCTCTGCAGAAAAGCACGGTTCGGGACTGTTAATAGCCCGTGCGAAAGCGGAACACCACAGATGGCGACCAGTTCCATTAATTTTGCGATCGCAAACATGCCGTCAAAAGCGGCCTGAAAGCGGGGAAAGGCAAAACGTCCGTCCGTGGTTCCGGTCAACACGATTTCCGATGATGTGGCAGCTTCCAGCATGGCTCGATCACTGCTTTTGGTACGGGTCACCTGACAACGCTTCTGCCCGGCCATCTGTTCGATTGTGGAAGGGGCCTGTACCGGAACCGCAATTGTTCCCTTCTGCCCGGAGTTCAACAGCATTGCCACCACCAGTGAAAGCAGCTCCACTCCGCTGTAAATCCGGCCGGTTTCGTCCACCAGCGTGATCGCCTCGGCGGTCGGGTCAAGCCAGAAACCGGCCTGGGCCCCCAGCGAGGATACGATTGTGGACAACTGCCTGAGCGCTTCGTTTTTTGATTTGAGCTGCACTCCGCGCCCTTCGTCAACGTAGGCATTCAGGGCAATTACGGAGAAACCAAGTTCATTCAGCAGTTGCGGCAGGGTCTGGCTGGCAGGTGAAAAGCTGAAGTCAACCACAACCGTGCAGGCCGCCTTTTTCAGCACTTCGCGGTCCAGTGCCCGCAGAAAACCTTCGCGGTAAAAATCACCGACATTGTTGATATCGTTCAGCACACCCGGCTCGGTGTGGTGTGCCCGCCGGAAATTTTCCTTAAAAAAGGTGCGCTCGACATTTTTGCCCATGTTGCTGGAAAAATCGAGGCCGTCACCATCCAGAAAAATGATTTCCAGTGATGCCGGGTCATCCTGTGCCTGGCGGAAATGAACCCCCCCCAGCTCGCCGAATGTTTTCAGCTTGTAGCGCAGCAGCGGCAGGGAAGTCATTTTCATGTCGCGCACGTTGACGCCGGCCGACAGCAGGCCGCCGACAAAACAGCGCTTCAGCATCCGAGAAGAGGGGGAAGAATCGCGGCCACCCAGCACGTAACTACCCTTGGGAAGCGATGTGCCGTAAGCGCAGCCCAGTTTGGCAACAAACTCCGGAGTCAGCTCCACATTGGATAGCCCCTTGATGATGGCCCCTTCAAAAAGCGCCTTCTTCCACTTTTCCCCCCAGATCATGTTGGAGGTAACGGTTGCCCCACCCTCGATCAGCTTTTTGGGCCAGATTTTCACGTCCGCCTTAATGACCGCCTCATCACCAATCGCGGTATCCTCGGCAACAATGACCCCCTCCTCCAGAACCGCACCCTGCCCAACCCTGACATTGGAGCAGATGACACTGTCGGTGATTTTGGCCCCTTTCTTGATGTAGGAGTTGTCCCAGATAATGCAGCGGCTGAGTTTGACACCGGCTTCGATCGTACAGTTGCGCCCGATGACCGTATCCTTGATACGCACATCCCCCAGCACCTGGCTGTTATCACCGATGACGACCGTTCCTTCCAGGCCGCCGGCATGTTCCAGCTTGACATCGGCCCCGATCCGCAGATCCTTGCCGACAAAATCCTGTTTCGGCTCATCGATTTTCAGATTCACCTTGCCTCTGAAAATGTCGTGATACGCTTCGCGGTAAGAATCGGTGTTGCCGATATCGCGCCAGTACCCCTTGGCAGTTACCCCAAACAGCGCATCTTTTTTCTTCAGCATCAATGGAAACAGATCCTGCGAAAAATCGAAGTTCTCTCCTTCCGGGATATATTTGAGCACTTCCGGTTCGAGCACGTAAATGCCGGTATTGATCGTATCCGAGATAACCTCGCCCCAGCCCGGCTTTTCCAGAAATTGGGTGATGCGCTTCTCCTTGTCGGTGATTACCACTCCGAACTGGAGCGGATCCTTGACCGACGTCAGGGTTATCGTCGCCTTAGCCTTGTTATCGGCATGAAAATCCATGATTTTCTTCAGATTGAAATCGGTCAGCAGATCGCCGCTGATAACCATAAAACGCTCATCCAGATACTTTTCGGCAGCCTTGACAGCTCCGGCAGTCCCCATATCCTGGAGCGGAGTGACGTAGGTGATCTTTACGCCGAAATCGGCTCCGTCACGGAAGAAGTTTTTGATGTAAAACGGCTGATGGTACAACAGCATCACCAGTTCGGTGATATCGTACTTTTTAAGCAGTTCCACGATATGCAGCATGATTGGCCGATTGAAAAGCGGTATCATCGGCTTGGGAATACTGCCGGTAAGCGGTTGTATGCGGGTGCCGAAACCACCGGCCATAATCACAGCTTTCATAAAGAGCTCCTTGAAAATGGAATTGAATTTCAGGTCCCCATTTTGTAAAGAGGGGAATTACATTGATGTCTTGACTTTCTGGGCTTTCTTGGCCAACACCCGTGCAATCTCATGCTTCAGTTCGGTCAGATCGCCCGATTTCACAATGTAGCCGTCCGCCAGCCAGGCCGAGAAATCGTCTTTGTAGCAGGAAAAGGCCGAACAGAGGATCACCGGCATTTCGTGCCGCTCTTTAACCAACTGCTGCAAAAGCTCTATGCCGCTTTCATTTTTCAGCTTGATATCAAGCACGGCCAGATCAAAAGAGCCCAGTTTCAATTTTTCAGTTGCTTCGGCGATACTGCCGGCCGTGACAACATCATACCCCTCGTCTGTCAGCTCTTCCGAATACAGCAGCCGGATATTCGCTTCGTCGTCCACAACCAGTAGTTTGCTCATTGTTTTTCCTCCTTATGGGTGGGAAGTTTGATGGTATAGATAATGCCCTTTTCCGGAACAGCAAGCGCATCAAACGGGATGTTCTGCTTTTCCAGCATCGTCTTGCATAATGCCAGTCCCAACCCGCTTCCCAGTTCACGGGTTTCTGAAAACGGCACCATTATGTGATCCAGGTCGGCCTGTGGCACGTTCCTGCTATGGTCCACAATGCGGATAACGACGTAATCACCGCTATGTTGGGAGCTGACCGCGATCGTCCGGTCGTCGCCCATGCCGACAATGTCACTCAGGATAACGGTGCGAAGGCAGTAGGAAAGTTGTTTGAAATCGATATATACCGGCGGAAGATCGGGCACGGAACTGTAGCGGCTTGAATATCCCCGTTCAATCAGCACATCCGAGACGTCCCGGAGCGCTGTTTCCACCAGTTGATTTACGTCCCAGAAATCCCTGGTTGGATATAGAGAATCGGAATAATTGAGTATCTCGTCCAGCACCACTTCCAACTGCTGGGTTTCGGAAACAATCGACTCAATGAAATCGCGCTTCGGATCGGAGGCCGGGCTGTTTTTAAGCATTGACCGTGCAAATCCTCCGATTATCATCAGTGGATTGCGGACAGAATGGGCAACAGTTGAGGTAATCCGCCCCACCAGAGCCATATTTTCCATCCTGACGATCAGCTCCTGCTGTTCCTTCAGTTTTTTTCCCGCTTCGGTGACCCGGTTGAGTTCAATCTGCAGCTTGTCATACAAGGATGCGCGTTCGATCGCAAAGGCCACCGGAAAACTGAAGGTTTCCAGCGAATGCATGTCCTCATCGGTAATGCGCCTGTGGGTAATGCAGTTGTCGGCAATTATCAGTCCGACCCGGCGGTTTCTGGAAACAAGCGGCATCAGCAGGAAGGAATCTACTCCCAGAAGAGCCGCAAAACCGGGACTTACTTCCGGATGATGAAAAGCGTCTTCAACAAGTATCGGGTGCTTGCTGTCCAGCGCCTTGATGGCAATGTGATCGTGCTCTGAAAGAGGAACCGTCAGTTGTTCCAGGATGTCGTGGAATTTTGCGCGTTCGGCCGAAAGTTTGTTGTTGCGGAAATTTTGTGCCAGGGTTTGCAGATCCATGTCGTTACAGAGGATTTCGCTCCAGGTCTGGCTGGCCTCCGTAAGATTTCTGGGGCCGATTGCCAGATAACCTTTCAGCAACCCGGCCTCACGGTCGGCCATCAGCAGAAAAGCGCGATTCATTCCGAAACCCTTGCCAGCCGTGATGGCGGTCAGGGCAACTGAAAGCACCTCTTCCAGATCTACCGAACTCTGAAGAACAACTCCAAGTTCATGGATAAAACGAATCTCAAGGGTTTTACTGTCGAGGAAGCTTACCAGGGAGTGGATCTGGTTTTTCTGTCGCAAAAATTCGCTGTGAACAATATTAAAAACGGGGGCCAGTGGATGGTCACTGTCACTAAAACGGTCCAGGTCCCGTCGGAGGTTCTCGCAATCACAGCATTTCTCCAGCACACGGCGGCGCTTGGAGACGAGCAGATCCTCATCGCCCTCATGGATGTTAGGGCAATCCCCCATCTCGATAACGTCTCTGTCCCAACAGCACTCCCAATTCACGACAAACCTCGCCAGATGTAATAGGATGGATTATATCAGTCAAATACCGGTATGCAATCTGGCTGTTGAATCGCCGGAAGCAAAAACCTGGAAATAAGTCGCTGGGAATATCTGGGGCTTATTTCACATTCCAGGTGGTCCCCTGAGCCGAATCCAGCAACTGGATTCCCTTCTCCAGCAGATAATCGCGGATTTCGTCACCACGCTTGAAATTTTTGGCGGCGCGCGCTTCGGTCCGCTCGATAATCAAACGCTCGATTTCATCGGAAGCGATGTCAATCTGATCAGCCTTGGCGCTTTTGATCCCGTCAAGCCATTGGCCGGGATTTAACGTAAACAGGCCAAGAACCGAGCCGACTTCATCAAACAGGTGCTGGACATGAGCGATCAGTGAAAGAGCCACCGGTGAAAATTCTTTTGACTCGGCCAGAAAACGGTTGGTCGCCCGCACCGTTTCAAAGATCCCCCCCAGCGCCTGGGCTGTGTTGAAATCATCATCCATAGCCTCTACAAAACGGGGAATGAACTGTGCAACCTTTTCCTGGAGTTCCAGCCCGATCGCCGACAGGCATTCCACGGCCGGCAACTCGGCTGATGTCGGAATCCGGTTCAGGACTTCGTCAATTGACGCCAGACAGGAATAAATCCTTTCCAGGCCGGTACGGGCTTCCTCCAGGTTCTGGTCGGAAAAATCGATCGGCGAACGGTAATGGGCCGACAGGATGAAAAAACGGAGCGTTTCCGGGTCGAATTTGTCCAGCACTTCACGGATTGTGAAAAAGTTGCCCAGCGACTTGCTCATTTTTTCCGAATTGATGTTAACGAAACCATTGTGCAGCCAGTAACGCACAAAGCGGCAGCCGTTGGCTGCCTCAGACTGGGCGATTTCATTTTCGTGATGCGGGAAGATCAGATCTTTGCCGCCGCCATGGAAGTCAAAGGTCTTGCCCAGAAATTCCATGCTCATGGCCGAACATTCGATATGCCAACCGGGACGCCCCTGTCCCCAGGGAGATTCCCACCACGGCTCGCCCGGCTTGGAACCCTTCCAGAGGGCAAAATCCATCGGATTGCGTTTTTTATCCCCGACCTCGACCCTGGCTCCGGCCTGCATCTCTTCCAGATTGCGTCCGGACAGCTTCAGATACTCCGGAAAGGTATCGACAGCGTAGTAAACGTCGCCATCGGAGGCATAGGCGTGCCCCTTGGCAACCAGCGCCTCTATGATGGCGATAATGCCGCCGATATGATCGGTCGCCTTCGGTTCGACGGTCGGCTTGGCCAAGCCAAGGCGCGCCATATCTTCATCAAAAGCCTTGATGAAGCGCTCGGAAATGACGCTGTAATCGCACCCTTCCTGATTGGCGCGGTTGATGATCTTGTCGTCGATGTCGGTGTAGTTGCGAACGTAAGTCACATCGTAGCCGGCGTATTTCAGGTAGCGGAAAATGATGTCGAAAACCACGTTGGCGCGGGCATGGCCGATGTGGCAATAGTCGTAGACCGTTACCCCGCAAACGTACATGCCGGCTTTGCCGGGCAGCAGCGGGACAAAGGTTTCTTTTTCACCGGAGAGGGTATTGTAGACACGTAATGGCATTAGTCAGGCTCCCATCATAAATTGATGCATTATGCCTGCTTGTGCCCGGTAAGGCAAGGGGGGAATGAGGGGGAAACCGGTTAGAATCTTTCAGAAACGCCCTGTCAGAGCCAGGCCGCCACCGCCGTCCAGGGCGGTCGGAACAACGGCGTACGAACGAAAGCGGGTATGCTGGCTGACGGCTACCCGTCCGGCAAGCTCTCCAATCGCCGCCGCCAGAAGCACGTCGCTGGCCCAATGTTTGTTCTGGTTCATGCGCGAAAAACCGACGAAGGCCGCGGCACAGTAGGACGCCACCGCAACCGGCGTGCTGTCGGAAGTTCTGGCAAGAACCGAGGCGAAAGCAAAGGAGCTGGCGGTATGCATGGAAGGGAAGCCGTCGTAGTCGGATTTGAAGCCGAAGGGGCGAAAATCCCCCTTGCGGTTTGTGACCGTTGGTCGGCCGCGGCCGGTTACCTCTTTCAGGATCAGTGTGGCACCGTCTGCCAGAATCAGGGATTCTCCCAGCATTTCCCCGATATCCTTCCAGCGCGGAGAATCGGCCAGAATTCCGCCGCCATACAGCAGCGCGGCCGCTCCCAGATGCAGAAACGGATCACCGATGACAGCTCCGGCATCAGCGGCATTGTCGAGCCCGCCGGATCTGTTTCTCTGGACACCGTCCCGGATTTCGCTATCGAAGGTGTAAGTCAACCCCACCGCTCCAGCCACACCCAGGGTCAGCAGCAGGTTGCCGTTTTCAATCTGAAAGGGTCTTGTCGCAAAATCCTTTGATTCAGCCAGCAGACGCGCACCGGCTTTGCCAGCCTCGTCAGAAACGGAGAAGCTGCCCGCCTCGGACCCAAAAGCGCCGACCGCAATTGAAATTGTCAAACAGCCTGCCAGTAGTGAAGAAATCAGCCGTCGTTTCATAATCGCTCCCGCTTTTTTTGGACGATGAATATCAGGCACCAGACCAGCCCGGCACCAATCAGATCAGCCAGCATGTCGCCCCATTCGGCAGTTCTGCTAGTCGTAAAGAGCGCCTGGAAGATTTCGATCAAACCGCCCAGGGTGATGCCGTACAAAAAGGCGGCTGGAGCACCCCAACGATTTGACTTGAGACTGAGAAAGGCGAGAAAAGTGACCGCAGCGATTGCGGCGGCATGATTGAGCTTATCCCAGCCCAGCCCAACCGAGGGGACAGAGTCAGAAGGGATCAATGACAGCCAGAGCACCAAAATAGTAAGGCCGACACACAGGGTCGGCCAGACGATTGGAAAGTTTGATGTTTTAGGTTTCAGAAGTTTTACCCTTGACCTTTTTACTTGCCCAGCAACGGGCTCATGACCTGATAGGTCAAATAAGCTACCAGCGCCGAAGCCGGAATGGTCAGTACCCAGGCAATCAGAATCCGCTTGGCAACATTCCAGTTGACTGCGTTGAGTCTCTTGGAAAGTCCGACTCCCAGTATGGTGGAAGTAATAACGTGAGTGGTACTGGTCGGCATACCGAAAGCCGAAGCCCCCAGGATAACACCGGCTGAAGCGGTCTCTACGCAGAAGCCGTGCACCGGCTGCAGCTTGACAAAGTCGCTGCCGACCGTCTTGATGATCCGCCAGCCGCCGGCCGCCGTTCCAAAAGCCATCGCCGTGGCACAGGCCACCATGACTTCCCATGGGACTGCAAAGGTTTTCAGAGTGCCGTAGCTGACCAGGGCCAGGGTAATGACGCCCATCGATTTCTGCGCGTCGGCGGTTCCATGGGAGAAGGCCATCAAGGCCGCCGAAACAACCTGCAGACGGCGGAAGTTTTTGTTAAGTCCACTGGGTGCGCTGTTACGGAAAACCCAGTAAATGATTACCATGAAGATAAAACCGATTGCCGTTCCCAGGATCGGTGAGAGGACCAACGCCAGAATGATCTTGTTCAGGCCGCCCCATTTGATGGCATTGAGACCGGCATGGGCGAAAACCGCTCCGATGATCCCGCCGATAATGGCATGTGACGAAGAAGAGGGGAGACCGTAGTACCAGGTGATCAGATCCCAGACAATCGCGCCGATAATGCCCGCCAGTACAACCATCTGGGTAATGTTGGAGCCGTCTACGATACCCTTTCCGATCGTAGTGGCAACTTTGGTGGAAATCATCGCTCCGGCGAAGTTGAGCGTAGCCGCCATGATAATTGCGGCCTTAACCGAAAGGGCCCGGGTGGAAACACAGGTCGCTATGGCATTGGCGGTGTCGTGGAAGCCATTGATATAGTCAAACACAAGCGCTGCCAATATGACCAGGCAGAGCATGATAAAAGCTGGATCAAGCATTTTTTACCACCACGCTTTCGAGAATATTTGCCGCATCCTCACACTTGTCGGTGGCCCTTTCAAGTGTCTCGTAAATCTCTTTCCACTTGATCAGCTGGATCGGATCCTTCTCTTCGTCAAACAGGCGGCTGATCGCTTCACGCGAAACGCGGTCGGCCTCATTCTCCAGCGCATTGATCTCGACGCAGGCCGCAAAAATCTGCTCGTTGGTCTTTTTGCCCAGCATCGCCACCGCTTTGTCAACCGCATAACAGGACTGCAGAATGATAAAACCGAGTGATTTTGCTTCCGACGGAATACTCTCAACGTTGTACATGATCACCCGCTGCGATGAAGCGTCGATCAGGTCAAGGATATCATCCAGCTTGGAAGCCAATGAATAGATGTCCTCACGATCCAGCGGAGTGACAAAGGTCTTGTTCAAGGTCTGGATGATTTCATGGGTGATGGAATCTCCCTTATGCTCCACATCCTTGATCTTGCGCTGGCTTTCATTAGGGTTCTCGAAATCATCGAGCATCTCCTTGAGCAGCTTGGCCCCTTCGATGATATTTTCTGTCATGTCTTTGAAAAGCTTGAAGAATTTTTCTTCTTTTGGGATAAGTCCGAACATTGTGTATGCCTCCGGGCGCCTTGCTAATTAGTTGAATGAAAACCGGTCACATGTAGCATATTTTTTTAAAACTGCCCACAGAAATGTAATCTTGATGTTACGATCCCGACCAAACCCTCTGCGTAGTTGCCTTTACCAAATAGTTGCAGTATTCTTCCCGCTTCCAATCTGAAAGGAATCGTCCATGAATCTGCTCCACGCCGTTGTCCTCGGCGCCCTGCAAGGCTTTGCCGAAGTGCTCCCCATCAGTAGTTCCGCCCACCTGATCTTGGTACCATGGCTGCTGAACTGGCCCGAATCCGGGCTGACCTTCGATGTTGCCCTCCACCTCGGGACTTTTATTGCCCTGGCGGCTTATTTCCGCCGGGATATCATCGAACTGATCTTCAACACTTATGACGCGATCTCGACCCGCTCGCTGAATACTCCGGCTAAAAGGCTCCCGTTTCTGATCGTGGCCGCCACGGTTCCGGCAGCGGTGGTCGGCAAACTGTTCGAACATCAGGTTGAGGATATCTTCCGCTCCAGCCCCTTGCTGATCGCCTCTTTTCTGGTCATTTTCGGACTGCTTCTGGGGTTGGTCGATATGCTGGGTCGCAAACGACGGGTACTGGATGAAATCAGCAGCGGCAATGCCATGGTGATCGGAGTGCTGCAATGCCTGGCTCTGATCCCGGGCGTATCCCGCTCCGGCATCACCATCACCGCCGGACTGATGCTGGGCTTCACCCGCGAAACCGCCGCCCGCTTCTCTTTTCTGATGTCGCTGCCGATCGTGGCCGGAGCCGCCCTGCTGAAAACCGTGGAGATCGCCAAGCACGGCGTTCCGGCCGGTGAAGGCCTGCCGATGCTGGTAGGAATTATTGTCTCGGCGGTCACCGGCTATATCAGCGTCGCTTTCCTGCTCCGTTATGTTCAAAAGCAGACCCTTTCACCCTTCGTCTGGTACCGCGTAATGGTCGGCGGGGGTCTGGCTATCGCCATTCTGTCCGGATTCAAATCGTAGATTATTCCGGTCAGCAAATTTGGGAGCAGGGGGGATCTGATGAGCGGTGGAATAAAGGAATGGCCGGCTGACGAGCGTCCGCGCGAGAAAATGCAGAAGAGCGGTGCCGGAAGCCTGTCCGACGCCGAATTACTGGCCCTGATCATCAGAACCGGTGATCCAGGCTCCAGACAGAGCGCCATCGACCTGGGGCGCGAGCTGATCAAGCATTTCAGCGGCAACCTGCGCGAACTGGCCAGCGCCGACATCAGCGAAATCTGCGCCATCAAAGGGATGGGACTGGCCAAGGCCACCAGCGTAAAAGCAGCTTTCACATTGGCAGCACGATTCCAGGCCAGAAAACTGGAACGCCTGGACCGCTTTACCTCTCCCCAACAGGTCTTTGACTACTTCCACCATGAATTTCGCGACAGCCGCAAGGAATATTTCCTGACCCTGCTGCTGGACGG